>Ga0315277_10001917_pt1 | contig 29422 bp, 22 predicted proteins | sample YL17G05_15_MG_FD_203695 | JGI IMG/M metagenome (GOLD analysis project Ga0315277, IMG submission 203695) | Sediment microbial communities from Yellowstone Lake, YNP, Wyoming, USA - YL17G05_15 | ecosystem: Environmental > Aquatic > Freshwater > Lake > Sediment | place: USA: Wyoming | collected... | reverse complement strand
TACGTCATGGTCTGGTCGTTCGGGCCGGCGATCATCCTGCTTTTTCTGCAGCCCCGCTATTTGCAGGAGAGGGCGCAATGCGCGACAGTCTGCCCGGTCTGCGGCCATGACTTGCGCGGCCCCGTCGCCGGCGGTCGCGCGACCTGCCCCGAATGCGAGACCGAAATTCCAATGTAACACGACAGTCCTCGTCCTGCTCATCCCGGTATCCGGTCAAAGAATCGCTTCAATAAAGACCCCTTCCTGAGAGAATTGCGGTCGGGCCGTCCGAGGACAATTCGGTTGACTCAAAGACCGCTGGGAACCTATAAGGAAATTGACAACGGAGAAACGCCAAGAGGCAGGAAGCCTGTTCACGCTGACGTTGGGAGGTAAGCGGAAAAATGCTTACGGTCTGCGAACATAGAATAGGCGCTTGTCTTGCCGCAACAGTGTGTTTTTTGGCGTTGGCTCACATCGCGCACGCGGGTGGCGACCCCGCGGATTCGCCCCTTTACGCGCGAACCTTGTCAATGGCCTTCGCGAATTTCGAGACTGCCGGGACGCACGGGCGCAATCGAGACGCACGATCCGGCGACGCGACGTCGGGAACCCTTGCACGCGATGGGAAAGGAATTCATAAGACAAGCGACCTTTCGGCAAACCATTCGGCGAGGCAGATGTCCCCATCCCGAAACGCAATGGGCCTGCGTCTCGGCCAGACACATGACCCGGGTATCGTGAAGGAGCGTCCCGCCGAAGCGACCTCCGGACCGCTGGAGAACTGGATTCCCACACATGACCCATCGCCGACCGGGTGCATGACGACAGTCTGTGGCCCCGTATCGCTATGTCATCCGATCTCGACAGACTGCCCAGCGCAGATGACGCAATGCCCGCCCGAGATGACGCAGTGTCCGTCCTTGACGACACAATGCCCGAGTGTTGCGACGCAATGTCCGCCGGCGCGCACCGAGTGCCCGACGCAGGACACCGTTTGCCCGGCGCAACCCACACTTTGCCCACCCGTGGTGAGATTCACAGCAGCCTCTTCCAGCATCGGCGAATGGGGACCGAGGGCGCGGATTCCGGTGCGCATTTCGTGCGCGACGCCGAGGGGAATGTCGGTGTGGTTTGAGATCACAACAGGAACCGCGCGCAGCGGCGAGGACTACATTGCTCCGCCGTCGAGGCTCGATGTTCGCCCCAACGCCACCTTGACCACTATCTCGCTGCCGATCATAGACGATGTTCGCGATGAATATGACGAAACGATTGTGTTCTTGCTCTTGAATCCCACCACGGGGACAGTTGGAGCACCCTCAACCCACACTCTCACCATTCTCGACAACGATCCGTTGCCAATACTCGAATTTGAAAACGAAGCGCAACGGGTGCCGGAGAGCATCGGCACGGCATACGTTCCGGTGCGGCTGTCAGCGCGCTCGGGGAGAACCGTGACGGTCTACTGGTGCACGGCAGATGCGACGGCAGTTGACGGACGGGACTACGTTGGGCATTTGGCATCGTGGTTTACGCTCCCGCCCGGCCAGACGTCCGCAACGCTGGGAGTCCGGATTCTACCGGATCAGCAGATTGAGGGCGACGAATGGTTCGAGCTATATCTCAGGGATCCTACGAACGCAAGCAGGGGCAATATGGGCCATTGCACGTTGACCATTGAGGATGCAACCGCCGTTCGGCGCTGGCCCTTGTATCGCTGAAACGCCGCGCAGGCTGCCAACCGACAGAAAGGACCGACTCACAATCCACTCCATTCTGTCTCGCTCTCTTTCAACCGTTTCCGCTTGCCAAACTGCCCACTCATCCCTTTCCCGAGAACCGGCGATACCCGCCGTTCCCTTCCGTTTCCACTATCCGAGGCAGCAAGAAACACCTGCCAGCCAACGATAGCGAATAATCCCGGCCGGGAAGAGAGACTGCCGGCAGCAATGTCCTGAAGTCGTGCCGTTCCCATTGTTGTACCGTCGCGTGTTCACATTTTTCCGGCGGCGATTCCGTCGTTGGGACGGAAAAGAGCCTCACGCTTGCAGCATGTCGTTTGCCTGTGTCCTGAAGAGGACCGAAGAAAAAAGAAGTACGCATGAAGCAATTTCCGCGTTTCATACGTCTTCTATAGTAGAGAGAGAGGAGAGCCACCATGAAAGATCACCCGGAAAACAGAACGGCGCTACTTGCAATAGCATTTGGCATGTCTCTTCTGACGGCCAGAACCATGGAGCGAACGACAGGCGCGCTGGATGCAGGAATGGCCAAAGAACTCGCCGTCTTGTCGCGTGTTCTCGAGAAGCGTCTTGTTGAAACGCGAGAGATAATTGCAACCGATGTGAACATTTTCCACGTCTCAACCGTCTAATATAGTGGAAAGAGAAGGTAATCGGCCATGAAAGACCACACTGAAAACGGAACGGCACTATTGGCAATCGCGTTTGGCATCTCCCTTCTGACGGCCAGCACCGCGCAGGGAACGACAGGCGCACGGGATGCCGGAATGGCCAGGGAACTCGCCGTCTTGTCGCGTGTTCTCGAGAAGCGTCTTGCTGAAACGCGAGAGACTATCGCGGGCGAATTGACATCCGCCGCCTCAGTCCTGTTCGAGGGCTCAAGCCAAAAAACGGCCGCATGAGACCCTCTGCCCTGATTTGGGATAGCATCCTGGTATCCGTGTAGGTGGGCCTACGCACTTCACTCCGCCAGATTCAACATGCAGCCCAATGGAAGGCCAAAGGCTGTCCGCTCGCGAAAACCAAAGACTCGCAATCCGCGCCACTCGTCTTGCGGCTTCTATCGCAACTTCCTTCTATTGAAACATAATAGTATTCCACTTGCGGAACTTTTTTCCCCCGTTCCAGTCTAATCACGTGGGAAGTCAGGGAAAAGAGCTTCATCTATCGAAAGGAGGGCCCTCTCGTGAAGAGGACAATCGTAGTTTTGGCATCGGTTTGTGCGATTCTTGCGGCGGTGTTCAATGCGCCCGCTGCGGAGGAAAAACGCGAAAAGGAAGGCAAAGGACTGACGATCTATACGCCTTCCCAGCAGCCCGGACGTTCTGTGCAATACTACCAGCAACAGTACGTGGATGGCCGCTACGTTCAGGTGCCCCAGGGCTATGCGGTAGTCAAAGATTGGCGGAAGATGAAACTCGACAAGGGGCGAAACGTCATCCGTTTCCAGGATGTTGCCAAGCTGATTGACGCCTCGACGGTTCATTTCAAAAGCCTCACTGACCCCGAAGGCACGTTCGTCGTCGAGCAGAACTACGAATATGACCTGGTCAGCCGCGAAAAGCTCCTGGACAAATACATTGATAAAGAGATCACGCTGCCGCCGCCTCCCGACAAGGACCTGCCCGCTCGAACCGGCAAACTGCTCAGCTCCCAGGGCGGCATGGTCGTCGAGATGGACGGCAAGATTCTGATCAATCCGCCGCAGGCCGGCGGTATCATTCTCCCGTCGCTTCCGGGTGGCCTGATCACGCGCCCCACGCTGGTTTGGCTGCTCAACGCCAAAAAGGCCGGCGAACATCTGGCTAAGGTGACCTATCAGACCCGAGGCATTCTGTGGCTGGCCGACTACACCGCCGTGACCAAGAAGAACGACACGGCGCTCGATCTTTCGGGCTGGGTGACGATTGACAACCAGTCGGGCGCCACTTACGAGGACGCGCAAATCAAGCTGGTCGCCGGCGATGTTCATCGTGCGCCCGAGGCGGGTGTGGCTGTGTCCGGCGAAGGGCTGATGCTGGCCCGCAAATCCGGACGCCCGGAAGGCGGTTTCGAGGAAAAGGGCTTCTTCGAGTATCACCTCTACACGCTGGGCCGCCCAACGACCGTCAAAGACAACTCGCAAAAACAGATTGAACTATTCGCGCCCGTCGAAAACGTCCCGGCCAAGAAAATCTACCTCTATTTCGGCGCGGTGAATCTCCCGTGGTGGGGCTCCGATGCTTTGCAGGACCGCAATCTGGGCACCCAGATGAACAAGAAAGTGGACATCTACATGACGTTCCAAAACTCGGAGAAGTCGGGCCTGGGAATCCCGCTTCCCGCCGGTCGCGTTCGCGTCTATAAGGAAGACGAAGCCGATGGCTCGCTCGAATTTGTCGGCGAAGATCGCATTGACCACACGCCCAAGGACGAAAAGGTCCTCCTGAAGATGGGCAGCGCGTTCGACGTCGTCGGCGAGCGCAAACAAACCAACTTCCAGATTGATACGCGCGCCCACTGGATTGACGAGTCATTCGAGATCAAGGTCCGCAATCACAAGCAGGAAGACATCGAGGTCATCGTCAAAGAAAACCTCTTCCGGTGGCACAATTGGGAGGTCAAGGAGAAGTCGCACGAGTTCGAGAAAATTGACGCGCGGACAATTCATTTCCCGGTGAAAGTGCCGAAAGACGGCGAGGTGACCCTGACCTACACGGTCCACTACACTTGGTGAAAGTAGGGTAGGCTGTCAGCCTGCCGGATTCACCAATAGCCACTCTGCGCCCCTATAGGAACTGAGAGGCAAGAAGTCAGAGGCAAGATAATGAAACGACCCTGTCGAAATCAACGAATCGCAGCCCTGCTGGCTGCATTGATACTCACCATCGGCTGTTTGCGGAGCGTCGGGTCTGGTGAACCTGAACAAACCGGCGTAGCGGTGACCATTTACAGCGCGCCGTCGAAGGCGGGCCGAAGCGGAAGCGAGATAGCCGGGCAGCAAATGGCTCAAGTACCCTTCCAGTCTCGAGAAGGGCGCGGTGGTTTCAGCGCGCAGGCAGGTTTCGGCGTGGTAAAGGAGATCCGCACGATTGATCTGCCAGAGGGTCTCACGCGCTTTCGGTTTTCCGATGTGGCGGCCAACCTCGATCCCACGACGGTGAAGTTCCGCAGTCTGGCGGAGCCGCAAGGCACAATGGTTCTCGAACAGAACTTCGAGTATGACCTGGTGACCCCCGAACGCCTGATGGACAAGTACATTGATCGCCCGATCGCGTTCGAGCCGCCGCCCGGCGAGAAAGGCAAGAAAATCGAAGGAGTTCTGCTCAGTAATTTAGGCGGTCGCATGATTCGGCGCGACGATGGTTCGGTGCATATCAATCCACCGGGAAATGTGGTGCTTTCCAGCTTGCCCGGCGGCCTGATCACCAAACCCACTCTCGAATGGCAGATTCGCTCGGCCAAAGCCGGTCCCCAGCCGGTCGAAGTCGCCTATCAGACCGAAGGCTTGTCGTGGGAGTCGGCCTACACGACGATTCTCGGCCCCGACGACAAGACGATGGACCTATCGGCGTGGGTCACGGTCACAAATCGTTCCGGGGCAACCTATCGCGATGCGCGGCTCAAGTTGGTCGCCGGCGACGTCCATCGCGTCGAACCCCCAATGCAGCAGGTCCGCCGCCGCATGGATTATTTCTATGCTAACGCTGCAGTCGAGATGGAGGAGCGGCGCGGCTTCGAGGAAAAGGGCTTCTTCGAGTATCACCTCTACACGCTTGGCCGGCGCTCGACCATCGCCGACAATTCCATCAAGCAAATCGAAATGTTCGAACCGGTCGGCGGCGTCCCCGTCGAGAAAGTTTTTGTCTATTATGGTTTCATACCCGAGCCGCGTTACGCCGCCCAACCGAGCCGACAGCAATCGCTCGGAACGCGCTGCAACACCGACGTGGACATCTATTTGAAATTCAAGAACGAGAAGCAGCGGCATCTGGGCATGCCGTTGCCGGCAGGTCGGGTCCGCTTGTTCAAGCGCGATCCCGCCGACAAGCAAATGGAACTCATCGGCGAGGACTGGATTGATCATACGCCGAAAGACGAGGAAGTCTTATTGCGGCTCGGCAGCGCGTTCGATCTTCGCGGCGAACGCAAGCAAACGAGCTTTCAGGTGAACGAAGCAGCCCACTGGATGCGCGAGTCATTCGAGATCGCGCTTCGCAATCATAAGAAAGAAGAGGCGCGCGTGATTGTTAAAGAGAACCTCTATCGCTGCGCACAGTGGGAAATCCAACAACCCAGCCGGCCCTTTGAAAAGAAGGACGCGCGAACCATTCATTTCAACGTCACAGTACCCCCAAACGGCGAGCAGCGCTTGACCTACACGGTCCACTATTCCTGGTAGGTTGGGCTCCCACCTTCCCGGCATCACGCTCTGCGGCTCGCCGCATTCCCCCGAACGTCGCGACCCCAAGTCGGCCGTTCGGGGTTTTCTTTGCCTGTCAGCGGGAAGATGCAGGGAAGTGAGGCCGGCTACGCCATCTCAGGACACTGTTGTTCCCTCCCTTGCGTGCGGCGACTTCCCGTTTTCGATTCGCCGCACCCGGGCGCGCATCGCAAACGGAATCCTGATTAGCGAGAAACCTGTGCGTCAGCTCCGACCCGCGATTCGGGTGTGGAGATCAGGAAGTCAGACAGTACTTTGACGTTGTCCGCGAAGGTCTGGCACTTGATGATGCCTGACGGCGGCGCGACCTTGTGAAATCGGAGCCAGCCGTCCTCGACCCACGCGCCCCGGTCGTCCATCCATTTCAGGATGGTCACAGCCTGCCCCGCCAGCTTGCGGCGATCCGGCTTCTCGACGGCCACCGGCAAGGCCGAGCCGGCGGCTGCCAGTCGTCGGTATTCCGCCTCGATCGCATCCAGCCGCGATTCGAAAATAAAGCCGTAATGGCTCGGCGTGTCTTCGCTGTTGTACGTAAGCTGATAGTCCTTGGTGAAGTATAATGGCCGGTTCGTCTTCAGCTCATAGAAACGCGCCAGGTGGCCATTGGGAAGCCGCGACTTCTTGAGATACGCGAGCGGCCGACGTTTTTTCCGACTGCTCGGACCGCAGAGTTTCATTCTTCGGGCGGTTCTCTCCGTCAGCGTCTTTCGCCCTCCGGAGAAACGCGTTTTTCCGTTTCCCGATTTTCGCTTCGACGATCCCGTTCCGGGCTCTCACTTCTGGGGGTGTCGCCTTCGGGCCGCCGATCGCCTTCTCGCACGACGCGGCGAACATTGCTGTCGCCTTCTCGGGGAGCGTTGGTGCTGCGCGCCGGGCGGTCGCCCTCTCTACTCACGCCGCCTTCCGGTCGAGTTGCGGCCGGGGGCCGTCCGAGATCCCCGCGGCGACGCTCCGGTCCCGAGGCTTTCAGCTGGTTGAGTTCCTGACGTAGAGCCTTCAACTCCCGCTCCAGTTGGAGGACCATCCGGTACAGCTCCGCTTCCCGCGGCGTCTCCGGTTTGAAGTCACCCAACGTGGACGCCTGTGGGCCGCCTTCTCGGGGTGCGCTTACCGACAGGACATCACCCTCTCGCGTTACTCGCCGCCGTGTTCCTTCGCCCTCTCTTGTGCCGGCGACTCTGCTGCCCTCGCCGTCGCGCGGCCCCGATCGTGCCGGTTCCTGGCTGTCGCCGTTGCGCGGTGCGACGGTCCGATCGCCCTCTCTGGGCCTGCGTTCGCCCTCTTCCGGCGACGCGGACCAGATCGGCAAGACTACCGCCGCGACCAGCGCGACGAGGACTGCCTTGTACGCCGACAGTTTCCGCGGTACATTTGCGCGCATGATCATGCTCAATCTCCTTTCCAAGAGTTTGTGGGGCGCCCGCCCCGTTATGAATGCGGGCACCGACCCGATGGCCGGGGCGCCTTGTTTCCAGACTTCGACCACAGCCTCTGCGTAAGCGCGGCGGAAGTCCGGCTGGAACCAAACCGCCCACGCGTCGCAGGACAATTCGGCATTCTCCTCCATCTTCCGACGCACGTACCAATACAGCGGATACCACCACCAGAGCCATCCGGCGAACAGAGTCAGCCAGCAGACCCAATGGTCGCGCCGGCGTAAGTGGGCCAGTTCATGAGCCATGACGCTCCGACCCGACTGGCGAAGGAATGGCTCGTCAAGAGTCGCCGGCCAGACTAACATGGGCCGGCCGATGCACCAAAGGACCGGTTGTTTCAAATCGGCAAGAATGGCAACCTTCGGGCATTTCACTCGCAGCTGCGATGCAATGCCCAGCAATCGGATTTCAAGCTCGGGCGCGGGTTTGGCGCGCGCCAACCGCCGCCGGAACCGGAGAATATCCGCCATCTGCCGGACGGCGAGCGCCAGTGCTCCAAGCAGCCAGATCCCGAACAACGCCGGCATCAGCCGCCGCCGGTCTGCCAGACCGACCGACTGTGTCCAGTGGACAACAGCCACCCCCCGCCACTTCGTCTTCTCGCGTTTGCCGGAATCAACAATCCGTCCACTGGCTCCTCGTGTCTCTTGGCTGAATTCCCTTGCGGCTGCGGATTCCGTGAGGCCGGCGAGACTCTTCATCGAACCGGCAACGGATTGGTCCGAAACTGGAATGACGGTCCGCAGATACGACGTCACATCGGGTATTGGCCAGTGCCACGAGACCAACGGGGGAGTCATGAGTTTCACCAGCACGATCAGCCACAATGCGTGGCGCAACGGCGGGCTGAGCCGGCAAAGCTTGCACACCAAAGCGATGGCTGCCGTCAATAGCGCCACACTCGCCGCGTTTTGAAGCATCCAGGAAATCATGGTGCGGAGACCTCCGGTCGGACAGTTTGATGCGAGGCCGCACGACCGAGTTTCGGCGCTCGCGCCTTGCGCGCCTCAGCCGCGTTTCTTGCCCGACGCTTTCGGTTTCAGCCGCTCCTTCTCCCGCTCTTCCTCTTCCAGTTCGTCGAGCACCCGGCGAACCTGCCGGATCTCTTCGGCCGAAGGCGCGCGCCCTTTGACCAGAGCGAGGATCATCGGCGCGGTCGCTCCCCCGCAAAACCGGTTGGCCAGACCGCGCAGCCGCCGCCAGAGCAGCTTCTCGCGCGAAACCGAGGCGCGGAACGTATGGGCGAACTCACTCTTGTCGGCCTGAATGTAGCCCTTGGCCTCGAGCCGTCGCAGCAGCGTCAAAACGGTTGCATAAGTCCACCGCCGACCGCGGGCGCACAGCGTATGGAAGACGTCGCGGACCTTTCCCGGTCCTTCATCCCAGAGAACCTGCAGGACCTCGAATTCCGAGTCGCTGACACCTGGCTTGTTCGTGCCCAATGTCCCGCTCCTTCAACAGGATCGTGCCATTTCTCGCCCACCTTCGCATCCGCCCCCCCCAAAAACCCTGCCGCACCCCCGAAATGTAGTGGAAAAATCGCCCCTCAAAAAATCGTAACCCTCCTAAAATCAAGCACCTTTGTTTTTCAACTGCGGAAGTTCGGCTGGCGCAGGCGTCCGTATTTAGCAACAGGGTTATTGGATGTATTTCACAAAGGAGCCGCTGGGTAAACCCGGGAGCTTCGCTCTGGGAACTGCGGCAGAATATACCTCAGCGGCGGCGCTTGCGCGAATCAGTGATTCGGCGAGACACGTTCAACGGCGGCGCCAAGGGCGGAGAGTTTCTTTTCAATCGCCTCATAGCCACGGTCTATGTGATAGACGCGAAGGACGCGCGTTGTCCCCTTGGCGATCAGACCGGCCAGGACCAACGCGGCACTGGCCCGAAGATCGGAGGCCATGACTGGCGCCGCGCTCAGTGATTTCACCCCGGTGATCGTGGCCATACCCGCCAAAGGGGCGATATTGGCTCCCATTCGGTTCAACTCCGCGACGTGGATGAAGCGGTCGGGATAGATCGTCTCGGTGACGGTGCTGACGCCCGGCACGACGGCCAGCATCGAGGTGAACTGGGCCTGCATGTCGGTCGGAAAACCGGGATAGGGCAACGTGCGAATGGCGATCGCGTGGCCGAGATTGCCGCCGCGCACACGAATGGCATTGTTCTCAACGCTGATCTCGGCGCCAACCTCGGCCAGTTTTTCAACGACACACTGGAGATCATCGGGCCGGCAATCGGCCACGCGGACATCGCCGCCCGTCATGGCGCCGGCGACCAAATAGGTGCCCGCCTCGATCCGGTCGGGCGCCACGCGATATGCGCCGCCACCGAGGCGGTCCACGCCCTCGATGGTGAGTGTGCTCGTGCCGATGCCGTCAATTTTTGCGCCCAGCGTGACCAGGAAACTGGCCAGATCGCTCACTTCGGGTTCGAGTGCGGCGGCGTGAATAACCGTTGTCCCGCGTGCGAGAACGGCTGCCATCATGACATTGCACGTCGCTCCAACGCTCGATCCGCTGGGACCTTCGAGCCACATTTCGCCGCCCCGGAGACCCTGTCGCGCGTCGGCCTCGATGTAGCCGTGGCGCAGTTGGAGGTCGGCGCCAAGCATCCGCAGCCCTTTGATGTGGAGATCAATCGGACGCGGACCGATGGCGCACCCGCCGGGCAACGACACGCGCGCTTGTCCAAGCCGCGCCAGCATCGGCCCGAGCACATAGACCGACGCCCGCATCTTGCGCACCACATCGTAGGGGATCTCGGCCTTGGAAAAACCCGACGCGTCTATGGTGATGCAGCGGTTGCCGAGAGAAACCTTGGCCCCCAGAATTTGAAGAACCGATGCCATGGTTCGGATGTCCTGGAGGTTCGGCGTGTTGGTCAACGTCACAGGTTTGCCCGCCAAGAGCGAAGCCGTCATGATCGGCAATGCGGCATTCTTTGAGCCACTGATCTGAACCTCGCCATGAAGCGCTTTGCCACCTTCAACAACAAATTGGTCCATTCTGTTTGCCCTCGCTTCAAGTGGGACAGGTTATCAACCTGTTCTACGCGCAATCACCACACGCGGAATTCCCGCCAGATCGTTCCGGATTTTCAGGTCCATCCATCGCCCATCGGCTTCCATCAAATTGCGGACGGCAGCATCTTTGGAATACCCAATTTCGAAAACCAACCTTCCGCCCGGCGGCAAGTAGTTGGGCGCTTGGTCCACCAATCGCCGAATGACGGCCAAACCGTCGCGCCCGGCAAAAAGCGCCTCGGACGGCTCATACTCGCGCACTTCGCGCGCCAGAAGGTTGCGCTCCTCTTCGCTCACATAGGGCGGATTGGCAACCACAACGTCCACCTGCCCCTCAAAACCGCCAAACAGGTCGCCCCCGATCAGCGTCAGGCGGTCGGCCACACCGTGGCGCTCGGCATTGCGTCGGGCCACATCCAGCGCTACCGCCGAGATGTCGCTTGCGATCGCCCGGCTTTCGGGCAGATGAACCAGAATCGCGATAGCAATTGCTCCTGAACCCGTACCGACATCGAAGAAGACCGGCTGCCGGCCACTGCGAGCCGTCTCGCGCAGTACCTCAAGTGCGGCTTCGACCACATGCTCGGTCTCGGGACGCGGAATCAGGACCGCCCGATTGACATAAAGTGGCAGCGAGAAGAACTCCTTCTCTCCGCACAAATAGGCCAACGGCTCCCCTTCGGCCCGTCGCCGAAGCAATTCCCGATAGACAGACTCTTGCTCAGCCGTAAGAGGTTGGTCGGGACCGACATAAAACGATAGGCGCGACCGAGCCGTCGCATGGGCGAGCAGAATCTCCGCTTCCAGCCGGCTCTCCCCCACTCCATGCTGTGCCAGGAAATCACTCGCCTCGGCGAGGGCATGACTAACCACGAGCACCTTCGTTGTCCTCAATGCGGCTCAGGGCGTGCTTCATTCGTCACCAACCCAGCCTGCAAGAAACCGACGCTCTCAGGAGATGAATCCGCCCGCGTCAGTTCATTCATCATTCAGCAGTCATCATTCATCGTTGATTTTCGTTTCACTCGGCGGCCGCGAGCAAGCGCGTTTGCTCGTCCAGCGAAAGCGCTTCGATCAATTCATCCAGATCGCCGTCGAGAATCTCCGGAAGGCGATACAGCGATAAATTGATACGATGATCGGTAACGCGATTTTGGGGAAAGTTGTAGGTTCGAATCCGCTCGCTGCGGTCGCCCGAACCGATCTGCTGCCTTCGGTTGGCCGAGATTGCCGCCTGCTGGCGCGCCTGTTCGCGTTCGAGCAACCGCGCCCGTAACACGTGCAGAGCTTTCGCCTTGTTCTTGTGCTGCGATTTCTCGTCCTGGCATACAACGATCATGCCGGTTGGAATGTGAATGACGCGCACGGAGGAATCGGTCGTATTGACACTCTGCCCCCCCGGTCCACCCGACCGCTGAACGGTGATCCGCAAATCCTCAGGCTTGATCCCGATCTCGACCTCCTCGGCTTCGGGCAGAATCGCCACTGTCACGGCCGAGGTATGAATCCGCCCACTGCCCTCGGTCACGGGAATCCGCTGGACGCGATGGGTGCCGCTTTCGAACTTTAGAACGCTAAAGACGCGCTCGCCTTGAACCGTCGCGATGACTTCTTTGATCCCGCCCATGTCGGCCGGACTGAGCGAGAGCGCTTCCAAACGCCAGCCCTTGCGTTCGGCATAGCGGGAATACATGCGAAAGAGATCGCGCGCAAACAGCGCCGCCTCCTCGCCACCCGTCCCCGCGCGGACCTCGAGAATGACATTGCGCTCGTCGCGCGGGTCGCGCGGCAGAAGCAAGATCTCCAACTCGTGCGTCAGCGTCTCGATCCGCGACCGAAGCGACTCGGCTTCCTCGCGCGCCATCGCCGAAATCTCGGGATCGCTGTCGTTCATGAGCGATGTGGCCTGATCGAACCGCGCCCGTTCACTCTTGAGGGCGTTCCATTTCTCGACAATTCGGCCCAACTCGGCGTGGCGTCGCGCCTGTTCGCGATAGGCCCTGCCGTCGCCCGTGGGGATCGTGGCGCCCAATGTCTGACCCAAGGATTCCCACTGTTTTTCGATCTCCGCCAACCGGCTGTCGAGATCAACCATGGCATCTCACCCCAGACACCGCTCGAATCCGCCGAATCCGCATTCCGTCGGCGGTTCTTTTCTTGCGGCGCAAAACAGAATTTCTCTGGCACTGCTTGTAAGCCAAGTCAAGCCGCTTATCGGTGGCGAATGTGGCGCAACCCGATAGGCTGTAGGTCCTCGCAGGCCGAAGGCCTATTCTGTGTTTGGCTTAGTTCAAAAAAGCACTTGACGGAACAAGAAATCCCCCCAGCAATGATTATATGGTCCTTTTCGACATCATGTACATGAAAACTTGACATGGTCATTCTTATCCATCCCCCGACTAGAGAAAGACAGACAGAACGCCAAGGAGAGAATAAATGGGCGAGGTTGTCGCTCATGACGTCTTGATTTTGGGAGCCGGTCTGGCGGGACTGCGCGCAGCGGTCGAGATTGCCCGAACCCTGAAGGACTCCGTTGACATCGGCATCGTTTCGAAGGTCCAGCTGATGCGGGCGCATTCGGTCTGCGCCGAAGGTGGAACTGCGGCAGTCCTGCGGGAAGAGGAAGGCGACAATTTTGAACTGCATGCCTGGGACACCGTCAAGGGATCGGACTTTCTCGCCGACCAGGACGTCGTGGATCGTTTCGTCAAAGCCAGTCCGGAGGAAATCCGCCAGCTCGATCATTGGGGCTGTCCTTGGTCGCGGCGCGACGACGGTCGCGTCATGCAACGTGCCTTTGGCGGCCACAGCTTCGATCGCGCCACAATGGCGGCCGACAAGACCGGCTTCATGGAAATGCAAACGCTCTACGACACTCTTGTGAAATACGCAGACTTCACGCGCTATGACGAGGTGTTCGTCACCTCGATTCTCACCGATGGAAAAGGATTTTGCGGTCTGACCGCAATCGAGATGCCCACAGGCCGTTTCCTGGCCTTACGCGGCAAGGCGCTGTTGATCGCTACAGGGGGTCTCGGAACGCTGTATGGATTCACAACTTACTCCCAGACCGTGACAGGCGACGGGCAGGCCATGGCCTATCGCGCCGGTCTGGCGCTGGAAGACCCCGAGTTTCTCCAATTCCATCCGACGGGCCTTGTTCCATCGGGAATTCTCATGACCGAAGGCTGTCGCGGCGAAGGTGGCTATCTGCGCAACAAAAACGGCGAGCGCTTCATGGAGAACTACGCGCCGAAAATGATGGAGCTGGCGCCGCGCGACATCGTCTCGCGCTCGATGATGACCGAAATCCTGGAGGGACGCGGTTTCGACGGGCCAAACGGTTTGGACTATCTCCATCTCGATCTGACACATCTGGGCGCCGAGAAAATCAACAAGCGACTGCCGCTGATCCGCGAGGTCTGCATGAAATTCATCGGTCTCGATCCCATTCACAAGCCGATTCCCGTGCGGCCCGTGGCCCACTACTCGATGGGAGGAATCGAAGCGGATCTCAACGGGGCCACGACAATACGGAGCATTTGGGCGGCCGGCGAAGTCGCCTGCACGTCGCTGCACGGGGCCAATCGCCTGGGCTGCAATTCGACGGCCGAGTGTCTGGTCTGGGGAACGATCACCGGCCGCGAGATTGCCAAATACATGACGACGGGACCCAGCCTGTCGCCTTTGCCGACCGAACGCGTGCAAGCCGAAGAGAAACGGGTTTTCACCGATCTCCTGGCACAAAGCGGGGAAGAAAATCCGTATGAAATCCGCCGCGAGCTTCGTGCTGCGATGGATGCCCATTTGGGTGTTTTCCGAACCGGGGAGAGTATGGCGACGGGGTTGGAGAAAATCCGCGCTCTCAAACGCCGCTTCCGCAACATCTCGATCCGCGACAAGGGGCGCGCATATAATTCCAATCTCCAGAATGTCTTGGAGCTCGAAAACCTTCTGGATCTTGCGGAGGCGTTGACGGTCGCGGCTCTGGCGCGGGAAGAATCGCGCGGCGCTCACGCCCGACGCGACTTCCCCAAGCGCGACGACGAAAAATGGCTCAAGCACACATTGGCCCGTTATTCGCCGGATGGGCCACAACTCGACTACAAGCCGGTCCGGATCACCAAGTGGAAGCCGGTCGAAAGGAAGTACTGAGTAAGGGCAATTCACGAATTACCCCTGTGGAAGAGAGGACATCAATGGCAGTTTCCAAACATTATCCAAACCGCCTCGGGATCCTCGGATGGCTGCTCGGCGGACGGTGGGGCATCGAGCGATACATGTACACGCTTCACCGCGTCACGGGGTTGGGAATCCTTTTCTATTTCTTGCTCCACATTTTCGTCACCAGCGCCCGCGCGTTTGGACCGGAGGCTTGGGCAACGGCGATGGCGGCTGTGCATCATCCGATCTTCAAGTTCGGCGAATTTCTCGTCTTCGCGGCCTTCGCCATCCATGCCGCGAACGGCATTCGGCTGGTGGCTATTGAACTCGGATGGGCCGTCGGCAAGGCCGAAGAACCCATCTATCCCTATCGCACTTCACTCAACATCCAGCGGCCGCTGCTGATCGCAATGATGATTCTGGCGGCGATTGTGATCTTCTTTGGCGGCCTGGATTTTCTCTCTCTCGCACAGGCAGCCGATCTTCCTCATTGAGGTAGGAACGATGCGCGAAACGAAATATTGGACCTGGCATATCGCGGCGGGCGCCGTCATTTTGATTCTTCTCGCGCTCCACATGGTGATTATGCATCTCGACAACATTTTGGGATTACTCAATCCGTCGGGCGGCGATGCGATCGCGTGGGCAAACGTTCTGGCCCGCTCGCGCATGGTGTTCTTCGTCGTTGTATATGTTCTTTTGCTGGGTGCGGCGCTCTACCATGGCCTTTATGGTCTGCGAACGATTCTGTTTGAACTGGGTCCCAAGCCGCCGCTGCAAAAAATGATCAATGTCGTTTTCTGGATCGGCGGCATCGGCTTGTTCGCCCTGGGGACCGGCGCGGCGATTGCGGCGAAAATGCTGTGAGAAAAAAGGCCGTGCGATATTTCTAGGATCGAGATCTTGAGAGAATAGGATATTGACAATGGAACAACCGGCACAGAGCGGACGAGAGATTATCGTTTATGTGCGGCGGTTCATCCCCGAACGCGACGAGAAACCACGCTGGCAGCGTTATCCACTTCCCCTCCAGAGCGGCATGACGGTCCTCGACGGCTTGCATCGGATCAAAGAAACGCAAGACGCCTCGCTTGCCTTTCGCTTCTCGTGTCGAATGGGCGTCTGCGGCTCGTGTGCGATGCTCATCAATGGCAAACCTGCCCTGGCCTGCAACACACAGATTTCGGACGTGGCTGGCCGAGTGCTGGCCCTGGCGCCGTTACCGAACTTCGACATCATCAAGGACCTCGTGCCCGATCTCTCGCCGCTGTTTCAAAAGCACATCTCGCTTCAGCCGCACATTCAGCGCGAGGATGTCGCGGAATTGGACAAGCCGACCGGCGAGTTTCGCCAGTCGCCCGAGGAACTCGTCCGCTATCTCCAGTTTGCCTATTGCATCAAATGTGGCTTGTGCATGGCGGCGTGTCCGACACTTGCAACCGACCCGGAGTATCTCGGGCCAATGCCGCTGGCGCAGGCGTATCGCTATAACACCGATTCGCGCGACGCCGGTTTTCATAATCGCAAAGAAGGGGCAGGAACGAGTCACGGTGTTTTTCGATGCCACTACGCCGGCGAATGCTCGAATGTCTGTCCCAAAGGCGTTGACCCCGCGCGCGCCCTCCAGCTCATGAAACGCGATTTGGTCTTGGACTATCTGCGATTGAAACGATGCCGCAAGCCCGCCGCCGTGCAAGGCCCATCGGCCGAGGCCAAACGCCGCACCGACGTCCCGGCTCCTCCGCCTCATACAGTTTGAGAGGTTAGAGGCAAGAGGCCGGAGGTCAGAAAAAAGCAAGAATTGGTCCGAAGGGTCGTTATCATTGCTGTGGTTTTTTCTTGCCTCTAGCCTCTCGCCTCTGACTTCTTTTCTTCCATGAAACCAGTCGTTGGCATCGGCATTGCCTGTCTCGATCATCTGATCGTCGTGCCCGCGCGCAGCAAACAGGGTGGGCGAATTGGCGAATTTCGCGTGGAAGGTGGCGGGCTGACAGCCACAGCGCTTGTCGCCGCGGCGCGGTTGGGCGCACCGACGCATCTGTGGACCTGTCTGGGCGACGACGAAATCGGTCTGGCCATTGTTCAAGGTCTCACCCGCGAAGGTGTGGATACGCGGGACATCCAATTCGTTCCCGGTGCGCGAAGCCCTGTCAGCGTGATCCACGTCGAAGCGCCGTCGGGCGAACGGGTGATCTATCACTATCGCGGCGATGCGTTTGAACGGGTGGGTCCGCCGCCGGATTTCGATGGGATCGAAGAGGCCGGCGCGCTTCTTGTAGATTATTGTTGGCATGCAGGCGCTTTGGCCGGCGCCCAGCGCGCTCGAAAAGCCCGCGTGCCGGTGATCGGTGATTTCGATCCACGCCGCGATCCCGAACTGGCGGCTGCGTTGGATTATTTGATCGTCGGCGAACAAGTCGGCCGAAGTCTGGCCAACGGACCCGACCCGCGAATCGCGCTTCGCCGTCTTCGAGAGTTTGGGCCAACGTTTGTCGCCATCACAGGGGGGCCACTGGGTTGCTGGTATCTGGCGGGTGACAAACCTGGTCACTGTCCGGCATTTCGGATCAAGGTTGTGGACACAACCGGCGCCGGCGATGCGTTTCACGGCGCCTTCGGATTCGCTATTGCACAAGGCTTACAGATCGCCGAAGCCATCCGACTCGCATGTGCCGTCGGCGCGCTGTGTTGCACGGCCTTGGGCGGCCGCGCCGGTCTGCCCGATCTTACAACAGCAACGGCCTTGCTTCACCGATCAAGCCGCCCACCGACACAGGCCTGATTCTGAAAAGCCTCACCGAAAATCGGTTTGCAGTTCCCACTTCAGTGGGCCCAAGAAGGGAACAACCCACTGAAGTGGGAACTACGAACATGGACCGAATTCACCTGATTCTGAATGGTATGGCGGGCCATGATGCCACTCACGAGACCTCATCTCGGCGCTCTCGGCGTCTCAACGGAAAAAAAACAGACGCTGTCCGCCAAACAGATGCAATTGGCGACTTCTGCCCGCGGCGTCAGTCTTTCAGCTCGACCACCCAAATGTTGCGATAGCGGACCGGATGGCCGTGATCCTGGAGCTTGACCGGGCCGACTTTCGGCTCACCGCCGGGTTTGCTTCGCTCTGTTCCTCTGGGCACGACCTGTTGATCGTGGATCTTTACGCCGTTGTGCAAGATAGTCATGATGGCGGGTTTCTCGACTTTCCCGTCCGCCGAAAACCGCGCGGCGCGAAATGTAATGTCGTAGGTCTGCCAATACAGCGGCGGGAAGCACGCATTCACTTTCGGGGCGGCGACGCTGTAAATGGCGGCGCACTCGTGGCTTTCGGTCGGCAAGCCGAAGGAATCGAGCACCTGCACCTCATAGAAATCCTGGAGATAGACGCCGCTATTGCCGCGTCCCTGGCCGCGACCCAGCGGTTCGTATGGACACATGAACTCGGCGTGAAGCTGCACGTCCTGAAACGTCCGGATCGTCTTGTTGTCGCCTCTCACCCCTTCGATGCTGCCGTCGGGTAGAATCTTCCAGTTCTTGTTCGTCCATTCGGCAAGCGAGGTCGGCGGCTTCCTACCGGGTTCGAACGGCAGGAGGACAATCGCGCCGGCGGGCGGTTTCTGTCCTTCGGTCGGCGATTTTGGCTCGACACGATTCAGTTCGAATTTGCCGCCGTTGTCTCCTTTTGCAGCAGCGACAAATTCGCCACCCTTGATGGTTCCCGTCCACTTGCCGGCCTTCGTTTCCCCGGCGAGACGGGCCTTCTTGTCGCTGCGGAAAAGGCGCTTCAGCCCACTGAGCTGCTGGCGCAGTTGAAGCTGGACGGGTGTGGCGCCCTCGGCGGGTATGGCGCTCAGCACCGCGCGATAGTTGCCTTTCCCTTCCGCGATCACTTTGCCGTCGGCTTTCACGGGCGAGCCTTTGGCGGGCGTGAAGAGCCCCTCATACTGCCCCATGATAATATCCTCGGCGCTCCACGCAACCGGCTGGCTCAGCGAGCCAAATGCAAGCGCCATTGTAGCCGCAAGCATTCCAACCAATACTCTTCGTCTCATTGTCGTTCCCCCTTCGAGGTTCTACACGACAGGTTGCCAACCTGTCTTACGTCAGTAGCTCAAGTCCAATTCCGCCCGGTCGGTCCGAAATGGACTGGCGGGCAGGCCGTTCTTGTTCCACAGATTGACGACCGGACAATCGGCCCAACCATAGCGAACCGCCACGGGCCGCGGCGCCTCTTTGGACGCCACGATTACAACATCGCCTTCGATGGCCGCATCGGCCCAGACGAACTTGCCGTCGGCGCCCGCAATCGCAAACCCTTTGAGCGGCCCGTCTTTGGCCACCAGTCCTTTGCCCACGTGATCGAAGTGCAAAGCGATGTGGCCCGGCCCAACCTGCATATACTTGTAGATCGGCCCGGAGTATTCGATCTTCTCGCCGTAAGCGATGGCGCGCGCCGCCAAGGCCAACCGCGCACCGACGGGTTCCTTCTTCTTTGGGTGAATATCCTTCTCATCGCCGACATCGGTGATGACGGCCATGCCGACATTGGGCAAAATGCGAGTGGCCAAAAGTTGGGCCTCGCGCAGTTCCGCCCAATTGCTCTCGGACGGTTCGGGTTTGATCGCCATAAAGGGCGCCAGTTGGACTTCGAGAAATGTGAAATCGCCCAGCCCCCAATCGCGCCGCCAGTTCTGGACCATGGTCGGGAAGAGTTTGCGATACTCCGCCGCACGACCCGCATTCGATTCGCCCTGATACCAAATCGCGCCCTTGATGGCATAAGGAAGCAGCGGGACAATCATGCCGTTATACAATTCGCAAGGTTTCCAGCCAGGTGGATTGGGCCTTCTGGACGGCTGCCGACCAGCCTCTTTCGCCTTGGCTGCCTTGGCCTCCCAATCCGTCAGCGCCTTCTTGTGGTCTTCCATAGCTTTCGAATAGCCGTCGAGTATGGTTTTCAATTCAGGGTTTGCCGCAAGGACGGATTCCTTGGTCCAGACCTCGGCCGGCGATCCGCCCCACGACGAATGGACGAGTCCCACGGGAACCCTCAACGCTTTTTGGAGGTCGCGCCCAAAGAAATAGCCCACCGCACTGAAATCCTTTGCCGTATCGGGCGTGCAGGTTTTCCAGCTTCCGGTGGTGTCCTCGAGCGGCACGTCGGACTTGATGCGGGGAACCGTGAACAGGCGGATTTTCGGATTGGATGCGTTGGCAATGTGTTTCTCGGCTTCAAACGTATCCTTCAACGACCATTGCATGTTGGACTGGCCGCTGCAAACCCACACCTCGCCGACCAGAACGTCTTTGATCGGAATCTGATTCTTGCCGGCAATTGTCATTTCGAATGGGCCGCCGGCTTTCATGGGCTTGAGCGTGACGGACCATTTTCCCTGCAAGGCGGTCGCTTTTGCGCTCCGGTTGCCGATTGTAACCGTAACTTCCTCGCCTTCGTCTGCCCAGCCCCAGATCGTGAGGGGCGCTCCCTGCTGGAGTACCATGCCATCCGAGATGAGGTGAGGCAGTCTTACATCCGCACCCGCGGGCAAAGCCGAGAATATCACCAAAGAAAACAAGCCAAGCGCGACAACCAACCATCTCCTACCCATGACGTCTTCCTCCTTGCTTTGTTCTTCGTACAAGATTCGCCCAATTGATGCCGCGACCGTACTGTCCGGCTTCAAAATCGCCACTCCGACCTATGAAAACTTTTTCGCCACGGTCAAGGATTATTCACTTGCGCGCCGACCGCGCAGAGCAATCAGACTCCGTTCTCGCGTCACTGCCTACTTGGCGGGCGAGGAACTCTCGGAAAGGTGCGCCAGAACCAGGCCATCGTCGAACTGTTTGACATCAAGCCGAAGATGCTCCGTGTAAGTGAAATCCTCAAGATTCTTGATCCTGTTTGGCTTGAGAACAAACCAGATTCCTCCTGCGGTCTTGGCGCGGCGATTGGCCTCGTCCCAGCTCTCAATCGTCGGCAACGAGCGCGAGAATGGCCAGAAATCGTCCCATTCGATCCCCCGGACCTTGTGTTTGAATATTTCGAGATACCTGCGGCTGTAAAAGTTGCAGCTAGGACTGTGCAGGCTATACAGAACAACCTCGCTTTCGGGAGGCAGATTCTCTCCAACCCACTTTCCCGTCAACCACGCGGACCGCTGGGCTTTGCCCAAGGTCAGTAAGGGCAGCGCAAGGCCCCCAACCAGGAGGGCAGACGCCAGAAACAATCTCATCGCGCCGGTGAGACAGGCGTGACTTAGCTGCATAATACCAGCCACCGACAGAGCCAGGAGCGCCAAAAAACCCACAATCTCCAACGAAAGAGCGCCGATGCTTGGTTTCTCCGTTCCAGAAAGGAGAACGATGTATGCGATCACAAACGCCGCGCCGAGCAACAATGGAATCCCGGCAGTGAGGTAAGCAGCGGAACGCTGCCTTCGCGAGGCAGCGGGCCATTGTGCGGCCAGACGATCCCAGCCCATTCCGGCGACAAGTGCGGCGGCAGGCAGCATGGGTGCTACGTAGTTGACCCGCTGTTGGGTCCAAAAGCCGAAAACGGCCAATGGGACAAACACCCAGAGACGCAGCAAGGTCTGAATGCCCTCGTTGCGGCGTTTCATCGGTGAGGCTTCGCTTCTGTTCATGAAAGAAAGAAACGCCAGCGGCAAAGTGGGCAGCGCGCCGCCCAAAAAGAAGAGAACGGCCAGTCCATACCACGAAGCGCCGAACTCGGTTATCCTCCTTTCCTCCTCGAGCTCATGCCCCATCATCACAAAAACCCAGTTGGGAAATCTACGCTCCGTGTAGAGAAACCAAGGGAGCGCGATAGCCAGAAAAAGCAGGACCGCCGGCGCCCATGTAAGACGCCGGACCGCGTGCCAGCGCTTGCGCCAGACAATCCAGATCACCACCGGCGCAAGGACCAAAAGTAGCATTATGTGGCCCTTGGCCAGAACGCCAAGACCCAGCGAAATGCTCCACGCCAGAGCCGCGCGACGCGGATGAACGCAATCTTCCCGCGAAACCTCCCACGCCGCCCAATACGCGCCAACCGCCAAAGTGGCCAACACGATATCAATGGAGATGCTGCGGCTGAGGCCCAGATACAGTGGACAAACGAAATAGAGGACAGCCGCGGCCAAACCCGTTTGTCTTCCACCGAGACGGCATCCAAAAACCGCCAGCAGCGCGATTCCCAGGGCTGCGACGATGGCGCTGGCGAATCGAGCTCCGAACTCGTCGGCCCCGAACATCTTGATGCCAACCGCCACCAGCCAGTCGGTCAGCGGTGGCTTGGTTAGGTAGGGCCGATAGTTGAGCGTGGGAACCAACCAGTGGCCGCCCTCGGCGAACTCGCGCCCAATTTCGGCATGACGCGCCTCGGTCGAGTCCGCCAGAGGCCCACTGCCCAACCACAGAAGGTTCAGCCCGCTCGCGACCAGAAAGGTGACCAGAAACAGCCGCAATAGGGACATCCCCGCGGGGACACTGGATTCAGCCTGATTGCTCACTTCCATGGCACTCTGCCATCACTTCCCTAGCCCGCTTTTCTCACAGCTCGCTGGAGCGCCGGCGGCCTCGCCGGTGTTCTTGTCATTGACTCTCGATGCTTTGTCGGCAACGCGCCGTTCTTCTTGTCACTTCTTGGACACGCCGCGAGGCTCTCTCCAGCCGATCAAGACGTCGAACAGCACAACGTCCGGGGCGCGGTCTTTGGCACGGGCGAGGATATTGCCGTCGGCATCGGCGGCGATGCTTTGGCCGCCGTACGTGCGACCGGTCCAGGGACCGTGGGTGATCGTGCCGATATTGTCGGCGCCGACGACGGGCGCGCCGATGGTTCGGGCCGATTTGATGACCACATCGCGCAAGTTGTCACCATGCCTGGGCCACTCGTCGGGCTCGGCCGCCCAACCATAAGGAATCAGCACAAGATCAGGCTGGCGATCGCACATGATCTCCAGATGACGTTGACTGAATGTATCGGCGCAAATGAGCAAACCGATACGCCCAAACTCGGTCTGCGTCGCCGCAATGTCGTCCGGGCGGCCCGGCGTATAGGGCGGCGTCATCAACTCTGGCAAAACGTTGATCTTGCGATGCCTCAGGAGCAACCGTCCCTTGCGGTCAATCAGCACCACGCCGCCATAAAGCCGGTCGCCGTCTTTTTCCTCCAGCCCGACGCAAAGCATCATGCGATAGCGGCGAGCCAAGGTCGCCAACCGTTCTGTGTCTTTGCCGGGAATCGGATGGGCCAATTGGTGAGCGTCGGGATTGACCCAACCGAGGAGGGAGCTTTCGGGCAGACAAGCGATTTGCGCGCCGCCTTTTTTGGCCTCGGCCAATTGCTCCTCGATCCGTTTGAAGTTGCCCTCCCGGTCGCCGTCCACGCACAGAATCTGGCACATCGCAACGCGCACCTTCTGGAGCCGCGCCACGGCTTTTCCGCCACTTGCGCCAAATAGAAATCCTGTCGCCACCATCGGCAAGACGAACAAGCCCGTTGAGCGAATCACGTGTGCAGCCTCCATTCCAACCGTCATCAAGACCTCTCCATAACAAAGCCCCGCCTCGGTGTCAACCGAGGCGGGGCCGAAAGGTTCACGTCAGTCTCGCCATCATGTAGATTGACGCACACCCTCCCGCGCCGTTTTGGCTCGTCGCCCGAACGGCTCAAGAAAGTCTGTCACAAATTAGCGATACAGCCTCCAGCCCTGGGCGCCGAGTGTAAACTCTACCGCGACCATCGCCTCATTCGACACGTTGCTTCCGGCGAGGTTGAACGCATGGACACGATAGTAGTACGTCGCGCTGGTCACATCCGCGTCCAGATAGGAGACCGAGTTGTACGGCAGCGTGGCCACCGTGCCGTAGGTGCCCCCAGCCTCCAGCTTGCGCTCGAGTCGGAACCCGTTTTCGTTGTCCGAGTTGTCTTGCCATGTCAGCTGCACTCGTCCGCTGATGACCGTGCCCGCCAGGTTGCCGGGCGCCGCCGGCGGCGGCGTGCCGGCCGTCACGTTCTCGCCCATGGCCCACTGGAAGACTCGCTGCAGCAAATAAACCGCTTGAACCGTCGGCGTCGTCATGGTGTACTGATGATAACCCAAGCATACCCGCCGCGCAGGCGCCGGATCATAGCCGGCGGGACCACCCGCCCGGAATCCTGTGGCTCCGGCTTCCGCCACGGCCAAGCAGGTCTCGGTCGGCGCTGTCGGATTGACCGCCAGCGCCAGAACAGCACTGGTGGCAAGGCCGTCCACCATCACACCGATCTGGGCCTGATTGCCGCTGTCGTTGGCGCAAATCTGCAAATTGCCCATCGGGAAGATCCTCGTGATCGGGTGCGACGTGGTGATTTGGAATGCATCCGGCGTATCTCTGGAATCCGAATTGTCGCAGAAGAACATATCCGAGAGGTTGCCGTCATGGTCATCGAAATTGCCCTGCTCGGTGTGGATGATCGGCAGCGGATCATTGCCGTGCTCGCGGGCGTCGGCCCGGTTGGGCGTCTGCGACATGAAGATCAGGTCCCCATCCGCGGGAGTGTAGGTGGCCAGATCCGCGCCGCCCTGGACCTCGATGACCGCGTAGCCCAGTCCGGGGATCGGCTGCCCCTGTGCGGTCAGACCGTCGCTGATCGCACGGATGATGTTGCGGTCGTGTGTGGCATAGTCGCCGGCGCCGCTGTTGCGGATGAAGATCACACGCTTGAGGGTGGAGTTGAAGGTCTGGACATCGCCTGGAACCGGTTGAACCGACACTCCCACGCCATAATACAAACCGCTGAATGTGTAAGAGCGCTCGTCGCCTGGCAACACAGTATAGCGCAACGTCTCCGTAGTCGCTCCCAGGGTCAACGTCCAGATGATATTCTGCCCGACCACGGTGGCGGTTCCCGCATACGGCGTTAGCAGGGTCGGTGTCAGACCGGCGGGAATCGTCTCGGTTGTCACCACTTGCCCGCCACCCATAGGAAACGCCGTGAGGGTAACGGTCAGCGTGGTCCCCGGGGTGAACAGGGCCGGCAGATCGCGGCTAAGCCTGCCGGCGGGGGCCACGGCCCCAGGACGGAATGCACCCTTCTTCCACAAAATGTAGTCGTATTGGATAGTGATATGCGCGGCTGACCGGGAGGGTCCGAAAATGGCCAAAGCTTTGCCCGCCAATTCGGGGAAAACAGCCACTTCGAAGCGGTCCGATTGGGTGTACCAGTTATAGGCCGGATCATCAGCCACACCGTTGTACGTTCCGTCCGGGCCGTTGTCGCCGGGGCCCGACCACTTGGGGGCAGCGGGCGTCACCGAGCCGTCCACGTACAGCGTACCGGCATAGTTGTTGAGGTCACCCGGAGTCGGCTCGATTACCGCCCAGAACGTATGGAAGGCGTTGGTCAGGTCGCCGGTCTCAATGTTGGTGCTCACGGTATTGTCGTCCCTGCACCACCGGGCGCTGTTCAATCCAACACCCAAGCCGGCGGTACCGTTAACACCTACAGCGCCGTCAAAGGCGAACAAAGCGTCCGTACGGTAGCAGCGCTCACCGGTAGCGGAATCCGGTTCCATAAAGGGGTAGTTGGGAGGCTCGTTCCGCACTCTGAACCGGGCAACCATGGTGACACCGCCTTCCCGGCGCAGAAGGTCGTCCGCCTGTGTATTGTAGGTTCCCGCGAACGGCTTGCCGACCCTGAACCGCCGGACGGTTCCATTGGTCGCTGTGTCATTGTCGCGAACTTGGAAAACCAGCGCCGTCGTCGTGGGGACCCCGTGTTCGATTTCGCCCTGACCCGGCAAAGACAGGAACACTGTATCGGTGAGATCCCAATCCCCCCAGGTCGTGTAGTCGTTGTCAGTTCCGGCCTCGCCCGACAAGTTGCTCTGATACCACCCATCGGCCTGCATGGCGAGAACATCAGCGTAATCGCCTTCAAAAGCGACATCCCAACCGCCGAGCGGATCAGGCCATCCGCCCCGTGCAAATGCCGTGTTGCTCAGAGAAACCAATCCCAGGAAAACCAAAACCGCTATGATTCTTTTCCCACTTCTCGACATGTTAGACCTCCGCATTCATGAATATAGAAGTGCGCTCAACGACAAAATGCATTTTCAAATCTCTTGCCTCGTAGCGTTTACCACCTCCTCTCACCAGATGTCCCAATAGTGTAACATCCCGCCGAAAAAAAAGCGGATTGGCCGCCGCCCTCCTACTGTCCTTCAGCTCGTTGCCGATGGAAAACCCTAACCCCTATCGCTTCTGGCAAAGAAATGCATATCGCCCGTCAATCTATCCGTCAAGAGTTTTTTCTCCATTTGGAAATTCCATTTTTTCCAAAAATCAACGTTTCCACTTACTGAACCGCCGATCCCCGCGTCTGTCGCGGGTTTCCTCAGAAGGGAATTTGCTGCGGCTCAGCGAGAACCGAGAAATGACATGACTCCATGTTTCAGACGGCGCAAAAACGCCCGGGCCAGAGAAGATTGGGGTGGGGCGGTCGGAGCCGACGGAGGCGGCGCACACACTTGCGCCGCTCGCAACGCCGCCAGATCGTTTTCCGCCTGACATTTCTTCTTATAAATTCCCCAAAGGGTAACGGCGATCTCTTCGAGGCGTTCGGGATGCTCGCGCAGGTGGGCGTCCTCGCTCCAGGCGTGGATTGTCTTGCGATCGAGATCGGCAATACCGACCAAAAAGAAGAGCATTTTGTAGAACAGGTGCATTTTTTCGTCGTAGGGGAAATCGGGCGGCGGAAGTTCGGAGAGCCGACACTCTTTGTAGATCACCAGACCAATGAGTGCCACCACGAATGGCGGTTCGAGCCGCAGAAGCAAATCCAGCGTTTCGCGCAAGTGCTCCTCGCGCTCATAGGGATTGTCCACGAGCAGGTCAACCTGGACGTGGGGAATCTTGTATTTCTGAATCCACCGCGACAATTGGACAACCTTTTCGGGGTTGTGAGAGCGCCGATAGAGCTGGCGCGCCGTGTATTCGCTGCCCGACTGAAGCCCGATGCCGGTTCGCGTCAGCCCCGCTTCGGCCAACTGCCGAACCATCTCTTCGTCGGAGGTGATGGGATGAACATAGCCCGTGAAGGTCACGCCGCGCGAACCGAAGCGTTCTTTGAACTTCGCGGCAAACTCGCGCACCCATTCTTTCTGCATTCCGAGGATTTCGTCGTGAAAAATAATGTGGCGCAGCCCCAGGCGCGCGACGCGATCTTCGACCTCGGCCAGAACATTTTCCACCGAACGGCGCCGAAATCGCGGCTGCCCGGGATAGAGCTGGTGTATCATGCTATAGATGCAAAACGTGCAGGCATAGGGGCAACCGCGCTCGGTCAGCACAACCAGGTTGGTGCCGCGCGACAGATACTCGGCTTCGCACAGCGACCGCTCGTCGAGCCGGTCGTAGTCCACCAGGATTTCGTTGTAGCCATAGAGAGGCATCGGGAGACTGTCGAGATCGGTCACGAGCGGCGGGCGCGGGGTGCGAACAATCGTTCCGTCGCGCCGATACCAAAGCCCTTCGATCGCCGGGTTTTCGCCGCTGCGATACTCGTCCCAACGGCGAACCAGCTCGGTCAACGGCCGTTCGCCTTCGCCCACGCACACGATGTCGGCAAACTCGATGCATTCCTCCGGTTTGACCAGCGAATGAACGCCGCCCCACAGGATCGGCACGCCGGGCACTTCGCGCCGCAACCATGCCGTCATGTCGCGGGCGAGATCGAAATTGACCGTGTAAAGCGACAGGCCGATCAGGTCGAGCTGCCGCGAGCGCAGGAAATCGGCCATCAACTCCTTCTCGCGCGCGGTGATCGGCGTGGGATAGGGCGCATAGGCATACCAGCCGGGAAAAGTGAACCGAACCTTCTTGATCGGGTCGCTCTCGACGCGGCGGATGTGTTCGATGTCGTTGCGGCGCACCCAAGGCTCGGTGTAAAACTGTTTGACGTGAATGAGATAGGGTTCGACGCCGGCGGACTTGAGCGCACCCGCGACATAGCGTGCCCCGATGTTCCCCGGATTATAGAACGTCAAGATCGCGGCGCGTTTCATCATCTGCGAATTGCCGGCTGTGCGTTACTGTGGTAGGACAGCTTGGCAACCTGTCCTACGCTTTCGTCTATTGAAGGAACCGCTCCGAATGGCGGTCAAGGCTTATCTACCCAGGACATTCCCCAATTCTGGCGAGACGTGTTCCTGCTATGGAATGCGGCACGCTCTGCTGCCGCTGTTCTTGTCGAGCATTCCGCCACGGGAACGGCTTTTCCTGAAAAGCAAAGCGGCAGCAGAGCGTGCCGCAGTCCACACAAAAACGAGTAAACCCATGAACGACCGTTTCCACTTCCAACGAATGCTTGCACCATGCCCAACAGTGGTTTCCCGGGTGCTCTCACGAAAATGGGTTCGTAGTTCCCACTTATGGTTTTCAACCATTTATTCTTACAAACTGCCATTCTTCAATCCCGTAGGGATCGTTGAAAATAGCCCAGGAATTGATTCCTGGGAACGAGATCGTCACCCTTGCAGAGAGTCCCATAGGGACGATTGAACGCCGCCATTCTCAGTCGTCCCGACGAGACTTGCCGGTTTTCCGACTCGTCTTCCCAGCGATAAATCACTGGGCTACTATCAGGCATCCCTACGGGATTGGACACCGTGGATTCGTCCAGTCAAATAGTTGATGGCCATTAGTGGGGCTTTTGGAGCCCGCCTAAAGGCGGAACTACGAACCGAATTTCGTGAGAGCGTGGTGTGGCGCTCCCATCATAACCGAATGGGCGGAAATTGGACGGCGCGATGAAGCTGGCGACACCGGGCGGCTATCTCGGTCCGTTTCACCCGAAGCATCGAGCCGACGCTGAATCCCTCGACGCAAAAGGATGCCATGACCGACCCGACAACGAGCGCCTGGCGAAGCGAGTCCTCGTCCACGCACCCACGCAACGCCAGATAGCCGAGAAAGCCACCTGCGAACGAATCGCCCGCGCCCGTCGGATCAATCGGACGTCGAACCGCGCAGGCGGGAATGGAGAAAAAGCCGCGGCGGCCATAGATTGAGGAGCCGTCTTCGCCGCGCTTGACGATCACGCGTTGCGGGCCGGCCTTGAGAAGCCACTCCGCGGCGGCCGGCACACTCGCCTTTCCCGAAAGCTGACGCGCCTCGCCGTCGTTCACACACAAAACGTCAACGCGCCGCAGAAGCCGCCGCAACGCCGGCAGCGCCGTTTCAATCCAAAGATTCATCGTGTCGCACAAGACTAGACGCGGTCGCTTGACCTGGTCGAGCACGTTCATTTGCAGCTCGGGATGAATATTGCCCAGGAGCAAGAACGGGCTGTTTCGGAAGGAGACCGGGATTTTCGGCGCGAACGTTTGGAAAACATTCAGCTGGGTCTCGAGCGTTGTCCGTTCGTTGAGGTTGGCATGATAGCGCCCGCGCCAGAAAAACGTCTTGCCGTCGGGGATGATCTCGAGACCTTCGAGATCCACGCCTCGCTTGCGCAGCGTCGCAATGTGCTTCCTGGAAAAATCGCCCCCAACGACTCCAACCACACCTGCCTTGGCGAAATACGAGGCGGCGATGGAGGCATATGTCGCCGATCCTCCCAGGGCGCGCTCAACCGAACCGCTTGGCGTTTCGATGCTGT
>Ga0315277_10001916_pt1 | contig 29432 bp, 27 predicted proteins | sample YL17G05_15_MG_FD_203695 | JGI IMG/M metagenome (GOLD analysis project Ga0315277, IMG submission 203695) | Sediment microbial communities from Yellowstone Lake, YNP, Wyoming, USA - YL17G05_15 | ecosystem: Environmental > Aquatic > Freshwater > Lake > Sediment | place: USA: Wyoming | collected... | reverse complement strand
CCTGGCTTGTAGAGATCTTCGTAGATTTTTCTGGTCGTCTCGCCGGCGTTGGTGTTGACCATAAATGCGATATGCGGCGTGCGGTCGCCTTCGGCGCGGATTTGGGCGAAGATTTCGCAGAGCTTGCGATAGATATCCTGGTACGTTACGGCGTTGGTGGCGTCAAAGATGAGCGTATCTATGCCGGCGTCGGCGAGGAGGGCGGCGTGCCTGCGGATGACCCAGGGGTCGTCGCTGCGATAATAGCCGTAGAGCGGCTCGCCCCAGAAATGATAGTGGCCGTAAGGCCCCCAGGGCGGGGAGGTCGGATGCTGGAGGGCATCGGGATGCTCGGCCATAATCTTGGATACGTCGAAAGGCCCGATTTCGTTGCTGCCGTGCTGGCCGATCCACAGAAAATAGAATATCCCCACAAACCGGTCCGACCTAAGAGATCCGACCTGACCTGCATCGGGGAGGGCGCGCCCAAGTGCATCTACGGCGGGCCAGGCGACGCCCGGATTGACAGGGACACTGCGCAAATCTTCCGCGCCCGCAGAATCAGCGGCGATTGCTCCGACTGCAAGAGCAATAATCAAGACGGTGTAGCGCTTCATCATTGCGGACTACTCATCACTCTATCGGAATCCGGGATTTCACAGAAACACTTCTGCTTGCCATAAGCGGCATGATACCTGAATCTCATCAGGATTTCATCAATCTTTCAACAGCGGCTACCTGTTGATCCTGGTAGCGTGCCGTTGTAGGGGAATGAGCAAGAGAAAAAACGGCGGCTTCTGTCAGCCGGATGGGAAGATTTGAAACGGAAATTCTCAGACGACCACAAGACCCCAAAGCCGTGATGAACCAATCGGGGTCAATGGGTGGATAAAGTTTATCGTCGCAAAACGTCTTAAAAAGTTAAATTCCTTTTTCTCCCCGCATATGCGATTTATCCTTATGATTCGGCTTCTTCCTGTTCTGTAATGACATGGAGGTCTCCTATTAGGTCAAAGTCTTTTGCGTTATGCGTAACCAAAGGAACCCCGTGGCGGACGGCACAGGCGGCAATCCAGGCGTCCGCGCAAGAAATCGGGCACCCATTGCGTTGACGGCCGGCAACGATGCGGCCATAACACCTGGCTATATCGTGATCATAGGGAATCACAACAAAGTTTCTCAGCGTGGTCTCGAGGTGGTTCCGTCTCTTCTGTCCCCATTTCGCTTTTTCCGCGCCGAAGTATAATTCGCCAACCGTGATAAAAGAGATGGAAACCAGTTTTCCTTGGAGATGCTGGCTATATACCTCGGCAAGTGGGCCACCACGCATAATGTAGGAAACGATATTGGTATCGATGAGAATCTTAGGCTCGGTCATGACGGATTCCCTCCCGCGATGCTCTGTTGCCTGAGTTCATGGATTGAATCTTCGAATCCGTCATCGTCCTCACCGGGCCATGTGCCGAACAGTGCATGCACATCGACCATTGGATTGACCCCTTGGGATGCAGCCAACTCCTCAATCGTGGGCGATTGCCAGAAATCCGTTGGAAGCGGTGTCCCTCGCGGGAGGAGGTCCGCGTTCTCCTCTTCACAATGTTCCAACCGTTCGATATCGTGTATTTTGATGCTTGTGATCTTGCCTGTCGTGGGATCCTCCTTCGCTTCGCCGACAATTCTGACATAGTGAAGGATATCCTCCAGGACTTCTTCTTTTTGTTCTTCGTCGAAAAGACAAATGACGGGGTCTCCGACCGAGGGGTGAACACGACACCGCGTACCATGTTCCTTGAAGTCGGCCATCAGAAGCCGTCCCTCAATAGTGCGTATGTTAACCTGTGGGCCTTGAATGCGCTCCTGGAGCCGTTGATAACCTTCCTTTGTATAGTTTGCAACAAGCCGCATCTGTCGGTGGTTGAGCGTGAATGTGATTCTATTGACACCTTGATTGAAGAGTATGCCAGTGTCACGCCAAGCCAGCAGTACACCCGCGTCAAAACCGGCGGGCATCGCTGTTTCGATTTGCTGAACCTGCTCCAGGCCCTTAAGCGCCTTTTCCAGTACCTCCACGCCCAGATCCATTTTCGGCAAGGACGGTTCGGTCTGCCTTCTTTCAAACCCAAGAACCGTCGCCGGGCTTCCGTGTGTCAGGAGTGTTAAATCGAGGGCAATTTCTTCTTTGATGCTCTTTGGTTGTGGTCCCTTGCGAATGCTGTCGGCCTCGCCGAATAAGACCCTGCCGCTACGCTGAAGCGCCTTGTTGAATTCGGAAAGGAGCCGTAAAAGATGTCTGACGGATATACATCCGGCCCCGATAGCATCGCCTTCGAGGCGGATTTGTAGAAAATGATTTTGTTTCTGTTCAGGCATATCACGTTTCTCCTTCTATTCAAAAGTTTCCCGCAGGGCTTTAATTTCTCTTTTCGAGAACAAAGACAATCGCTAACTACCGTCGGCAAGCATCGTTTTTGATGGAGACACTATACGCATAGTCCTCTGGCAATTCACTAATTACAAAAGCACCATTCCTGTATTGCTGGGTTGTCGTTCGGCGGATTTATTTACCGGTATGACGCCGTATTCGAGTTCTTCTGTTTCCGACCGGTCGAATAAAGCCCGCCAATACTCCTATAAAGTAAAGAACCTAAGCGGAAAAGTCAAATGATTTCGTGGACAATCAGGTTCGAGTCCAACTGTTTGGTATGGCGTATAGTATGGGGGGCTTCACATAAATATGTCGGTTTTCTTGTGCGTTTTGTGAGATGTGATGGTGGAACTGGGGAGAAGTTGTTGGCAATGAGATGAAATCTTGGTATTGTAGGGCTTGAATTGTACAGGAGTGGTTCAAAAAGGGTCTGAAAGTGTGTAGGAACGGTGCTTGAGAATGTGAAATCGCCAGTAAAACAAAAGAATATGATGGGAGTTTAATTATGGGTAGGAGAAACCTTCTGAAGGACGGCTGCTGTGTTGTCACCGCAATATTTCTTTGTGTGGCGGCTGGTTCGTGCGGGTCTATGCGGAGCGAGTATGGTCCGGGGCGTTACGAAGTGTGGTCGTTTGATACGAGCTGGCCCGGCTCGGTTCCGAAGGGCTGGAAGATAGCTGAGACCGCTGGGGCCGGAAAGCCGGCCAAGTGGCAGGTTGTCCAGGATAGCGGGGCTGCGAGCGGGACCAGGGCCATTGCGATTACGGCGAATGAGAACCGCGGGCAGACTTATAATCTGCTCATTGCCGAGAACACGTCGTACCGGAGCGTTCATATCAGGGTCATGGTTAAGGCCATTGGCGGGGAGGAAGACCAGGGCGGAGGACCGATCTGGCGAGCAAAGGACGCGGATAATTACTACGTCGCCCGCTGGAATCCGCTGGAAGACAATTTTCGCGTTTATGTCGTCAAGGACGGCGAACGCAAGCAGTTGGGCACCGCCGATGTCAAGGTGGATCGGATGGCGTGGCATGAAATTGCCATTACGCAGAGAGACACAAGAATCGTCGCTTCGCTCGACGGCGATGAGCTGATTGAGGTCGATGATTCGACGTTTATAGAGCCGGGGAAGATCGGGCTGTGGGTAAAGGCGGACGGGAAGACGGCCTTCGACAATGTGTCGGTTGTGAGGCTGTCGGGGCTGCCGGTGGAGCGTTAAGATTGGTCGTGCGGTCCTTGTGGTAGTGATTGTTTGAGGTCGCCGTCCCTAAGGGACAAGTCCCCACGGGACAAGTGCCGGCGACCGCTAAACGGGTATTGAACAGCGTGGCACAAAGAGATTTCACGCCGCTAAACAGGTACGCCGGCGACCGCTAAACGAATATTAAAGGGCGTGGAACCACAGGAAAGACGGGTGAGCGCGGTGAAATTTTGGAAAAAACGGCTTGCAAGGCGGATTTGAGGTTCTATACTATATGTAGTTTTGGCTGCGGGCGTAGCTCAGTGGTAGAGCGTCACGTTGCCAACGTGAATGTCGTGAGTTCAAATCTCATCGCCCGCTTTCAGGACTTATTCCCAGGGATGGGAGGCAGGCTCTGTTTTTGGTCTGCCGACCCATATAGTATCGGTGAGATACCGGCTAAGCATAGTTTGGCGTTGGTCTCCGATATGTTTAGGGCTTGCTATTATGAGCCGTAACTTGCGAAGACTTAGGCTAAGGGATGATTGTTCCCTGATGCCTTTTTTGTTTATCAGTTGAAAGCATCGGCAAGGAAACCATTTGGGAGCACCAATAATGGGTGAAGAAGAAACGACAGTAAGCGAAGAAGCAACCGAAACAGTGGACGAAGAAGTCAAGGTTGGGGAAGAACAGCCGGAATCGGCTACCGCGAAGAACATCGTAACTATCGAGAATGCCGGGCCTTGCAGGAAGAAGGTCGTCATCGAGATACCCGAGGAGACTATCAGAAAGGCGACAGATAAGCAGTACAACGAGCTTCGCAGGGAAGCCGTACTGCCGGGATTCAGGAAGGGTCGTGCGCCGCGACGACTTCTCGAGAAGCGGTTCGGCAAGGAGACCGGCGAGCAAATCAAGCTCAAGCTGCTTGCTGAGGCGAGCGAGGCGGCTGTCAAGGATCTAAAGGTGATTGGGGAGCCGGACATCGACTATGAAAAGATCGAAATGCCGGCAGCAGGGGCTATGAAGTTCGATTTCGAGGTAGAGGTGCGTCCAGAGTTCGACTTGCCCAATCTGGAGGGCATCCCGGTCAAGAGGACTAAGCTCGAAGTAGCCGAGGAGCAGATCGACAGAGAGATGGAGCAGATGCGGAAGCTTGCGGGGATGTGGACTCCTCGCGAGGAAGGGGCCGTCGAGGTCGGCGACCAGGTCATCGCGGAGGTCGGCATAAAGCTGGAGGGGGCCGAAGAGGAAGAAAAGCTCGGGGAAACCCAGATATTCGTGCGGCCGAATGGTTTTGTCGGGGCGGTTCCTGTTGAGAAGCTCGATGAGCTGCTAGCAGGGGCCAAGACCGGCGAGAAGAAGTCAACAACGGTCGAGGTGCCCAAGACTTATGTGAGAGAGGAATACCGAGGCAAGAAGGTCGATATCAGTATTGAAATCAAGGATATCAAGTGGCTCAAGCCGGCCGAGCTGGATGAGGCGTTCTTCAAAAGAGTCGGCGTGGAGGACGGCGACGAGCTTCGCGAACGGACCCAGGACAGCCTTCAGACCCGGCTCGAGAGGCAATCGCGGACGGAAATGACCGAACATATCTTCAAGTATTTGCTGGATAATACGGACTTCGATCTGCCGTTGGACGTGGTCGGGGAGCAGGCGGGCACACTACTGCAGAGGCAGTACATGAACCTGCTTTCTCGCGGTCTTACGCGCGAGCAGATCGAGGAGCAGATGGAGCAGTTGCGTGCGGGCAGCGAGGAGCAGGCCAAAGAGCAGCTCAAGACGTTCTTCATTATGGATAAGGTGGCCGACAAGCTGGAAATCGAGGTAACGCCCGAAGAGATTAACGGGCGAATCGCCCAACTGGCCCTTAACCAGGGGCAGCGGCCTGAGAGAATGAGGGAAGAGATGGCTCGGAACGGCACGCTGACTCAGTTTGAGTTGGAAGTGCGCCAGAGCAAGTGCATAGCCAAGATGTTCGAATCGGCGAAGATAACGGAGGTAGAACCCGAGAAAAAAGCCAAGAAGGCGAAAAAGTCGAAGAAAGACTCGAAGGAATCGGATAAGAAGGCAGCTTCAACCGGCGAAAAACCGGCTAAAAAGGGGAAATCGGCCGCCAAAAAGAAAACCGAAGACTGAAAATACCCGATAAAACAAGGTATGCCGCCCGGCATTTAGCCGGGTATTCGTTGGCGTATGTGAATTGCTGATTTGGTGTGAGGAATTAGTTAATGTCTATTGAACATCTTGGAAGAAAGGTCATTGGGCCGCGGCCGGTCGGCTCCGCGGAAGGTCAAATCGCGGCCCGGAATCTTCAAACTTATGACCAATACGGCCCAAGCGGCGGGCATTATCAGCAATACCGCCAGATGAGCTTAGACGATATGCTGTTGGACAATCGTATCGTCTTTCTTATCGGCGAAATATCGTACGCCCGCGCGGCGGAAGTCATAATGAAGATGCTCTATCTGGACAACCTGAAGCGCAACAGTGAAATCAGCCTGTATATTAACTCTCCCGGCGGCAGCGTTGACGATACGATGGCGGTTTATGACACGATGCGTTTTCTGGGGTCTCCCGTGGCGACGTACTGCATAGGTCGTGCGCAATCCGGCGGCGCCGTGATATTGGCGGCCGGGGAGAAGGGCAAGCGGTTTGCCCTTACTCACGCGAAGGTTATGCTGCACCAGCCCTGGGGGGGCGTGAGCGGTCAGGCTGCGGACATCAAGATCCAGGCCGCGGAGATTCTCAAGGCCAAGACGATGATTAACGAAATCCTCTCGAAGCATACCGGCCAGCCGGTCGAGAAAATCCAGGCTGAGACTGAGAGAGACAGGTATATGACTGCCGATGAGGCCAAAGAGTACGGGCTTATAGACGAGGTGCTGCACGAGGGAGAGAAGGACAAAGGGAAAGAAGACAAAAAGAAAAAGAACGATAAAGACAAGTAGCCCATCGAGAAAAAGTGTGTGTTTAGCCGGGCGAGCGATTTTGGAGTCATCCTCGTAGGGCACGGGCAAGATGCCCGTGCCACGAAAAGGGCAGGGGACGACAGCCAAGCCCCACAGGGTCGCGCCGCAAGGCGTAATTGGGAAAAGAGAATATGAGCCTTAATCAGACCTTAGTGCCGATAGTAATTGAGAAGAGCGGGCGAGCGGAGCGCGCGTATGATATCTATTCGAGACTGCTCAAAGACAGAATAGTGTTTCTCGGCGGAGAGATTGATGACGTGACGGCGAACCTGATCATTGCGCAGATGCTTTTCCTGAGCAATGAGGACAGCAAGAGCGATATCCATTTTTATATAAATTCTCCGGGCGGCTCAATCACTTCGGGCCTGGCAGTCTATGACACGATGCAGTTTTTGCGGTGCGAGGTGGCGACTTACTGCGTGGGTCAGGCTGCGAGTATGGGCGCGGTGCTGGTGGCCGGCGGCAAAGCGGGCAAGCGATTCCTTTTGGGAAATAACAGGATTCTCCTACACCAGCCGTTGATTTCCGGGGAATTGATCGGGCCGGCGACGGACCTTGACATTGAGGCCCAGGAGATACTGCGCCTGCGGAGCCGGCTGTATGACATACTGGCAAAACATACCGGGCAAACCGCCGAGAAGGTGGAAAAAGACTGCGACCGGAATCTCTGGCTCAGCGCAGAAGAGGCGGTCGAGTATGGGCTGGCGGACAGAATACTGCAGAAAGCGCCTGAAATGGTCAGGGCGGAACAGGAAGACCAAGAACAGTAGCCGAGAGGACAGAATTCAGAGGTCCGGCAGCACGAATTTAGATGAGCCGGGGGCGTGAATTCGGATGAGCCGGGAGCGTAAGCTTGCCCCCTTATGAGGCTTGTCCCTCGTGGGGCGACCGGGTCAAAGATAATTCGACATACGAGAAACAGCAAGAAAGAGGGGTCTGTAAAAGTGAGAATGGCGACAATAATTCCTTCGACTGTGCTCAAGACGTGGCTGATCGCATCGGTTCTGGCGGTTGCAGCGGGGTGCGGAGGAACGGACAAAGGCGTTGTGCTCCAGAATGAAATCCAGGGCCTGACGGACGAAAAGGCCCAGCTCCAAAAGGAAATGGACCAGACGAAGGCCGAAAACGAACAGTTGAAGAAGCAGAACAAGGTGCTTTCCGGCCTGCCCGATGAGGTCAAGAGCGAGAACCTCTCCAATATCCAGGAAGTGCAGATTACCAAGCTCACGAATCTCGATGATAAGGACAAGGACGGCAAGAAGGAGCTGCTGATTGTCTATATCCGGCCAATTGACAAGGAGGGCGATGTAACAAAGGCGCCCGGGCAGGTCGATGTGGAGCTTTGGGACCTTGAGAAAGAGCCTGGTCAGGCAAGGCTCGGCAAGTGGCGGATAGAGCCGAAGGAGCTGAAAAAGCTGTGGTTTAGCACGGTGATGGGCACGAACTACAGGCTGACCTTCGATGTCGGCGATAAGGCCATAGACCCGACGGAACCGCTGACGGTCAAGGTGGCCTTCACCGAATACATAACCGGCAAGGTATTCAAAGAGCAAACGGTAATCAAGCCGCTGCCGGAATAGGCTGCTTTGCGCCGTCCAATTCTCACTTGGCCGATGAATTACCACTTGCAGTGCCGGACTCGGTCTATAGAATGGCCGTATGTCCAAATTGCTCAATAGGATAGTGTGCGGCGACTGCATAGAGATTCTGACGAAAGAACGTAAGCCCTTTGCGGATTTAATCTTTGCGGATCCCCCATTCAATATCGGGTATAAGTACGACAATTACTACGACAAGGTTAAAAAGAAGAACTATATAGCGTGGACAACAGAGTGGATGAGTGTATGCAGGGAGGTTCTAAAGCCTCACGGCTCGTTTTACATCGCGATCGGGGACGACTACGCGGCAAATGTGAAAATCATAGGCGATGAGCTTGGTCTGATTATGCGAAACTGGATAATCTGGCACTATACGTTCGGACAGCAGACGAAGAACAAATTCGCACGGGCGCACACGCATATCTTATATTTCGTGAGGGACGAGAAGGATTTCACATTCAACGACGGCGCTGTTCGCGTTCCGTCGGACCGGCAGTTGATTTATGACGACAGGCGGGCCGATCCGAGAGGGAAGATGCCGGACGATGTGTGGAGCGAGTTCTCTCGGGTATGCGGGACATTCAAGGAGCGTCAGGGGTGGCATCCGTGCCAGATGCCGGAAAGTCTGCTGAGCAGAATCGTTGCGGTCAGCTCAAACCCGGGCGATTGCGTACTCGATCCTTTCAGCGGGTCCGGGACGACGGCGGCGGTCGCCTGCCGACTGGGCAGGAACTATGTGGGAATCGAAATTTCCGAGGAATACACCGAGAAGGCAAGAAACCGCCTTACATCCCTCAAAGAGGAGACTGAGCAGACGGCGAAGAATCTGTCCCTCAACGCCGCTGAGTTGAGTGAATTAAGGCGACTGTCATCCGATATAGGCATGCCTCTGAAAGAAATAGCGGGCGACCGGAAGGTGTTGAAGATATTTGCCGGGCAGCTTGGGGTGCGGATGAATAACAGCAAGCGATATAGCGCCGATGAGGTGGCATCGGCATTGGGGGCTTTGGCGGATTGAAGCGTCGGAATAGAAAACGCAGGTTGGTATTGGGCCGGTTAGGCTCCTGGATATGGGGCGTGATGCGGCTTGGCCTGTTTTTCCTGTGGACCGCGCCTAAGGCAATACTGCGGTGGTTTTGCGGGCGATTGAGACCGGCGTTGCCGATGACTCCGGCTTTTATCGTCAGTGCGGCGGCGTTGACGGTTATTCAGCCTCCTTTTGGGTGGGCATTTTTGGCGTGGGCGGCGTTTGTGCCGTTCGTGCTGGGCTGCTCGCTGCGTGGGAGAGGCGGTCCGCAGATGCTGGCGGCGTACATCGTGTCGGCTTTGTACTGGATGGTCAATCTTTATTGGGTGGTTCCGATAACTATCATCGGCTGGGTAGTATTTTGCCTATATACGGCCCTGCTCTGGCCAATCCTGGTGTTAGGGGTTCGCTGGTGCCGGGGCAGGAAGGTCCCGCTCTTCTTGGCATTGCCTGTGTTCATTGTGGGCATCGAGCAGATGCAGGGATTGTTTTTGGGTGGTTTCCTGTGGCGGCTTCTTGGGCACAGCCAATATCGCAATATCACGATCATCCAGATAGCGGACATATTCGGGGCCGGGGGCGTCTCGTTTCTGGTTGGGATGGTCAACGGGCTGGCAGCCGATTTGATAACGGCCGGCCGGGCGGGGCAGTTGTGCCGCAAACGGAGGTTTGGTATCGGGCAATTCGCCAGGATCGCCGTTGTGGGCGGCGCGGTGGGCGGGGCAATACTCTATGGGCGATGGCGGATAGGCCAGGCCGGCGAATTCATCGAGGCAGGGCCATTGGTGGCATCGTTGCAGTCTAATGCGCCGCAGTCGCTGAAGAGGACATTCCAGGCTGAGGAAGAGATATTCGACGATCTTATGGTCGAAAGCCAAGCCGCCGCCAAGGCCGACGCTGAGCTGATTATCTGGCCTGAGACTATGGTTCAGGGCGTTCTCGATGAGGGTATTTGGCACATCTATAATGAGGAAGCCAGGCAGGTTTTTCAAACGCTTGACAGCGGCCTGAAAGGGCATGCGAAGGATACGGCGTATGTTCTGGTGGGCGCTTACGGGGCGGCGGTCAAGCAGGTCGGGGAAGAGGCCCGCTATGAGCGATACAATTCGGCTTACCTCTATCGTCCAGACGGGCAGAGAGCGAAGCAGCGGTACGACAAGATTCACCTTGTTCCGTTCGGAGAGGTGCTGCCCTTTCGGCGGAGTCTTCCCTGGGTCTATAAGATTCTCAAGAAATTCACGCCGAAAGAGCTAAACTACGACTACTCGCTCGATTACGGGAGCGAGTACACGGTTTTTGAAATGAGCGGCGCGGGCGGGAAAACTCACAAGTTTGCTGTTATCATCTGCTATGAGGACGTGGTGCCTTACGTTAGCCGGCGTTTCTCGCTGGATGAGGAGGGTCGTAAGAAGGTCGATTGGCTGGTCAATATCAGCAATGACGGCTGGTTCGTGAGATTCGACGACGATTCCGGGCAGGTGCATCCGAGCACGGAATTAGCTCAACACGCGGCTATATGCGTTTTCAGGGCGGTTGAGAACCGCCTTGCGATAGTTCGGAGCGTCAATACGGGCATAAGCTGCCTGATCGACAGTATCGGGAACATTCATAATGAGTTTGCAGCGGGCACACTTCCGAGCGAGGCGATGGCCCGGACGGGTATGGCTGGATGGTTTGCCGATAAAATGCCGATAGATAAAAGGACAACATTTTTTAGCAAAAACGGGCAATGGCTTGATTTTTGCTGTAAAAGCTGTGTTCTCTTGTTCATAATAGTGTCGCTTTTGATAAGGCTTTTCGGGGCAGGGCGATTTGGAAGCGATTTGTCAGGGAGGTCAAATGGAAAAAGAGCATTGTGAACCGAAGACAAGCAGTGGAGGAAGGATAGGAATCCTTGTTCACGGCTTGGCCCTTGCCTGCGTGATGTTGCTGGCTCTGGGATGCGAGGCGCCGCCGGCGGGCGGCGGGATATTCCCTAGCGCTACCCCAGCTGTCGATATCAACGATCTGACCGTGCAGGCCTACAAGATTATCCTGGACAGCCTGTCGGACAATGACCCTGCGATACGGGCCAACGCCATCGAGGTAGTTGCACAAACGGGGCAGATAAAGCTGGTACCTAAAGTGCAGCGTTTGCTGGAAGATGAGTTTGCGCCGGTGCGGTTTGCGGCGGCTTTGGCTATCGGGGATTTGGAGTACACTTTCGGGGCAAGGGGCCTTCAACGATTGTTCAAGGATACGGACTCAAACGTGAAGATAGCGGCGTGCTATGGGATGGTTAAGCTCGGCTCAGTGAAGTACAGAGAGGTTTTGCGCAGGGCGGTGGCCAGCACAGACCAGACCGTTCGTGCGAATGCGGCCTTTCTGCTCGGCAAGAGCCGCGACGCAGAGGCGTTGAAACTGCTTTACTGGGCGATGCAGGACAAAGACTCGGCGGATAAGGCGGTGTATCAGGCGGCTGAATCGATAGCTACGCTCGGCGACGACAGAATATATCCTAAGCTGTGGACGATGCTGCTGAGCGTGTATGCGGACGTGCGGATTACGGGGGTGCGCGCGATGGGGGCTTTGGGCAATCAGGACGCGAAGAACGCGCTTATCAGGATGCTCAGCGATAAAGTGATCGAGGTTCGCCTGGCGGCGGCGGAGCAGCTTGGGATGCTTGGCGATAAGGACGGCGAGCCTGAAGTGATGGACGTTTTCAATCTAAAACTGACAAGCGGCCTGGAGCCGGTGGATCGGGAGCGCGTCAACGTTCTTACGGCGTTGGCAATAGGCAGAATCGCCACCCCGGCCTTGGTAAAACACCTGCCCCAATTCCTGAAGAATGAGTCAAAAGCGGTGAGGATTGCCGCCGCCAGGGCCGTTTTGCAGAGTAGAATGCAGTATTGAGCACTGTGAAGGTTTATGTTGACGGGCTACCGGAGAAGCGATAAGTCAGGCCGCTGTTGGACTTTTTTTGAGAATAACGGGGCAAAAATGGCTTGACCTTATGGCACGCAAAGCGTAGAATTAAGATGTATATGTGTGTTGTCGGGGTGTTTCGCTCCCATTTTGCCGGCTGTTGCGGCGCCGAACCTGGCTCAAGTGAGCATCTTTCAGGTCTGGTTGGAAGGAAGCGGGCGTATTGGGAAATAGAAGGTGTAAGTGAAAGGAGCCTGCTGTGAGTACTCTTACAAAGGTGTTAATCGTATTGCTGACGGTCTCTTCGATCTTCCTGTGCGGCACCGTAGCGACTTATGTAGCCAGCGCGAACAACTACAAGGAGCTGTACGACACGGCGAGCGGGCAGTTGCGCAAGGCCAAGGCCGACGCGACAACAATGAACGATGAGGTAAACCAGGTAAAGACCAGCACGGAGCAGGCCAAAGCCGCTTTGCAGGCCAAGATCGGGAGTCTTGAGAGCGAGCTGATCACCGTCAAGGGGGAGCTGGACCAGGCCCAGAACAAGAGGGACCAGCTTCTTAATGACGTTGACCAGTTGTCGAGCAAGCTGGATGCGCTGGCGGTGACGAACGACAAGTGGCATGAAATGCTGCAGAATGCTCAGACCGAGCTGACCAAGGTGAACGCGGACCTGACGAAAGAGCGAAGCCAGAACAAGGAAGTGACGACGGCGATTCTGGAGAAGATGGCGATCATAGCCCAGTTGGAGGATCAGGCAAAGGAGCTGATCAAAGAAAGAGAGCAATTGCAGGCCAAGCTGGTTCAGGTTCTCAGGCAATTCGGCAAGACGCTGGAGAGATCGGCGCCTGTTACGACTGCGACGACAATGCCCGCGTCGGCGGACAAAGCTCAGCCGACGCTTCCGGGTCCGAGTGTCGAACCTATTGGGCCGCAAGTTAAGGCAATCGGGCTCAAGGGTATGATAACGCAGGTGGATTTGAAGAATTCTCTTGCAGAGATATCGATCGGCGCGGCTGACGGCGTCAAAGAGAAGATGAAGTTCTACGCTACGCGCGGCGACTCGTTTATCTGCGAGATTCTGATTCTGGACGTTTATGCCGAAAGGGCGGTTGGATTCCTCGAGCGAGTGCAGGCCCCTCCGAAGAGCGGCGACAGCATCAGCACGAGCATAGGCTCATAAGAGCGACGGGCGCTTGGAAGAGGTCCTGAATTCCCAGGCTCCTTGCGGCAAGGTGAACGATTAAAGATTCAGCCGCATTTTTTCGTGTGCGCGAAGCGGAATTGTCTATATAATGCGAGGTAGGTATATGAGTCCCAATGGGCAGACTCAGGGCAAGAATAGTAAAGTGCCAGACAACGTCTATACGGTAATTCTTGCGGTGGCGACCTGTGCAGCAGTAGCTGTCGCAGCGTTCGTAATATTCATGTGCCACAATCAGTACGGCACTATATTCAAGATGCCTTAGACGATTCACTATCGGCGATACCGCTCTTTGCCGTGCAGAGCAAGTCCGATTATTGCGAAAGGAGTCGAAAGTGCTGTGGGACACAGTGTTAGGCTGGTTTAGCATGGACATGGGCATCGACCTGGGCACTTGCACCACGCTGGTCTGTGTCCGCGATAAGGGTATCGTGCTGAATGAGCCGTCGGTCGTCGCCGTTCGCAAAGGCACGAATATTGTTCTCAACAACGGGGAGGCGGTGGGGTTAGTCGCAAGGGAGATGCTCGGCAAGACGCCCGGTTCTATTAGCGCGATACGTCCGCTCAAAGACGGCGTGATAAGCGATTTTGAGATAACCGAGGCGATGCTGAGCTATTTCATCCGGAAGGTTCACAAGGTTCACGGCAGAGGCCGTCTGGTGAACCCCCGTGTAGTCATCGCGGTTCCAAGCGGGATTACGGCGGTGGAGCGTCGTGCGGTTATAGACAGCGCCGAGCGTGCGGGCGCTCGCAAGGTTTACTTAGTGGATGAGCCGATGGCCGCGGGGATCGGAGCGGGCCTGCCTATCACGGAGCCGACGGCCTCGATGATCGTCGATATCGGGGGGGGCACCACGGAGGTCGCTATTATGAGCTTGGCCGACATCGCAACGGCTGAGTCCATCCGAATCGGCGGCGACGATATGGACGAAGCGGTGATAAACCATCTGAAAAAGACTTATAACCTGCTCATCGGGGAGGCGCGTGCCGAGAAAGTGAAGATTCAAATCGGCTCGGCGGCGCCCCTGGCGGAGGAATTGACGATGGAAATAGCGGGTAGAGACACGATTTCCGGCCTGCCGAGAAAGATAGTGATAACAAGCGAGGAGATCCGAGAAGCCCTGCGCGACCCGGTAGCGACAATAATAGACGCCGTCACGGCGACACTGGAGAAGGCGGAACCCGAGTTGGCCGCGGACCTGATCGACAACGGCGTTCACATCTGCGGCGGCGGCTCGCTGCTCCGCGGAATGGACACGGTCCTTGCAAATGCCACGGGGCTGAAAATCCAGATAGCGGAAGACCCATTGAGCTGCGTAGCCCGCGGGACAAGCGTCTATCTTGAGAACCTGGAGTTGTGGAAGGATACGATGGATCACACCGACTACGGATGGGAATGATTGGACAAGTGCACTCGTGCATAAGTGCACAAGGCATAAGACATAAGTGCACAAGATGAAGGTGCACAAGTGCACAAGTTATTAGTGCATAAGACATAAGTGCACAAGTGACCCCGCCCGTGTGTCTATGAAGCTGTCGGATTGCGTACTCGGATTATGGCGGCGAAACAAAGCAAAGTCTCCAGACGAATGTTGTTCACCTGGTTCCTGCTTGCGGGGCTGATTTTGTTCATCGCGCCGGCGAAATGGACGAGCAACTTACAGTTTGCTTTTCTGCGTGTTTTCAACTGGCCTCTGAGCTTGGGTCAGAACATTTCACTCTCGGTGGGCACAAGAGAGCATCTGACGAACGAGGAATCCGTATCGCGGACGGAACACAACCAGTTGAAGAACTATTGCGCGAACCTTGAAGCGAAGCTGGCGCGTGAACAACAAAGAGTTGAGACTTTAAGCGGGCTGCCGAACAGGTCTTTTTTGGGTAACGCCAAGCTCGTCGAGGCCCTGGTTTACACATCGTCGATAGACAAGGCCAAGGGCGAAGTATCTATAGACGCCGGCGGCAGCCGAGAGCTTGAACGCGGACAATTCGTTCTGGCCGAGAACAGCATAATCGGGACAATAAGCGATGTCTCGCCGGTCGGCACGCGGGTGAAGCTGCTAACCAGCCCGTCGTCCAATATCGCAGTGGAGATGGGCGGGGTGAAGCGTTTCATGCAAGGCATCGGCGGCAACCGGGCGAAGATTCCGATGATAAAGCAGCAGCCCGAAATCGGCGCGGATGTCATGGCTGCAAGGAGTGCGGGCATTCTCAGCACCCCTATCATCGTCGGAAGGGTGGCCGGCTGCGAGAGAAACGCTGAAAGTGCTGCGCTTTGGGACATAATAGTCGAGCCGGCCTTAGACATCGACGGGTTACGCGACGTGGTTGTGATCGTGATGAATCCTGGGAATTGAGCATATAATGTTAGGCGCTCTTGTTAAGGAATTCTGATGCGGTGGTTTCGGTTTGCAGGGCTGATATTATTGGTGATGATTGTCCAGGCCAGCGTGCTTGCAAACCTGGACAGAGGCCCGAACCTGCTTTTGATCCTGCTGGCGTTTTTCTGCATTTACTGCGACCTGGATGAAGCAATCATAACGTCTTTTGCGATAGGCTTTGCGGCGGACCTGAGCGGCGCGTCGATGCCGATGGGCCCACAGACGCTCAGTTTCGGGCTGTTGGGGACGGCTCTGGCTCATTTGCGTCGCGTGGTAAACATCAGAAACATGCCGTCCCAGGCGCTGGCTATCTTCGCCGTTGCCCTTCTTGCCGGGGCTATAGCCCAGTTCCTGGCGATATTCAAAGGCCAGGCTTTCACCGCCCAGACCTGGGGCATTCTTCTTGGAGTCGCGGTTTACTCGGGAGTAGTCGGGCCTTTTCTGTTCCTGCCGTCGGCCTGGTGGATGCGGGTAAGACCAAGCCGGTTAGCCCGATGAGCGATTCGTTGCACAGCAAAGTAGCGTTGCAGGATTAACACGCGAGACGAGATGTACGAGAGGCGAGTGAAAATCTTCGTTGCTGTAAGCGGGGCAATGCTATTGGTCTGCGTCCTTCGTCTGGCGCAGATGCAACTGCTACCCGGCTCGTCGGTCCAGGATGAAATAGCCCGGCTGAAACGTCAAGGCAGCTCATCCCTGCAACTTAAAACGCTCAGAGGCAAGATACTTGACAGGAAAGGCAGAATTCTGGCTGCGGACGATGCGCGATTCCAGCTTTGCATCAGTTATTCGTTGTGCTCAATCCTCGACCCGAATGTCCCAAAGGCGGCCCTTGCCCGTGCAAGGCGGATGGCCGAGGCGGAACCGGCGAATGTCGCTCTGCGTGAAACCTGTAAAAAGCTCGAAGCCAACCTCGAAACGAAACGCAAAGAATTGATCGCGGTAATCGAGAGTTGCACCCAATTCGGCGCCGAGCGAGATGAAATCGAGAAGAAGGTACGCATCGCCAACGACAAGATATGGAAGCTCAGGACGTTTCTGGCGTGGCGGCGAAACGACCCTGACCGTGGGCTGATAGCCAAGTACGGCAAGGTAAGCAGCGTTCCTTTTCCGGAGGCTGTGCGTGATTTTGAGAGGAGTTTTCCGAGCGAAAGCCGGCGGGTGGAGCTAACCGGCCAAATCACGGACCTGCCCGAGATGGACAAGCTTATACTGCTGTTCGAGTTGAAGGCCGAGGATGATGTTTTCAATGCCCAGGTTGAGTTTCTCGACGTTGAAGGGATTGAAATCGTGCCCATGGGGGATCGGTACTACCCCTATAAGACGGCGGCGGCGCAAACGATCGGCTGGGTCGGTCCGGCGTCGCAGCCGGAAGACCTGGAGCTCTTTGCGGACGACAAACTGGGCAGCTACCTCGGAGGGGAGGTATGCGGGAAGGAGGACGGGATCGAGTATGTCTGCGAGAGTATTCTCCGCGGCAAGCGCGGCGAGCTGGTTTATGACATAGACAGCCAGCTTGTGAGCCAAACCGAGACCAAGTTCGGCAAGGACGTCTATTTGACGCTGGATATCGAGCTTCAAAAGAGAATAGAGGAGTATCTTGGAGGCTATGATCACGACCCGAATTGCGGGCCTGGAATGGCGGCGGTTGTGATTGAAGTTGCTTCGGGTGATATTTTGGCATTGGTTTCGCTGCCTTTGTTCGATCTGAACCGGGTGCGAGACGACTACGCCGAGCTGGCCGCCTCGAAATTAGTGAACGGGAGGGCTTATGACCCGCTGGTGAATCGCGCTATCAACCGGCAGTACCCTCCCGGCTCGGTCGGCAAACCCGTGATTCTCGTTGCCGGGGCGGAGACGGGCGTCATCACTGCGGATGAAGTCATCAGTTGCCCGGCGCAGGCGGCCCCGGAAGGCTGGCCCAACTGTTTGATCTACAACAAGTACAAGGTGGGCCACGACAACCAATGGCCCGACAACAAGGCCCGAAACGCCATCAAGGGCAGTTGCAACATCTACTTCTCGCGCCTGGCCGACCGAATCGAGCCGGGGGCGCTGCAGCAGTGGCTCTTCAGCTTCGGGTACGGCAGGAGCATCATCGAGCCGCCGGCCTGCATCAAAGAGACGGAATTTGAGAGGGACTTGCGCCACTCCTGCGGCAGGATCTCAAGCGGCGTGCCACAGGGTATGATCGAACGATTCGACCAGGTTCCTCCGCTGAGCCAGCGTGAGAGAAGATGGATAGGCATAGGCCACGGCAAATTCCTCGTGACCCCGCTGCAGGTGGCAAATGCAATGGCTGCCATCGCCAGACGCGGGATATACAAGAATCCTCAGCTCTATTTGGATAATCCCAACGACCCCAACTCGACGATGCGATGTCCGGAGGGCGATGTCGATCTCGGCGTATCGGCTGAGACTATGAACGTCGTTTGGGATGGGATGAGCGCGGTGGTCAACGAGCAGAACGGAACGGCAAACAAGCAATTCATGGATTTCCTTGCGGACTTTGCCCGCCGGGATGTGAAGATTTGGGGCAAGACCGGCTCGACGGAGCCGGCCAACGCCTGGTTCGCAGGCTTCGCCGCGGATAGCCAAGGCCGCAGCATCGCAATGGCTGTGGTCGTAGAAGGCGGCGAGTCCGGCGCAAGAGAGGCAGCCCCCCTCGGACGCGACATCATCCAATTCGCCATAGACGCAGAATACATCGGGCAAGCCCAATCTTTTCAACAGAGCAATATAATTTCCCAGTGAGTTGTGCAGGCACACCTGGTGCTCGGTTTAGCGGGCGGCAAATCTTCGGCCGGTGAGCTTTTCCCGATAGGTGAGGGTCTTTTCGATTATCTTAGCTGCGACCGGCGAAGAGACAACGCCGCCTGTATAGCCTAAGCCAAGTCTTGTATTGGGCTTATGGATCGATACGAGGACCACTATCTCCGGGTCTTCGGCGGGCGCCCCGCAGACGAAGGATGCGATATAATCGTGCTCGGAATAGCCTCGCTGGTTTTCCATAGCGATGTTGGCGGTTCCCGTCTTGGCGAAGACCTGCCACTTTTCGAGCTTTGCCCTTTTTCCGGTTCCCTCGTTGACGACGCCTGTGAGGGCATCGCAGACGATCCATTTTGCGACTTCGGGCTTAACGACGTATCCGACGGTGGGGGTGCGTTTGACATCCTGGACTGTGCCGTCGCTGTGGACGATAGCCTCGACCAGATACGGCTGGACGAGCCTTCCTCCGTTTGCGAGTATGCAGAATGCTCGGACCATTTGCATGGCGGTGACACAAATTTCCTGGCCGAAGGGCACGCGGGTCTCGCTGTATCCGTTCCACTTGCTGACGGGCCAGAGCAGGCCGTCCCGCTCGCCGGGAAGCTCTATGCCCGTCTTCTTCCCGAATCCGAAGCGGTCCAGGCCGTCGCGGAGTCTCTCTTTGCCGAGTTTTTGGCCGATTTTGGCCATTCCTATATTGCTTGATTTGATCAGGACCTCGCGGAGCGTCAGGTCGCCGAATCGCTCGCGGTATTCGCTTATCGTGCCGAAGCCCTTTCCGCTGTAGCTTCCGTTTTCGCAGAAGATAATCTGGTTCCTGCTGACGACGCCGGCATCCAATGCGATAGCCACAACGACAGGCTTAATGATACTCCCCGGCTCGAACCAGTCGGTTATTGCCCTGCTGCGGAAATCGTTGGGGTCGGTGGCGCCGACGTCAACGGGGTCGAAATCGGGCAGGGACACCATTGCGAGGATCGCGCCGGTCTTAGGCTCTGCGACAATCGCCACGGCGGCTTCGGCCTGGTATTTCTCATACTGCTTAATGAGCTCATCACGGGCAAACTGCTGGATAGTAGCATCGAGCGTCAGAATAATGCCGACGCCATCGCTGAGGATTCCCTGCTCGGCCTCGAGGCGGACTCTTCTGCGTTTGACATCGGTGAGGTACGTGCTCTGGGCGGAGGAGCCCCTCAACAGTTTGTCGTACCATAGTTCGAGGCCTTCCAGACCGCGATTATCTCGGCTTGCAAAGCCTACCACGTGCACGGTCAGGCCGCCCATGGGATAGTCTCTGATCCACTCCGAGTCAACGCCGATGCCGTGGATTCTGCGAGCGCGGGCGCACTGGTCGAAATCGAGACCGGCTTTGATCTTTGCATAGCCTGGATTGCCGCTGCCGATTATCAAGTCGCGGATTTCGTGGGGGTCCATCTCCACTATGGGCGAGAGCTGCGTGGCTACGGCTTCCGGGTCCTTTATGGTCTGAGGTTCAGCCTTGACTACAAGGATTCTATTGCTGGCGGCAAGGACCCTCCCGCGGGAATCAAGAATGGTGCCGCGCCGGGGAGACAGGGGACTTGTTGACCTCTGCTGGGCGAAGCAGCGAGCGGTGTAGAACTCGCTTCTGAAGTACTGGAGGCAGAAGCACCGCCACGCCAGCGCAAGAAAGGCAATAATCAGGAGCAGCAGAAAACTCGTTGTAATTCGGACGGTTCTCAATTCTTTGGCGGTTTCATAAGAGTATTGTTACGGCGCGGGCGGTATTTCATACAAGTCTGTCACGGCTCAATCCGCTCGGAGACAGCCGATGGAGTGATGAGCCGTTCGAGCCGCAGTTGTTTATCCGCAAGGTCCTTGTTGAGCTGCCTCTGCGTTTCTGTTTGCATCGAAAGCTCATAGAAGACGCGATTGTTGGCGCTTCTGAGATAAACGGCGAGAATCAAAGAGGCCGTTAGGCAGAAAACAACAACAACGAACCGAAATCGGGACATCGCTTCACCACTATTTCATACGATGCTTTATCATTCGTAAGGTATGAGATTGCCACGTCGGGCCCCACGGGCCAAGCTCTTCGGCCTCCTCGCAATGACGATATCCACAAAATCCAGTTAGACAGAGTACGCGTGTGCTATCTCACTTGAGCGGGAGTCTCAGTTGCAGGCCCACGCGCACATCATTCTCGCTGGGCAGGACATCGGTATTCAGTTTGGCGATTTCCTTATAGCGGATGCCGTTGCCAAGCAGGTCAGCCGATATCTTCCAGAGGCTGTCTCCATCCTTGACGGTGTATAAGCGGCCCGGCTCCTTGCTTTGCGTACCGGGCGAGGGATTCTTCTGGCCGACGGACTTGACCGGCTCAAATAATGGACCCGACAATGGACTGCTGCCTGGGGCCTTGATGGTAGGCGCGACCGGCAAGGCCGGAATGACAAGCTTCTGCCCCACAAAAACGTCGTCCGGCGATTTGAGGAGCTTGCGATTCGCATCGAAAATCTTGGTGATGTTGGCCCTTTTATTGCCCTGTTCTGGGCCGTAGTATTTCTTGGCAATCGAAGCGAGGGTCTCTCCGTCGGCAACGGTGTGTGTTTTAGACTCAGCGGGCTTGGGGGGCGTGATAACGACGGTTGTGGTTGGCTCGACAGTCTTCTGCACTTTCGGGGACGTGTCCGCGACAGCCGGTTTCGGAGCAACGAAGCTGTCTTGCGGGGCGAGTACCGGACCGATTGGGTTCTGAGATTCCTGGGGGTTACTCGAATCCCTAAGAAGCGGACTATAACCTGGTATCGGGACTGCGTATCGAACATCAGTGTTATTCGAAACGGTCAAAGGAGAGTTATCCGAAGTCGGCTGCGGTTCTACAGCCCGTTCGCTTATTTGCGGGGGAGGACTGAGGACCTCGTCGGCTCTTCGCTCCCACCCGCCTATGCCGGCAGGCGGATTATTCTTCATCATAATCTCGGTCAGCTCGTTACTGTCGGACTCTCCGCGAAGTTTCGGCAGCCCGTTGATAATGAAAGCAATAATGAATATGAAGACCAAACCTAACAGCAATCCAATTTTGGCATCGGAAGTCATGGTAAAACTCCATTACATAGTTGTTCCTTGTTATTACTTTCTTCGAGCAATTCTCAATTTTGCACTCCTTGCTCGCGGATTTTCACGGATTTCGGCCTCTGAAGGCACAATTGGCTTCTTAGTCAGGACGGCGTAAATATCGTCTTGCGCGTTTTGCCTGAAATTGTGTTTTACCATTCGGTCTTCAAGGCTGTGGTAGCTGACAACAGCTATCGAGCCTCCTTTCTTGAGCACATCCGGCGAGGATGCGAGCAGTTGTTCGAGATTATCCAGCTCGTTGTTGACAGCGATTCTGAGGGCCTGAAAAGTCCTTGTTGCCGGATGAATTCTGTTCTTTCTTTTTTTGCCCGGACGCGCCAGTGCACTGCAGACTATCGCGGCCAGTTGTTCGGTCGTGGCAATAGGCTCATTAACGCGGTGCCGAACGATGAAACGTGCGATACGTCGCGATGCCCTGTCCTGGCCGAATCGGTATATCAAATCGGCCAGACATTTTTCGTCCGCATCATTGACTATATCGGCAGCAGTCGTCTTTAATCTTTTGTCAATTCTCATATCCAGGGGCATATTTGCCTGAAAACTGAGGCCGGCGCCCGGATCGGCCAACTGCGCCGAGCACAGCCCCAGGTCGGCCAATATGAAATCGGCCTTTTCTATGCCCTGCTTGCGCAGTTGCTCGGCGATCTGGGTGAAGTTGGAATGAACAAGAGCGACCTTGCATTTAAGGTCTGCCAGTTTCAGCCGGGCCGTGCGGATCGAGTCCTCATCGACATCCAGACCGATGAGGACTCCGTCAGGGCCTAATTTGCGGCCGAACAGTTGACTATGACCTCCGTGCCCAATGGTCGCATCGACCATCACCCCATCCGGCGGTAAGTCTATCTGTTCGGCCAAGGTCCTGGCCAGAACCGGAACATGTTCTACTGTCGAACCATTCACTTTGAGTCGTATTGCGCAAAATGCGTCAATTCGTGGGTTTGGACTGGTTTCTCAGCCGACGACGAGTGCGGTCCTGGTCGTCCGGAGTTTGCCAACAGCGGCGGAAAACTTGACGCCGGCGAAGGCCTCGCTACGGGCCTTGAGCTGCTCCAGCCGTTCATCGAGAACCGCCAGCGATGCAAAGGTCTGCTCGTCAACCGGCCTCTTGCCAGCCAGACTACGCGCGACTATTCGATAATGGTTCGAATCCGCTTCGATCATTCTGCCTCCCACTCCATAGATTAGAGTTCTTGGTTCTGCTTCTGCAAGACAATCTGCCTTGCCTGCGACATCTGCTTCTGGTACTGCGCCATGTGGTCTGCGAGATACTGCTCCCAGTTTTCGCTGTTCCACAGCTCGATATGGTCTCTGACGCCAATCAACGTGATCTGGTCCTTCAAGCCGGCCCTGCTCCGCAGCCTCTCGTTCAAGAGCAACCTGCCCTGCGAATCGAGCTCGACCTTGCTGGTCAGTGCGAAGCTTATGCGCTCGAAGGCGACGGCCTCATCGGGGGCCGCGGCATCGGGTGCAACAGCAAGGGCTATCCGCTCGAAATACTTTTCAGGGTACAAACAGAGCACGCCGTTGGCGCCGAGGACGAGGTAGAAGTTGCTGCCGTGCTCGTCGGCATCGATCTGTCCCCTCAGTTTGTTCGAGACGAGGACCCTGCCCTTCTCATCCACAACGTGCTGGTATTCGCCTGTTAGTAACAGCATGGAATCTGACCCACTGGGCATATCTATAATGGGTAATTTTACCACTTTCTACCACCATGTCAACCGCCTGGCCAGTTTTTTTAGGGATTTTTGGAAAATTTAATTATAGGACGGTTACGAAAAGCACCTTAATTCACGTAGCCAAAAGGTTTTACGTGAATACTGCGTTCTGTATGATTCAAGCGTTATTTCTTAACGTCCCCTTGTGAATTCCTGCCTCAGAGGGCGGGATTGTCCGGCGAAGACAGGGAATTGCCGCCACATCAATCACGAACGGGGAGACACCGCTACCAGGTGCGTATTCTCGAGGAACAACAAGACACAAGAGGGGGCAGGGACTGCGCAGTAGGACGTCAGGGCTTGAGATGGATTGCCCGGAAGGTTTTGCTGCCGGGGTCCAAGAGGAATTTGTTGGGGCACGTTCCATCGCGGTTCAACTCGCCTTTGACGCACTGTGACGGATCAGCCACGGTTACGGGCAGCGTGCCATCGTCGCTGAGCAGGAGCAGCATTTCAGCATCGGCAAAGGGTATAAGGGCTTCGGGGCCGAAGTTACTCCTGCTCATATCCTTTACGAATTCGGGCTTCTCATCTTTCGCGCCCGACCATCGGTACAAGGCGAATTCCGACGTTTCGTCGGAGGCGCCTGCAACAAGAAAAAATGCTTTGTGGAAAGCCGAGTATTCCATTGACCTTATGCCGAGGCCGGCAAGGTCCCACAATATCGGGTCGCCGAAATTTGGCGCATCGCCCTTCTCAATCACGTCAGCAGGATTGTTCAACGGCACAACAAGGGCACATTCGCGGCGAGTCGATTTATTGGCCGGCCTGGGATTTCGAAATCCGATATAGAGCGTTTTGCCATCGGCTGAGGCAGAGAGCCCCTCGATATTTAGGCCCTCGTCTTTCGGAGCGAGATCCTCCATTTTTTTACCGGAGAGGTCCGTCAGGCCGAACCCGGCGGCCTTGTGCAAGTCCAAATCGCGCATCGCCTTGAGGCTCAGAAGTCCGGCCAAAAGGGTCGAGCACGGCTTGCCGACGGGCTGAATCCGGACCTTCTCGCCGACGACATCAATATCGGTGGCGAAGAATCGGTAGCGGTTTGGGCGGAGCTTGCCGTCCTTGTTTCGCCCGTGCGAAGTAATCCAATAGACCCTGCGGCCTACCATCGTGGCTCCCTCGATATCGGCTTCGGGATGGTCGGGCTCAATTTTGAGGAATTCGGTCATATCATAAGAATAGACGGGCGAGGCCACGCCGATCTTATAGACTCTGAGAATATTGTTTTCATCGTCGGCCATTACGAACATATCCTGGCTCAAGGCGACGGCGGCGGATGCATCACTGGCTCCGTGATAAACCTGAATTTTTTGCTCCTGCAGCGGTTGGTTTGCCGCCTGCGGCGTATCTGCATCGGCGGTGTCTTTTGTGGTGGCGCTGGGATTGTCGCGGGGGCGGGCCCGGGCACGGTCGGCACCGGATTCAAGAGCGGCGGAGACCTGCTGCTCAGCAGACTGAGCGGCTTCCTTGTCGTCGCAACCGAGAACGAGCAAAGGTATGATCAGAATCACAATCAGCCATAAACGTTTCATAAGAGTCAACTCATTGGGAGCAATTCTAACACCGCCCCGCCCATTGGAAAGCAAAAAACCCGGCGAATCGCCGTACCTCACCGCCGAGCACGCGGAGGGCGCGGAGATTGAACTGGATCAACTGCTTGCGGAGATCAATGCGGCCAATTAGAATCTCTGTTTGTATGAATACATCTATTGAATCCGCGAATCATTGGAGGCGAATATGAAGGTAGTGGCAATTAACGGCAGCGCTCGAAGAGACGGCAATACGGCTATCCTTATCAAGCGGGCGTTACGGGAGCTGGAGGCCGAGGGCATCAAGACGGAGATGATCGAGCTGGCCGGGCGGAGAATTCGGGGCTGCACCGCCTGCTATAAGTGCTTCGACAACAAAGACAAGAAGTGCGCAGTCACCGAAGATGCAGTGAACGAATATATCGCCCGGATGCTCGATGCCGATGGAATTATTTTGGCCAGCCCGACCTATTTCGCGGACGTCAGCTCCGAGCTGAAAGCCGTGATCGATCGGGCGGGGCTGGTTGCCAGGGCCAACGACAATATGTTCAGGCGCAAGGTCGGGGCGGCTATTGTCGCGGTCCGCAGGACGGGTGCGATTCACGCCTTCGACTCAATCAATCACTTCTTCCTTATCAGCGAGATGATAGTCCCCGGTTCATCGTACTGGAATGTCGGCTTCGGCCTGGAAAAGGGAGACGCCGAGAATGACAAAGAAGGGCTTGAAACGATGCGGCAGCTCGGCAAGAACATGGCCTGGCTGCTGAAGAAGACAAAAGCGTAGTCCGGCGAGTGCGCGCAATAGAAAAGCCGAGAGCGCTGCGTCGAGCGCTTCGGCTTTGTATTATTCCATACTATCTTTTATTGTCCGGCTCTCTTATGTGGCTTAGCGGCGTCTGCGTCTTGCCAGTAATAGCCCGCCGAGGGCAAGCAGGGAAGCCGTTATCGGCTCCGGCACGCAAATCGTCTTGACAAAGACGTAGTCGATGGCTGCAAGGGCGCCGGTGAAGCTGTAGCAAATAATCTCCCGCTCGGGATTGGGCTCGATGATATACCAGGCCCTCAGCCTCTGCCAGCCGGTTTGAGGATCAACAAGCACGACCTTCTGTCCGACCAGCTCAACGCTTCCGCCGATGGGCAGAGGAAGAACCGAGAAGTCCGCCAGGTCACCCATGAAGCCAATTTCGACGAAGATTTCCTTGTACGGATTGGGAATCATCTGATTTGGCACATCGAGGGTGATAGTCAGCATTTGCTGAGCCTGCCAGACACCCTTGCGTCCCAAAAGGTCAGCGGCCCACTCCGCCGGGGGCCCGCCCTCGTGGCCGGTCAGTTCAGCGGTTGGGGTCCCGTACGGATTCAGGTCTAATGTGGGGATTGTGGGATTAGTTTCGTTCTCGAAATTCCATTTCTGAGCAGTCCCCCCGGGCGGCACCGGTTTGGCGGCAGCCGGACCGACGGCAATCATCACGACCGCCACTAATACTAAAAAGCACGTCTTTCTTTTCATCATCTCTATCCTCCTTTTCGGATTTACACATCACAAACGAACTATAATAATTCGCCTGCGCACCACTTGTTTCTTTACTTTATACGATTCTGCGTTTCCGCAGCCAGCCAACAAGACCAACACCTACACCGCCGAGCAGAATTGCGCCCGGGGCAGGGATGCACATCGTATCAACTATGATGTAGTCGATGAACCCGCCCGTTCCGGTTGCGCTTATGAAAATAATCTCGGCATCGGGATTCGGCTCAATGTGCCACGCATACGTCGCCCTGTACCAGCGGTTTACCGGATCGACGAGCACAGTGTTCTGGTAGATAAGCTCAACTGAGTCACCATCCGGGATCGGATCAATGGATATCTCATCGATCTGCCCTTTATAGCCTATCTCAAGCCAGATTTCCTTCGATTCGCTTCGGACCTCACGGTTGGGAATATAAAGGCTCATCTGAAGCGCACCTGGATAATTACCCCACACACCCGGCCGCCCCATATAGCTTGTAAACCAGCCGCCGTCGATGGTGGCCTCAGGCGTACCGTACGGATTCTTGTCAATCTCGGGGATCGCGGGATTATCGGCATCCTTAAACGCCCAAAGCTGATACGTTGACCCCGGGTCACCCCTTGTCCATCCCATAGTCGGCACAGCAAAGGCCGGTCCACCCAGCAACACACAAACCATTAGTGCAAATAACATCCTTTTCATTTTCATCACTCCTAAATGAAGGTAGAACACTTGCTCCTAAACACAAAAAAGTTTCTAAAGGGGAAAACGCCTGGAAGGCGTCACAAACACGCGGTCATGTGAGAACCAATAAGGTGAGAATTGAGCGCGCTGTTCACACGGTGACATCACGCGCGCCGCAGACAGTCCCATTGCGCGTGAAAAGAACGCGAACAAGTACCGCAGCCACCTGCAACTCCTGCAAGCTATCATCACACCTCAGATCCTGTTCTTCAACCGTGACAGAACGTCACATCCGTGTGACACAACTCACGAAGCCATTGCTTAGACGTGGCCTCCTCCTAATAGAAGCCATACTAACTGTGAATCAGTATATCATTAGGCAGGCAAATGTCAAGAGAATTATCGGAAAAAGCACGCTTTTCACAAAGAATTCTGCTCGGGAAAGCAAGGCTTCAGCCTTGACATATCGTAACCTATTGTCCGATAAGATGTTACGTCTGCCCACATGTTGACTTGGTCTCGTGTACACTGACTCGAATCTGAGGATTGTCTATTTTAGCCGCTTTGCCTCCTTTGACATAGGTCTATTCTGCCCATGAGCAGGAAAGTGCAGCCTTGATTATCCCTTATGTAGTAGCCTATTAGGGGTATCAGCACTTGCAGCGCTGCAACTAATCCTGTATCGGGTGCGCATGGGATGGGTAATTCGATGTCTTAATCCACGGAAAAACGACATCATCGAGGGCAGGGGCATCCAGATTGCAGGGAAGATGATTCGTCGCGTTTGACCGGCGACATTATCGAAGTGCAAGCCTTGTGACGGCCCGATAGACTCCGCGGTAAAGCAGGCTCAGGAGATAACCGGTTGCGATTGGGATGCAAAAAGAGGCAAGACAAATGAGGACATCCCAGGCCTGCGGGCGCTGAGCGTATTCCGGTGATGAATTTCTGGGAGCGGCCGCTGAAACGGCGATGGGCAACTCCTTGACCACAGACAGGGAGAATTGCAGCAACAAGAGTATCAGCGCGCCGCAAAGCAGGATAGAGCATAAGGCGACAACTGCTCCCAGCTTATCGCCTCTGAGGCCTCTTATAAGCCAGGCATCAGGCCCGATCATCTTCACAAAGACGATCACGCCAAATGCCAACGAAAGTCCGAGAATAACAAACGAAATCATAAGCCAGCGGTGAACTCAGACTAAAGCCAATCAGACTAAAACTCAAGATCAATCGGCAGGAATAGAGCCGCGGTTGAGTTCAAAACTCCGGCTCAGTGGTAAACGACTCTAAGTTTTTACGCCCGATACTAAAGTAATCGGACGCTAAGGGCCGAATAATATGCAAGAACACACATCGTTTTTTGATACCTAATTATGGAGACTTTGTTATGAGTCCACTCGAACAAACGAAAAAATGGATTGGCGAAATAACTGAGATTGCCCTGTTATTGGTCGCTCTGGGCATAGTGGCGGGTATTCTCTTTGGCCCGAATGTTCCGTTCTTTTCGGGGATTGTCGCCAATCTGACCGCCCTGCTGAACAGTCTTGGCGAGAACGGGCTTGTCGGCCTGATCGCTCTGGCCATCATTCTCTATTTGTTCCAGAGACAGCGAGCTATGACATAGCATCAGGGGTTCTTGCATCATATCACACTGAAACCACTTCGCAGAAGCGGCGGAATACGTCACCGCCAAATCGGTATCGCCGGATTCTGCGAAACAGTTGAGCGCGGCGAGCCTGAGCTGTGTAATATCGCAGGGTGTCAGGGGGCAACTATGCCTCTATAATGCTTAGAATAGTCCAAACGCCCAGGAGGCCGAGGACAAGCAGCGCCGCCCTGAGAATGCGCATCGCCTGCGTTCTCGGCTGAATAAGTGACCACACGAACCCCCAAAGTCCGATTACGAACCCAATACGTAGAATAAAGGATATGATGGTCCTAACCATAGAGGTATTGTACTCTATTTTGACGCCGTAAGTCAAGGGAAAATTACCCACTTTAACACCTCTCTCCGTAGGCGGGTAGCCTCTCCAGCCCGGATTTCCCAAAGCCGTAGAGACCCTGTCGGGGCCTGTGGCCACAACCAAATCCCGTTCGTCCAGATGAGCCAACACTCCCCAGGTTTAGGAGAGGCATAGCAACAATTGCGCCTAAGATCGGGGGATAATAGCAAAGAAGGTTTGAGGTAAAGAGGGGCACTGAATCAGCCGATGATGGTGGTGACCAAATATGGGGGGTCACCACAATGAAGAAGTGTCCAAAATGCCGGCGCTTCAAGGAAGAGAGTGAGTTCAGTAAGAACCGCAGCCGGCGAAACGGTCTATCGGACTGGTGCAAGGAGTGCGAACGAGCGCGAGTCCGCAGGTATCAGAACAGCAAACGCGGCGGCAAGTCTCCGCAAAGACGGTACAAGTACGAGCAGTCGCACCGAGTTGCAGAAGGA
>Ga0315277_10001915_pt1 | contig 29433 bp, 33 predicted proteins | sample YL17G05_15_MG_FD_203695 | JGI IMG/M metagenome (GOLD analysis project Ga0315277, IMG submission 203695) | Sediment microbial communities from Yellowstone Lake, YNP, Wyoming, USA - YL17G05_15 | ecosystem: Environmental > Aquatic > Freshwater > Lake > Sediment | place: USA: Wyoming | collected... | reverse complement strand
AATAGTCAACTCGGTTAATTAGGATTGACAAACTGCTCTCACTTCGGTCACTTCGTTAGTGTTACCATTAATGAAGTTGTTTAAGAAAATGTTTTCGAAAACATCATCGATTGAGAAGCCAATCTCCAAATAATTCGCCATGTCAATTAGCTGACGAGTTGATATCCCAGATGTAATAGACCCAGACTTTTCTGCTTCACGGCACTTATTCGCACGTTCGATTAAAATCTTAACGTGAGTTTTGTTTGCCTTTGGAGCACGAGCACAAACCAATTTTTCTTCTTCTACTTTTGGTAAGTAGTCAATTGGCAACTTAATGAAACGATCCCAAAACGCACCATCTAAAGTACGTGTGTCAGTATACTGAGAACCTACGTTACCAGCGCTGATGAATCTTACACCTTCTCCTTTGTAAACACGCTTACCTAATTCTTCAATATAGATATACGATTGGTTACGGTCAAGGATTGTCATCAAATAGTTTGTAGCCACTTGAGGAGTACGAGTAATCTCATCCAAGAAAATTAATGTTGGTTCAGTAGCTTGGAAAGCTCTTAAGAATTCTGACTCAACGAAAATTGTGTTTCCGTTTTCAGCTTGTAACATTCCGGCAAACATTTGTTTTGGTTTGAAAGCTGCACCCATATTAAAAGATACATACTTATGGTTACATGCAATAGCCAATTGCTTAGCTGTTTCTGTTTTACCACAACCTTTAGGCCCAAGTAAGATTGTATACTTATCCAACTTCAATGAAGCTGCAGCCAAATCCCAAACTTTATCTGAGATAAACAAATCTTTTGGAACTGGAGGAATTTCGTTGTCCTCTTTGAAAGCGTTTGCTTTCATCTTTTTAGCTTCATCTTCAAGTTCTTTCATCTTTTTGAAAGATAATGCAACACGACCTTTAGATTCTTCGATGTCTTTAGGTGTTGGAAGTTTATGAGCTTTTAAAACTTCTTTTGTAAAATAACCTTTTTCTCCATCAGCATTTTGGAACACACTTGCTGAAAAATACTTATCAGTATCTAATGAACTGATGTCATCGTATTTTACAAAGCCTGTTTCCAAGCCTTGCTCAGGAACAATGATTACTACTTTCTTTCCTGAAATGTCTACACATTTCAAAAGCACTGCTTCGAATGGTACTGACTTAGGGTCAGGGATAATTTTTTTTTCTTTTGACATAGCGTTTTTGTTAATTGTTTTTATTTGATTTTAATAATGACCTAAAATTATATTAAAACCTATCAACGAAAAACCTAAAAAGAAAGAAATGAAGGGAGACTTGGTTATTAGAAAGGTAATTCTTCTGGCTCCATTGGTATCGGAGTAGTGTACAACACTTTCTTTGGCATGAATGGATCTTCTTGCATTGGTTCTACTACTTGAAAGAACTTAATTAGATCAAATGGAGTTTCATCAGTAAGCAAATCTGTGAAAGCTGTTTTATTTTCCCCGAAATACATTCCTTGTAATTGTTTAGCAGCATCAGCATTAGTTCTAATGTTCAATGCTCCAATACACATAACAATTTTTAAATGATTAACAGAGTCAATAGTAAATCCTTTTAATTTATATTTCTCAGAACGTAATAAACTAGAAATAGGAAATCTATGAGCAGTGTTGAATATTAGTTTTCTTTGAGATAAATGCTTTAAGAAATCTCTATGAAGATAAAAACGGTCTTCAGTGAAATCATATAACCCACAACATGCAGTAAAATCAAATTCATTAAAGATATCTTTTGGATTAGCTTTAAACGAATCAGGAAGTTTGATTAGTTGGATAGTTGTATTTGTACTATCTAAGTTTTTATAAGTATTTGCGTTGTTTGTTTTGGCGTATTTACTACCCATAGCACGAAATTCACTTTCTACCGCTTTAAATGATTCTTCATTACGGAAGAATACATCATAGTCTTTTATATCTTTATTACTGAATATAGATGTTATGGCTCCACCAGCTATGAAGGCTTTGTGTTTAATTAGTATTTTTATTATGCGGTGGGATAATCCGTGCAACAGAAGTTGTTTTTCTTCACTATAAGATACTTCTTGATTTATTTGAGCTATTACTTCATCTAGTTCCATGAATTAAAATTAGTTTAATTCTTTCCAGTTCTCACCATAGATCATGTCTACCTTAGCACCAAGACTATTCTCAGGGCTTTCTAATAATGTTTTTATTTCAGTAGCTATATCCGTAGAATCAATAGTATCTAAACTTAAATTTAATAAAATTGAATCATGACTTTGTAATACAACTTTATTTATTGAATCATGGTTTGAAAGCAATAAGAACAACTTGGTTAATTTAATAATAAGGATCTCCGCTGCTGTTGATTGAATATAGTTATTTAGACAGGCATATGATTTCTCTGGATAAATGTTCCTTCCAAAGTAATTTCTCAAACACCCTGTCTCTTTTAGTTCAGATTCTAATTTCTTTTGTAATTCATTTACTGGAGCCAACATTTCTAATAATTTCTCCTTCATCTCTTCTTTAGAAATTTTTAAATCAGGAAGTAAAGCCGTTTCAGTAATAATATTATCCACAGACTTTCCATATAATAAACTGTAATTCAAATTCTTTCCAATATCTCTATGCAAATCATCTTTAAATAACATTTGAGAAACATATAAGTGTGGGTCGCCAACAACATTCATCTCACACAATTGAGATAATAAAGTATATTCAAATGCTTGATAATCAAATTCAACTAAAACACATCCTGGCTCAGCTACAATAATGTCTCTAAAGTTCTTAGATAAACTTTGCAAAGAGAATCCTGTCCCAAACGGATAGATTCTTCCTGTTATCTTATTTGTTCCATTATACTTTTGTATGATATAACCACCTTCAATCGATTTATAAATGTTTTGCATGATTAGATTCTCATCATCACTGGCTAATGTTCTAATACGTTCTTCGTTTACTTTAACTTTAATGTTTGATAACATTGTCTCAACAGAATAAGCACGTTGCCAAAGATTAATTAAGTCAGTATCAACCTTTATTCTTTTTAACATATTCAAACATAAAGCTCCCATAGACAAGTCAATGTCGCCATAAGATGAAAATAAAACTTTTACTTGCTCTTTAGACTTATAACAATCACTTGCTTTTAAATAAGCACCATAAAATTCGTAATAATCCCAAGAGATTATTTTACAATCAGATAAGAAGTTTATAACTGAATCTATTGTAACAGGCTCCTTATTGAAAAATGATGCGATTTCTTTGTTTATATAGAAGATCGTGTCACTATCCGATATAGTTATAGCAGTTGGTGTTTCATGTAAGTAAACCTCTTTAAAACGCGTTTTAATATCTTCTAGTTTAATAATATTAATTACTTTATACTTATCTGTAATAAGTTTAAAACAGTTATTAATAAAATTATCTAAATTTTCTTGATATTTGTTTTCGGATTCATCCTTAGAGAATGAATAATAGATCTTTTTCTTTTCATCTATTACTTTGCTAGCTAGTGTTACGTGTGGATATAATTCAGCAGCCTTACTTAATCCTACAATGAGAATGGGCATGTCGCCAACACAAGACTCTATTTCAGTTTCAGAGATTGTTTTTAGGCAAGGGTGAGAATCATTTATAATATAACCAACATACATGAAGTAAATATAATAAAAAAAAACGACCGTCTGGTCGTTTAATTCCTTTTTCTATCTAAAACGTTTTATCTTCTTACGTGAATCAGAGTTTACTTTAAGGGCTTTAATATTTGTATTATTTAGCCCACCAACTAATTCCCAAACCTAAAGGGAATGTAAAAAAACTTTTTAATAACCAGACGTCATACTGGGTAAGCTTGTTCATATGCTCGTCGACAAGTTCTGAACTCATGACCTTAAATATAGGAATCCTTTTAAAAAGACGCAAATTTTTAAGCTGCCACTTCGTTAATACTTTGTTTTGTTACGATTCTTGAAATTACTTTAGCTAACATATGCGCACAACTAACAGTTATAATTTTAGATGGCAATGAATCTGTTTTAACAATTGTATCAGATACTAACATAGTAGTTAAACCATCACAATCTTTTATTCTTTGCAAGGCAGGCCCTGATAATACTGGGTGAGTGCAAACAGCTGTTACAAAAGTAGCACCTTGCTCTATTAAATAATCTGCAGCTTTACAAAGTGTTCCAGCAGTATCGCACATATCATCAACAATGATAACGTGTTTACCTTTTACATCACCAATTAATTCCATAGAACCAATTGAATTTGGTTTATCTCTGTGTTTGTTAATTGCGACCATTGATAAATTTAATTTCTCAGCCATCTTACTTGCTCTTTGAAAACCACCTTGGTCAGGAGTACATACAACAAACTCTTCACTCACACAACCCTCAACTAAAGCTTTTAACTTCTTAGAGAATATAGCGTGACCTTCAATATGATCAAAAGGGATGTTAAAGAATCCTTGAATCTGAGCGGCATGTAAATCAATTGAGATGATTTCGTTTGCCCCAGCTGCTTGTAACAAATCCGCAACTACTTTTGCGCCTACAGGACCTCTGATACCGTCTTTACGATCTTGTCTTGCATAACCATAATAAGGCAATACAATAACAATTGATTCTGCTGCGGCACGTTTAGCCGCATCGATTGTTAAAAGGGTTTCCATGATTTCACTATTATTAGTTGACCCAATAATAAATACTTTCTGACCTCTAACTGATTCTTCAATTTGCGGAGCACATTCTCCATCACTGAATACAGCGTTAGTAGATTTGCCAAGAGTAATATTATACTCTCCAGATAAAGCCATTACTATTGCTTCGGCTAAACCTTTCATCTTTGTTGTTGCTAATACTTTTGCAGTTTCCATAATTTATAGACTAAAGTTATCTTTTATTTTCTTTGCAAGTTTCTCGCGTCTTGCTTGAGCTATCACTGCCGAAATATGATTTTCGGCTTCTACTTTCTTTAACTCTTTCACAATTTCGTTTAAAAGTGTTGCTGTTATTTTATACATTTTGTTTGTTTAAGTTAGATAATCATCTCCGTTTTTAAATAAATGACTAATATCATTAGGGTCTGTTTGTTTTCTTAAATCCTCTAATAAATCAAGAGGATTTTTTGATTTTTTATGCTTTATATTAGGTTTTAAAACAACACTATCTTCAGTACATCGAATAACAAAAGTCTCTTTATTAAACAAACTATCACCTATAAAACATAATTTTACCTTAGGATTAAATGATAGTATGTTTTTACCATCAACAACGACAGATTCAGCTGAAGAGCATAAAGTTAAAGTACTACTTTTGAATTCTTCACATCTTTCAAGCTCTCGTAAAACCGTATTAAGTGTTTTTGGACTTTCCCTGTTTAATTGCTCAAGTTGTATTGAAGTTTGTTTGCTTGGAGATAATGGGTCTGGGTCATCAAAAATCATTTTTACTTCACCTGGTGTTTCGGGATTGTGTTCAAAAGAAAATCCCCTATTATTACAGAACCTTCCATCATTATTTAACCATTCTCTAATTGTCATTTGTTTAAATTTTAGTATTTAGTTATATCTCTTTCAGGAGCATATTTTTTAATTAATGTAACTCTTGCTGCTAAAACTTTATCACTTGCTGGAGCACCATGCGTAGTGTTTAAATTTTTAGGCATTGTTTTCATTTGTTGTTTGATTCTTGCTTTGATAACTAAGAAGTCATCATCTTGTCCTACTCCAAATGGTTTCCAAATATTTAAACCATTAAAGTATTCTACCATTGCATCTTCTCCTGGCTCATCTACGTGAACAACTGTTTTCTTATTTGCAAGAGCTTCTGCTGAACGTAATACTTTGAAAGGTCCTGGTAACGATGTCTTAGCAATGTTCTCAGATAACTTAACAACACCTTCGTAATCATTTCCCATAGCACATAAAGCATACTTAGTAGAAGTGTTATCACGTTTCAAACCATTTCTTAAACCTCCGCCTACTCCGAATAATCCCCAACCGAATGGTGCAAATCCTTTTTCTAAAAGAACTAAAATAATATCCCACATTACTTTGAATGTCATTCCATCGCCTTCAATGAATTTAAGGAAGGTTCCAAATTTCCATTTCTTTCCTGCAATTTCTCTTTCCTCATACAAGCCATTCTCAACCGCCGTATTCAACACAAAAAGAATTTCATCTAATGGGTCACCAGAATCGGGACGAGATACTAATACTTTTCCTGTACCTTCGTTTTTACTTCTTAATGCTAAAGGTAAATGGTAAGTCTTAACAGCATGCTTGAAATTATAACAATCTCCTACTTGAGAAAGGATTTCGTTATTAGCCGCTCTGTTATACATTGTTTCGTAACAATCTCCTTCTTTGTCATAAGCTTGTACATTTCTATGAGCTAATGCGTTTACTGAAACAGATAATCCTGGAGTCATTCCTGAATTCATAAATGCTTGCCATCCACCTGCACAAGTATCTGTACCACCAAATGTATATAAATGATACATTCCTAAGTCTTCTGATTCTTGCTCACACATTGCAGCACGGTCTCCAAAGTCATGTAACATTGTTGAAGCTAAGAAATCAACTTGCTCCTCTGCCATTGCAGGGTCAACAGTTCTAACCATTTCTTTCATTCTCAATAACCAATGTTCGTTTTGAGTTACTCTTTCGGTTGCAGACCAAACGTGTAATAGTTTTGATTCAAACCATGCAGCCATTTCTCCAAAGCCATCAACAAGTGATTCAATTTGCATTGCAGGTTCTCCAGGATAAACAACAGAACCTTCTGCCATACCTTTAATAGAGATAGGAGGGCGACCGTTGAATTCATCAACGCATCTTCTAAATAATATTTCCGGAAAATCCATTTTTGCTAAACCAACATTTGTAACTTTAAATGTTGAAAGATAAAGAACAGCATGGTCAATATCTTCGTGAGTGATTGCTGTATAAAACAAACGCTCGATAATTCTTTGCACTCCCATAAAGACAATTCGGTTATCATCTTTAGAATATAATGTAGGATCGATTTTGTGAAGCTCTCTTCTGAATACACAATAGTAAACAGATTTTTCTTTTGCTTTATCACTTTGAAATTTATCAGCACCGATTGTATAAGCATCTGCTTTTAAAATAAGTGGAGTAACATGCGTTCTTTTTGCTGGCAATGTTACTGTTTTGAATTGAATTTTGTTTTCTGAGGTTTCCATAATTGTTTTTAATTAGTTTCTAAAGTTACGCTTAATTGTCTTATTAATAATTCAGTTTTCATTTTATTTAAGGTTTCTTCGTCACTTACCTTTACTACGCACCATCCATTATTATGGACTATCATTGTGCATTGCTCAGCTTGTGTAGGAGAATGTTTACAAACATCTCTTAAACAACCCATAACCCAATCTAATGTATTGAAGTCATCGTTATGTAAGATAAGTTTATGTGTGCCAGTTGGTACCTTCGTTTCGACCTCTGGCAGGTCTAATAATTGTGTTTCCATACTTTAAAGATACAAAGAACCCAGTCAACAAACTACCGTTTTAACCACGCCTTTAGCTTGTCAATAACACTGTTGAACTTGAGTATAGAATAAATCTCAAGTATAATCGTTAAAAAGATAAATGGGTAAAAGATTGATATAGGTCCACCGGCAATAGTTATTGTATTTATTAATAGAACTAATATGCATATTGGTTTTAAAAAAAGATGTCCTTTATACTTATCACTAAACTTTTCAATAGCACTGATTGTTATTGTATAATTCCAATACCAGATTCCTATTATAATAATATCAGTAAATCCAGACCAATATCTTTCTAACACGAAATCAGAAAACATTGTAATAATGTAAGCTGCTATTACGAATAATAAATGCGATGTGTAGTAGTTGAATTTTAGTTTCATTATATGTTGTTTTTAAAATGATAATTCTTTTTTAAGCGCATCTAATACTGAACTAGGAATTTCTCCTATTTGTATCAAGGCTTGGTCTAACTCTTGAATATTTGTAACCTTGGCAATATCAAAGTTAAAACGAATACAAGTATGAGCAATCAAAATAGCTTCTTGTTGTTTTGCTTTTACAGCTTTTGCTTCTTTCTCCGCTATTGCATCATGTTCTTGTTTTGCTTTTAAATTAGCAGCATCAAATGTAGCTTTTTCTATAAGAATTTGATTGTAAACTTCATCTAATTTCTTTTTAGTATATTGTTCGTAGCTGGTGTAATATTTTGAAACATAATTTTCTTTTAATTCTTTCCACCATTCTGCATCCACTGCAACTTTAACCGAAGAACGGGCTGATTTGAATTTATAAATTACTTTTTCTATTCCAGCCGTAGTCATAGTTTTTACAACAGCATCAATTACTTCTGTATTATGAAGTATGATTATTTCGTTCTGTTCTGCAATCTTTTGATACTCATGATAAAGGGTTTCTAATTTACCCATTAGAACCATATCAAATTGCGAACCCCGAGCTTCCAATAATTTATTTTGTAAAGAAAACATTGTGATTGTTTGTAATTTCTTTACATTAGTTATTCCTTCGTACTTTGCAATCAAAGCTTCTTTTTCCGCTTGGTGCAGTAAAGCAGTCTTTCTCTTTTGCTCAACAGCACCTTTTATACCCCGAGACATATACTCAACAGCATTCTTCATATAGTAATCAAGCTCGTTGGCCATGTCCATTCCTTCAAGTAGTTCTTGAGTCATGTTAAATGTCTTTGTTTCTTTAATAGCTGGCATGTTGTTTAAAATTTAAAACAGGTTTGTATTTTTTCTTTTTTATTTTGGCTTTCAAACCAATTATTTAATTTTTTACGAGTAATAATATTCTTTTCAGTTTCAATAATATCTTTTTCAGAGTCAGTTACCTTTCTAGGTGTTTCACTATTGTTTAATTCTTTATATAAAACTATTAACCGTTCGTTAATTGAAATTTGCTCAACATCATTAGCCATTCCTTCTGCGACTTGCTTAATACATTGAGCAATAGTTAAATCTTTTTCATACCATTCTTTTGTTTTAACCCATTTTACTTCATCTTTGGAAAACTTAATAACAGGAGATGCATAAAAGGTATCAAGCTTCAACATTATATCTAATGCTTTTTCATTTCGCTCTAACCATTTAGCGTACTCTTTCATAAAATCAACATCTCTTGTATATCTTTCTTTTTCACCCTCTTCTAAACAATCTAAATAATAACGAACGCAATGCAAGTATCTTCCTTTGTGGCGAGAATATTCTTTAGGGTCTTCATCTTCCCAAACATTATAACCTTTGGTAGGCATATAAAAAATATTTGATTCAGGATGACCTATCGACCCACCTGTGTCACAAGCTTTCATTAACCCTTCTTCAATTAGTTCATCCATCCACCTGTCAATATTTGCTCCTCCCATCACACGAACGATCCCAGAAAGACCTTGTCCGCATTTTAATTGTACTTCAATAAAGCTTTTGTAAAATTCTTCTTTCGTGTCCATGTTGATTAGGCTTTAATTTTAAGATCATTTATTAGTGCTTCAAATAACTTTTTATGAATTGGATTTATCTTCTCTAACGAAGCTTCATTAACTTCTAGCCAACATACCTCAGCTAAGTCGTCACCAGCTTTAATTGTTCCGTAAATGTATTTAATCTTATAAAAAGAGGTTAAGATTTTATCTCTACTTTCACGATAACGTTTATCATTCGTTAACATAGAGGTAATGTATTTAGGATACAAATCAATTTCAGGCCCTATAACTTCTTCGCGACATTCTCTTAATGCTGCCGCCTCAGCTGATTGGTCAGTTGGATCGACAAAGCCACCAGGGAATCTCCATAATCCACTTCCTACTTCACTAGGCTTTTGTCCCATACAAACATAATGTGTATAAGTTTTGCCATCAGAACCATAAACTTCGTTATACAAAGCAACATCAACTGTATGGAAAGCAATTGGATAAGGATACTTTGCTTTTTCTTTCTTTAATTCAAGATAAAGAAAAATCATTAATGCGAAGGTAAGAAAAAATATTAGTGTCATAACTTATATGGTTTTAAGAATTGGTTTAGTTGTTAACTTTAAGTAATCAATAATATCATCATAAATTAATGATGGTACAATTGCTTTAATCATTTCAAATTTTTCTTGCTCGAATAATTCTCTAACAGAAGTTGAACTGAAACCAGATTCTTCTATTCCAATAGATTTGAAATGAGGAACTAATTTTGCCAACTCAGTAGTAGGAATACTTTTACGAGATACATATGGGAACTCTACATTTTCAAAATGAGAATTAAAAGCAGCGACATTTTTATTAATAGTTTCACCTTCTGTTTCTGCAAAATTATGATAAGAAGATTGAATTAAACGATTAACAGTATCGCCACCCAAAGGAAAGATGATAAGATCTTTAATGAAACGATGTTTACGTAAATGAGCAACCGCTTGATTAAACATAGGATTACGAAAAACAATAACATTGTAACCTAACTTGTTAATCATTTTAATACGAGCAAGCAATGAATCGTTATCTGCAACTCCTTTACTATATGTATCTAATGAAATAACAAAACAAGGAGTGGCATCAGGATATTGCTTCTCAGCAGCATTCATTATTTCTAAATGGTGATTATGAATTGGGTTGAAAGAACCTTTCATTAAGATCAAATTTCCTTTACGACTTAAATCTTCTAAGCGAATTAATTTACCTTCTTTTGTAATTGTAATAGGATGTTCTAAACCTGATTCTAAATTAGATATTGTTTCAGCAATATAAGAAGTTGTAGAATCTTCTATAATATCTATACATGAATACATAGCAGATTCGCTAGTAAATAACTCTTTTAAAGCGGCCAAATCGTTTTTACAATAAAGTATACGTAACCCTATTGCACCTACCATACTAATAAGCTTTTCGCGTTCGTCAGAATAATGAGTAATTGTAATATGATAGAATTTCTCAATACCTTTATAACGCAACCCAATCCATCCATGAGTTAGTTTTTCCGGCGCATCAGATAATTGGATTGAGGAAACATAATAAGTATTGTGATAAGTTTCGGAATGTCCTGAAGCCATTTCAGCATCGATAACTCTTTCAATAAATTCTTTACTAACTGAACGAACTTTGGAAGCGAAGGGATATTTTCTTTCTTGTTCCTTTTTACTATAAGGAGATTCGGCTTTATAAATAGTTGCTGATGCTTTTGCAACATTAAACAATTCACGAGCTACTGGTTGTCCAGCGCCAACTTCAATAAAGGTTCCTAAGATATCGGATTCATGAATTAATTTTGATATGGTATCGTTGGTCATAAGGTTTTTAATTTAATATAAAGATACTTATTAAGTTGTAACAAAGTAAACTAAACGGCTTTAAATTAAGAAGAGGTGGTAACTTGCTTTCGCTTGTTAACCACCTCAACTAAATCACCAACCACAGGTGCAGGCTTTTATTATAACGATACGTGAACTAAGTTTTGAGTATCGAAAGATTTACGTGCCAATAAACCACCAGCTTTAACTTGCAAAGCTAAACGGTTACCTTCTGACAAATCAAATCCGTAATCGTGAGAAGCGAAATCTGTAATTCCATTAATAACATCCCAAACTGAAATGTCAGTAATAGCATTTTGTGCTTGTTGTGCATTCCAACCAATCGTGTCACAACCTTTTGCAAGGAATTTTCTACGGATGTCATTGAAAGGAACAAAACGGTCAACAAATTCTTTTGTCATTTTTGAAGAACCTGTAATCAAGTCAGCAGCACTTTTAACTTCGTTGAAGGAAGCGCGAGTAGCAATCGCTTGAGAAACTTTATTTTGAAATTCGCCAGGCATGAATCCTGCAGTTTTCAAAACTTTGATTTTTTCAAAAAACTCATTCATTGATTCTGGGTTGTAAGTAATTGATTCACCGAATCCGCGACCTACCATTCCGTTTGTACAAATTAAACGGTTGATGAAAGAATCTACAACTGCTCCTTTTTGGAAGTCATTTGTAAAAGCTAAACCAGGATGAAAATTTTCATCTTTGAATTTACCAACACTGAATTCGTTTTCACGAGAAACAGTTGAAACGAAAATTCCGTTTTGAGTCATACCGAAATCGGAAACGTCCATTTTAGAACCATTCATCATTCTTTCGAAAACATCAAAGTACATTTCGTATGGCAAAATAGAACCACCACTTAAAATACGTTCAATGATTCCTAATTTTTTATTCGCAACCAAAGTTACCTGAGGATTTTTCCCCGAAATAACTTTCGCAGCCTTTTGTAATTCAGCAACTCTTTGTTTAGCTGAAACACCGAACGCTCCTTGAATTGAATTTCCGAAAGCAACAGGCATCCCTACAGCTTTAGCAAAATCATTCATTGCATTTTCAGTACATTGGAATTTCTTCCCCAAATAAACGATTTCTTTTTCGCTTACAATTTGGATGTCCGCTAAATTTGCTTGGCGCATTAACGGTTCGGAAGCAAGAGCTTCTTTTTTAAATGTTGCAAATTGACTTTCTGTTTTCATTTTTTGTGGTTTAAGGTTATTATTAATTTATAAGATAAAGATACGGTGTAATTTGTTACTTTCCTACCTTTATCTCACTTGCGATTGATTTTAATATATCAGCAGGTACAATATGGTCAAAAATAAACTTTGTATAATAAGCTTTTCGAGTCTTTTTAGATTTAGTAAAGCATTTACGTTGAGCTTTTAAACGACTTATAGTCAATTCAATAACTTCGCCTTGTGCATACTTATCCTTTGTGACAGCGTAAATGAAACCTTCTGCTTGGAAGTCTTTACTTTCGTTTAGAGCTTTCCACAATGCTGGATTATCAATTAGCTTTTTAGGAGCTTTCTTTTTATGTTTTATAGTTGGTATCATACCGTTTTATTTATAGTTAAAATTAGTTAAAAAATCTCGCAATAGCAACTTATTGTTGAGCAATAGGTTCCGTAGGGAAGAAAGAATCGAACTCAATACTCTTAGAATGTACGATTTCTTTTACCTTATTGATTTCCGCTTTAGTTTCTTCATCCTGAGCGAAACGTGTTGCATTAAAAATGACACCTTTATCTGTAATTTTGAAATAAAGCTTCTTACCTTTTGAGCCGTCACGATTTTTAACGTATTCAATATAAGTATCGCCTAAATTATCAGCTTGCAATAACAACATTGCGTCAGTCATATGCTTTAAGTTAGATGAACCTGCATAAGTTTCGCCTTTTGTAAAGTGGTTAGTGCAATAAAAAGCAGTGTACAATTTCAAATCATTTTTTGCAGAACGCGTTTTATCCATTTCAGCTAACAACCAACTTTCAGCTTGAGTAGGTTTGTGAGCTCCTGATGCAACAATTTTTGCAATTGAATCTTGGATTGAATCCAACAATATAATATCCCAACCTTGTTGAAAAATTTGTTCGATGGCTGAGCAAGGGTTTTCTTTATAGTCACCCAAAAGCATAATTTCAACACCTTGAAATTTGATACGCTTTGAATATTTGAATAAATGTAGGTCATTCATTTCGGAAGAAATAAACAAAATACGTTTTTTAGGATTTGCTTTTTTGACTTGCCCTAAGTATTCTAAAAGGACAGTTGTTTTACCAACTCCTGATTCGCCTGGTGCGATAGTAATAGTCGCAGGCATTGTTCCACCATCAGTCGATACCAAAGTATCCATAGGTGTGCCACTTTTAATAGGAGTTAAAACGGAATTTGGAAAATGAATATCTTTGATTTCTTTCAAAGCCACTTTTACAGGAACAGAAACTGTTCCTGCTAATGGTTTCCCTGTTGAGTCGCCATGGATTTCTTTCCATACGCCATGAAAGCGTGCAGATGAAACGTCAACTTTTTTGGTTTTAATAAAAAGCTTTAGGGCAGCATTTTTGTTAGTGATGTTTGCGTTAGCTAATAAAAAGTCTTTTATTAATTCGCCTTTGTTTTGCATGTGGTTGATTTTTAAAGGTTATTATTAATTTATAAGATAAAGATACGGCTACTTAGATAACCAACCACCCTTTTCTATAAATTATTTTAATCCTTTAAAACGCACATTTTTAGTGACCTTTTTAACCCCTGTTTTTAGAATCGAATTTTCCTTTAGAAAAATCTTCCATAAATTGCTTTTGCTCAGGCTTTAAAGACTTAACACCTTTCTTGCTAATCAAATCTAAAATTTCATCAGCTTGCTTTTGGTAATAGTTAGCATCTTTGAATTCAGATGAAGAGCCTGATTTAGGTTGATAGTCTTTTAATAACTTCATAAACTTTTCAGCTGGACGATAGTAATCTTCGTTAACAATAGTTTTGAAAGTTTCAGTTGTAATGTTGTCAGTCATATCAACTAACAAATACATAAAATCTTTCATTTTATGTTCTTTAATGAAAGTATTAATTTCCTCAATACTTGCAGCAGATGTAAAAATAAACAAGTTATCAAACTTGTGACCTCTTCCAATAAAGGATTTAATCATTTGTTCTCCTTCTTCGCTTTTACCTTGTCTACCGTCAATGATGTAAAACCAATATAAACGTTCTTCTGAATTTTTCATAGTATTCCTATTTTTATGTAAAGTTAATATGACTTTCTTAAATATACAACCTTTTTATAACCGAGTGCTCGAGAATTAAAAGCTTACATTATAAATATCTTAAAAAACAGTGAAATTAAAACTATTTAATAATAAATAAAGGGTAAAAATGGCAACTCGCTACAGTAAATACGTTCATGTTCAACCAATTCGCAAGATCGCTCCTGCGGTTACTGACATCTCTCATACATTAAAACAACATGAAGCTATTGACCAATTAGCTTTGAAATATTATAATGACCCAACATTAGAATGGGTTATTATGGCAGCTAATCCAGATCAATCTTTAAGCTTTGCTGTTCCTCCAGGTACAGTTTTAACTATTCCTTTTCCTTTAGAAAGAGTATTCCGTCTTTGGGGAGAAGCTAATGAAGTATAATTTATAACTTATGGCAAACATTACCTTTACAGAAGCTCAATTGAAACAGTATATTCCAGGACAAAGTTCTTTTACTTGGAAGGATGCTCTATATTCTTCTACTGCGAACGATAAAGGATTATTATCTAATCAATATTCCCCTGAGCAAGCAGCTCATGATAATATTATAATAACATTTGAGAAGATAGTCACTCCTTTGAATACTGCTAATCCTTCTAAGATTCATATTAATAGTGTTTATAGAAGCCCTGTAGTGAATGAAGCTATTGGCGGAGCTAAGTCTAGTCAACATTTAGTTGGTCAGGCTGTGGATTTATCTGCTGTGGGAGGTTATACTAATAGAGAAATATTTAATTGGCTTTATAATAACGTTGAGTTCGATCAATTAATTTGGGAGAAAGGAAGTCCTCCTGTTACCGGAACCCCTGCTCCTATTGCAAGTGGTAATCCACAATGGGTTCACTGTAGTTTCAAACCAGGCGGACCTCAAAGAAAGCAAGTTTTGCAAACTGCCGATGGTAAATCATATAAAGCTATCGCAGGATTGCCTGCTCCAAATAGCGCTCCAGTAACACCTCCCTCAAACGATGGCGATACTCCTGCAGGCGAAGGGAATCCATCTGCGGCAACTCAAGCAGGCGTCAATCAATCTGAAACAGGAAATGGAAGCTCTGAAGAAGTGGAAGGGCCTAACTTTCAAAAGACATTCGACCAGATAGCTAGAAATACTGGTAACTTAGAAGCTGGCGATGTAGATGTTACTTGGGGAAAGAAAATGAATCCTTCTGAGGATAGTGATTGGATTGGGTTAAAACAATTCTTATTATACTTATCTAGTAAGTTCACACCACAATCATTATTTCCTTTTGTAGAGTTAATCCCTATTATAACAGTAGACCAGCCAATTGATGCTAATTCTACTAATGAAGAAATAAATAAGAATGGTTATGTATCAGAAGGAGATACTCCGAAAGATATTGAGGATAATTTAACATCAACTAGTGCCGATTCAAAAGATAAGGCTAAACAAAAGAATAAATTAAAAGAGCAACTTAAATTTATCTCTGAAGTTCCTCCTGGTTATAATAAAGATAGATTTGCTACTGGAGCTTCTGCTTCTAATGCTGCTTCTCAAACTGCAGACTTGTTTTCTTTAGACCCTTTTAAAGAAGGTATAAACTTCTTAGGAGAAGATTCTGAAAGTGGAAAGATTGTTAAAGACCAAAGAAACGTTGGAGTTAGAGTTTACGGGCAATTAGTTCTTAATCCTGCCGCCATTGAAGGAACTCCTTCTAAGCCAGGTCCAATAGGGTTTAAATCATTAGAAATACAAGCAGGTAGTTCTGCTGATAATGGTTTAGCCATGATTAAAATGACTTTAGTAGACGTTCAAGGAAATAAGTTTACAGATATTAATTCTCCTTGGGCTTTCATATATGATACTCGCCCAGGAAGTATTGGAGGAGATTTCTTTTTTAGATATGGATGGCAAATAAGAGTGCCAGATCCTAGGGATTCTTCTGACCCAATTTCAGCTAAGTTCTGGCATCACCCAGGTTGGGAAATATTTGATGATGGTTCTACTAGTGGTATCAAAACTAAAATCATGGAACAAATTATTCCTGGTAAACAAGTTATTACTTTAACACAAGCTATTAATACAGGCGTAGTTGTTGAAGGAGATGGCTCTACACCATTAGCTTTATTTGATGAAGGTATTAGCTTTGAAGAAGAAGGTGGCACAGTAAAAGTATCTAGAGCTATATTAGCTGCTCCAGATAATAATTATGTAAGACTAGCTTTGTTAAACCCTGAAGTAACTATGGATGAGAATGGAGCTATCACAGCTACTTTAAGTTTTAGAACTACTGGTTCTGTTGTTTATACTCTTCCTTTGGATTATGCTATCACAACAAGAAAACTACTTACTAATCCTAGCCCAAGAAATAAACTTTTATTAGGAGATTTATTATTAGCATTACAAAACGATGCAGATAATTTTGGATTTAGAGCAATTCAAAATAAAGAGACAAGGTTAAAACAATCTAAGTTTGCACAAAGAGATTTAAGACAAAAGGCACAAGATAGAAATTTTGATGGTTATGTATTAATTCAAGGTCCTGACAAAGGTGGTAATAGTGGAGACATTCATCCAGACGAAATCTTAATCAGTATTGATAAGAAGCATATGGAGATGTTAAGTACATCTCAAAAGGATACAGGTGTCACCTTGATCCGTTGGTTCAGAGAGGTATTACAAGACAATGATTGTGAATTACTTTCAGCAGCTACTGGTTCTGGTGCTGGGATAAACTCTGCCTGGATTATAACAACAACAAGAGAACAAAGTGATAGATTGACTGTGACTCCTAGACAACAACCTAGTGGAGAGAATGTTAATAACCAAACTATAGAAGTATTCAAAACAGAGAAAGATGTTTTCTCATATAGATTCCAAGGCTCACTAGTACAAGCTATGACAGTGGAAAAGACTGAAGCTCCTAATGCTATGAGTATACAAACAGATTTTGCTGTTGGTGATTTAGATAGCTTCGAGGCTAGTGCTGCGGATATAGAAGAGTCGTTTAAAAAACCAGTTACAGCTGCAGATAGAAAAAGAAATTTAAAAGTTATCTTTGCACAAATGCAAAACTGTACTATTGATTGTTTATGTCATCCATGGATAGGTCCTGGTAAAAGAATATTTGTTAAAGGTATGGGATTCTTTGATGGCGAATATCAAGTATTAGAAGTTACTCACAAATTAGAAGGGCATAAATTTACTTCTGCAATTACTGGTGCTAGAATTTTATTGAAGAATGATGGCGATGAAAAAGCAGATAGTAAAAAGACTTCAGCTGCTAATGGTAATAGTAACTTTGCAGAGACGGTAACTACAAAAGCTGATACTACAACTAACCCTGAAACACAAGCTTCTCCTCCGACAACAACACAAGCTGGGACAACTACTTCAGGAACTACTGCAACTGAATCACCCGCTGTTGCCGCTCCTGCTCCTGTAGCGCAAGTTACATCTGTTGAGCCAGTTCATGATGGTGGATTATTAATTAAAGATAGTGAAGCTAACGCTAACGCTTTCTTAGGAGCTTTGCAAGATCAACGCAATGAGCCGGATTTTATTGAGACGTTTGCTAAAGCTCCTTCTCCTGCTGATATGACTATTGCTAATGCTTTTTGGTGTGAACAAAGAAAAGGTAATGGAGTAGATTATGGATGGTTAGATGAAAACACTAGACGTAATGTGCAACTTATTATAGACAAAACAACTGAAGCTTTGGATAATGAATTAATTGATTATACTTCAGCTATTGATATTGGACAAGGGATAAACGCTAAATATACTTTAACAATAAACGGTAGTACTCAAACTATTGGTAGTTAATTATTCTGCATATAATACGACTCTAAAAACTCTTTAATATTTATCGAAGCTATTTCTATTACTAAATCACTTCCAGTTACTAGTCTTCCTTTATTATCTTTATCTCCTAATGCAAATCCTTTTTTTAATTGGTTTGCATATAAGTTATTTTTGATAACATAAAAATAAACCTTTTCAGTTTCGTCTTTAGTAAGTAGTAAAGGGTTATGTTTCTTTATTTGAGTAAATACTTTCCCTAAGTTATCTAAGATGTATTCCTCTTTCATAGAAACTACATCATCAAAACTAGGAACATTTGAAATTCCCTCTTCTCCCATTTGTTTTAAAACACTCAGAACATGCCAAGGGTTTTTTCTTTGGAAGGATTCTAATATTTGAAATTCCCTTATTATCTTATGACGATTCTTTTTAGTCTCGTCTACTAGCTCTAACAACATCATTATAATTCTACTTCTGTAAGGAGTGCATTATTTACTATCGTATAACCATATGTATCTTTTTTAACATTAGAAACATAAGCTTTACCTTTTTGTACAGATATCATATCCCAACATTTAGCTTTCACTGTAATACTGTTATCTGAAATATCTAGTATTAAATAGTCCTTTCCCTTTTTTGTCTTCGCTACTGTTCTCTTCATTAAGAACCAATAACATAAATCGCCGTCCTTTTGTCTAGTAGATAATGATTGTAAATCTAACTCAGGGTATTTGGCACTAATAGTAAGTAATTGACTTAGCTTAGCAATTGTCTTCATTGAGAATCCTAAAACTAATTCTTCTTTAGCATCTCTAGCTTCTGGTTTTAATAATTTTACTTTAACATAAGGAATCAATTCATGAATTAATTTCTTCCAATGGTCAGGGTCATCTTTCAATCCTATTGCAAACCCCATTACAATGTTCTCAGGAAATTCTAATAAAGAAGGTGGAATAGTTTCAAGGTCTAAAGCTTTTTTCTTTCTTGTAAACCATTTCTCAATCTTAGCATCTTTATATAAAGCTTTAATAGCCTCAATCTTTTCTCTCTCAACACCGAACTCATCAAATGAACCTGAATCAATTAAACATTGAAATGCTTTTGAATTTACTTTCTTAAAAGGTTTAGATAATACTTCATAGATAGTTTCACACTTTTCTAACTCTAGTGTTTCCAACTCTTCGTAAGCTTTATCTCCGAAACCATTTAAAGCTCCAAAACCAATTCTAATACAATTGTTTTCTACTGTGAATCTAAATTTAGATTTTGTAATTGAAGGAGATAATACTTGAATGCCGTTAGCTACTGCGTCAGCAATAATGTTTTGGTATCTTTCATTATCCTTTTCTGCATTTAATAGATTTGCATAAAAGTAAGCTGGATAATAAACTTTAAGATATAAAGTTTGCATTCCAATATAAGAATAAGCAACAGAGTGACTCAAGTTAAATGCATAGCCCATAAATCCTCTACAATAATCAAGGAATCTATCAACGTCAAAGGTAGTATAACCCTTAGCCAACATTCCTTGTTCTAACTTATCAAAATACTTTTTAACAGTATGATACTTAGGATGATCTTCTCTCCAACCAATAGCTCTTCTAAATGAATCCGCCTCTCCCATATTGAATCCTGCGGCTTGTGAAACCATTAACATAAACTGCTCTTGGTATAACAAACAACCATATGTATCTTTTAAAGCATCTTTCATAAAATCAAAAGGATATCTTTCTTCTTCAATGATAGCTAATTCTTTTACATTGTTTTCTTTTTCCCAATGCTTCCACTTTCCAAACACAGGAGCAAAGTTTTCTAAAGGTCCTGGTCTATTAATAGCGTTAATAGCTACAATGTCTTGGAAACAATCAGGTTCAATTGATCTTATCAATCCATCTTGTGTGCTACCTTCTAATTGGAATATCCCTACGTTGTTCCCTTTTCTAAATCTTTCATATAGCTTAGGGTCTGTTAAATCTAGGTTAGCAATATTAAGAGAAATGTCTTTTCCAAAATCTCTTTTAACATCATTAATAGTGTCTTGAATAACATTTAAAGTTTTCAAACCTAAGATATCTAACTTTAATAAACCTAATTCAGATAAATCTTTTACAGAACCATCCGCTTCTCTAAACGCTGTTACAATTTCTCCGCCGCCTTTAGCTACAGGAATGAAATCATATATAGGTCCTGGAGTAATAACCATACCTCCAGCATGTGTACCCAAGTTTTTAAATTGGCCTTTTAATTTCTGTGCCCAATAAATTGTATCTTGATTAGATAATATCCATGTAAGTAATGTGGGAGTACATTTAGGACTATCTTTCATATTATCGAAAAATGTTACTAAATCTTTTTGATCGTTTAAATCAGGTATAGCTAATGCTTCTCTTAAAGCTGATGTGAATGATGTATCTTTTCCTAATCCTCTACTAACATCTGATAACGCTCCGTTGTTTTGATACATTTGATATGTACAAACTCCAAACACAGAATCTTTCCCATATTTGCTTTCTAAATATTCTCTAATCTTTTCACGAGAACCTTGCATACAGTCAAAGTCAATATCCGGCTTAGCAGATCTATCAGGATTTAAGAAACGTTCAAAATATAAACCAAACTTAATAGGATCAAGTCCTGTAATACCTAAAGCATAAGCTAATAAACTTCCTCCAGCACTACCACGAGCAATACCAGAATAGATTCCATTCTCTCTTGCCCACTTTACTAAATCCCAAAATACTAAAAAGTAATCTCCGTATTTCTTATCATTGATTACTTTCAATTCATAATCTAAACGTTTTTCATATTCTTCAACTAACTCAGGTGGAAATACTTCGCCTACAGCTTTTCTTTCTTGCATTCTTTTTAATAATCCTTCATAAGCCAATTCTTCCAAATAACTTTCAGTAGTTTTCTTTGCAGGAATTGTAAACTTAGGATAGTTATCTGTCTTAGTATCAAATTCAAAATCAACTTTATCAGATAAGTCTAAAGACGTTTGTAAACATTGTTCAATAAACTTAGGGTCATAATTAAAACCAAATTCTTTATTGAATTTAAAATAATGATCTGAGTTATGGAAATATAAATGTCGAGCATGGATAAATGATTCTTGCATCTCAACCGCTCCAGTAGCTTTATTTCTTTGGGCGTTAATTAAGATATCTTGTAATTTAGAATCTTCTTCAGCTGCATAATGTGTATCTCCACCAATAACAATCTTAATATCATACTTATTACACATCTTGATAATGAAATCATTTACAACATGTTGACTCATACCATACTTAGCGATATCATTTAATTCGTTAAATTGAATCTCTCCATAGAAATCATCTCCAAATGTTTTAACAAATCTAACAAACCATTGTTCAGCCTCATTTTCTTTACCATTCATAATTAACTGGTTAAAGATACTTGCTGCACAACCTGAAGTGATTATAAGCCCTTTACCGTGGGCAAATAGCATTTCGAAGTCTACTCTAGGTTTGTAGTAATATCCTTCAGTAAAACTCAAATAATTAAGCTTACAGAAGTTTTTATACCCTTCAGCATTCTTAATTAAAACAGTTTGATGTTTATCTTTATCTAAAAGGTCTCTTTCTCTATTAGGCTTACGAATAGTTAAATCTGTACAAAGATAAAACTCTTCTCCTAAAATAGGTTTTAAGCCAGCTTCTTTTACGGTTTTATAAAATTGGTAGATTCCTACAGCTGTTCCATGATCAGTTAATGTTAATCCTGGAATATTATATTCCTTTGCTAATTTAACATAATCTTCAAATTTACCTGCGCCATCTAATTGAGAAAAGCCAGAATGCATATGTACGTTGACCAAAGGCTTATAGTGAGAAGCATGGCTACAGTTCGGTGAGTCACAAATGTGTGTATTCATATTGTTATAATTTCTATAAAAATAATAAAAATTATTCAATGAATCGCTATTAGTTTAGCTTTTTTCGGTCCATAGAACGAAAATGCTCTATAACTTTATGTAGCTGTTGGGAAGTTAAACGACCTTTATCTAAGTTTTGGGACACTTCATATACGATTATATCTTCTAAAGTCTTTCTAAAAACTTCATGAGATAAATCTGGTCGTTCGTGATTGTAATGTTTTCCTAGTGATTTTGGATGGAATAGTAATTCTGTAAAGCAAAGATCATTAAGCAACGCGAAAGATAAGGTTATTTTAGTATAAACCATAATTCCATCTTCGCACGTCTCTTGTAATTTCTTTATTCGAGAATGATAAGTAAGGGTAAACGCTTTATCTTTGTCTAAATCGGACATTCAATCTTTTCTATTAAATACAAAGACGATGCCGATTAGTAGTAATAATTATATCTTGATGCCGGCTTCTTTAATTAAGTCCTTTTCCCAAGAAAAGAAAGGCTTATAAGGTAATAAATCGCCACTATAACGTTCATTTAACTCAGGCAAAATGCTTTCATTTAATTTAGCTAAATAATCTTCAGCTTCTGGTTTAGAAATTTTACCAGCTTTTAAATAAACTTCTAAAAGGCCAACACAATTTGATAATCTTTGTTGATCCATTTCAGAAGTTGGTGTAGCAACTTTTCCTTTTGCACTTAGCCATACTCTTTCTTCAGTCATATCTATTTTACCAACTAAACTAGATTGCTTTACTTTTAAAGTTCGTTTGCTAAATCCTTTAGAAAAAGATACTCCTTCTGTTTTTAATTTTGTTTGTCCTGCGTTAAATTGTGTATCACTTAAAAAAAGAAATTCTAATTCTAAATCATAACGACTACCTGTAATAAGACAATCATAATTTTCTTCTAAAGTCTCTAAAGCTTTTTCTGTTATTAGTTTCATAATATATTTTTATTAAATTAAAAATCACCCATGATCGGGCCTCTAGTTACTGGTATGTTTCCTACTGAAAAATGTTCTTCGTTATCTGGGGGAGGTAAAGGTACACTTTTCTTCTTTCCTGTAGCAACTCCTGAAGGTTGTGGAGTAGCTGCAGTTATTCCAGCAGCTGCCATTTCTCTGTATGCCTTCAATACAGCATCATCAAATAACTTTTTAGTATCATCATACTCTCTAGTCATCCAATCTGCTTCAGATACTACTTTGATTAATAATCCAGAACGCATATCAATTTGCAAATCAGGATTAGCTAAAGGTACATTACAACTAATTTTAATTTCTTTTCTTCCTAATACTACTTCTCTTAAATTAGAACGACCGAATGCTCCATATAAACGTAATATATATTTTTCTGTTATTGTTGGAAGTCCTCTTGCATAAACTATCTGCTCAGCTGTTCCATCCATATAAGTAACTTCATATACAATTGTTTCTGGAACAATTGGAGTTGGAGGAGTTTCTACTACAGGAACTTCTGCTACAATAACTTTTTCTTCTAATCCATTTACAGATTTAGTAGCTGTTGGCTTAGGTATGTTAGTTGGTTGCAAATTGGAGAACACAGAAGTCTCTTTAGGCTTCGAATGGTCTACAACTTTTATTTTCTTAGGACCTACTGTCAATAGATCATCTTTTATATCAGATGCTTTTAGACCATCTGCTTTTTTTGTTTTACCCATTAGTTTATTAATTAGTCGTATGATTATGTTCTCTTTCACATATAAGGAGAATTAGTATCTTAAAAATGGGAACTTTCTAGGAAAAACAAAAGCGACGCTTGGTAACGTCGCTTATTTGGTTGCGGGAGTAGGATTCGAACCTACGATCTTCAGATAATGAGCCTGATGAGTTAACCACTTCTCCATCCCACATATAGATTAAATATAGTTAAATTTTTAAATTAACCAAAGAAATTAAGCTTTTAATTCTTCTGGCGATGGTTGTTCTGTTGCTAATGGTGCTTCAGGCGCAGGAGCCGCTGCCGCTTCAGGCGCTGCAGGTGCAGCTGGAACTGACGGTGCAGGTTGTTCTTCTTTAGCTGTAGGAATATATTGTTCTGGGAAGAAATATTGCATAACGAACTCATCGAATGTAACATCTCTTTCTTTATTTTGTGCACCTGAATCAGTAAAGAAAGGCATATCTTTATTATCTTGAATGTCTTGTAAGAATTGAATATAACTAGGATGTTCTAATATTTGGTCTCTCATATGTTGAACTTTGAACTTTCCAAATTCATCTTCTAATTTTTGTTTTGTTTTTTTATTAGTTAAGATGCGCATGATATATTCTAATGTTCCAGCATTTACGGAATTGTATTCAAAGAAAGCTTTAGTGTCTAATAACTCTTGTGCTTCATAAATAGAAAACACAGTTGCATGCCCTTGAGAAATTTTATTCACTTCTGTTATGAAGTTATTCTTTTTCTTTTGCATATCATTAAAATACTCTTGTGCTTCTTTTAATTGAGGAGTTAGACTATTCTTTTTATCTTTGTAAGCAACGTTAGCTAAGTATCTTACTACTAAACTAACAAATTCAAATGGTAGAGTAAAAAAAGTATCCATAAATGCTTGAGCATCTTGTGTTACTAGTTGAGGAAAGAATTGTTTTAATTCGAACTTTAAAGTATCTTCTGCATTCTCTGCGATAGCAAATTTTAAATTAGTAAAGAACTTAACACAATATAATTTACAATTAATATCTTTACACTTTTCTTGGAAACCTTCATCTTTTATTAATGCTCCCAAAGCATCTGTAAACCATTTCCAATTTTCAGGAGTAATTTCGTTATTAACATTATAATATGAATCATAAGATTTTTCTAAAGAATTAAGAATCTTGTTATCTTCTTTTAAAATAACAAGTGCTTCTTGAATAGATAATTTATCCACAAACTCATCTGCAGCTTCATCTATTATTTTCTTTATTTTATTATCTTTATCCATTATGATTTTGAAGTCTTAATCTTGTTGTATAATTCTGCCTCAGCTACTGCGATACCTTGTCTATATTCTTTAATCAATTGAGGCTCAATTTTATCTTCAATTAGAATTAAAGAATTCATCTCTTTAATTAATGCTGCTCTATTAGCTGAAGAAGGTGCTTTAACATTTGCTATGAAAGCGTTAATATATCTAATACCCATTGTATAACCAACTTTTTTAGCTTTAGCTGATTCATTAATTATAGGCAAAGATTGTTTTGGTGTAGCTATTAATCTTCTATCTTCTTGTTGTCTTGGTTGTTGTCTACCTTCTGGCAATTGTCTTTGAGAGTTTTGCACCTTAGCAGATATTCTAGCAATTTTAGAATCCAAATCATAAGATCCAGCTCCATAACTATCCATAGCTCCTCTTACATCATCTCTAGGATTACCTGTTCTCTGTGGGCCATCAGTTAATGAAGAACCAGTCTCTCTTTCAAATTCTGAAAGCATTCCGGCATCTCTTTGGTCAACTTCTTTTCCACCACCTAGACTCATGTATTTTTTTACACCGGCTACTTCATGTAACCCTTCAGCTGGTCTTTGGTTTTTATAATATCTTTGAACGTCATCAGGACTCATAGGATTATATCCTCCTTGTACCATATCCATTCTTTGTGCTGGTGTGATTGCTGCCGCTAACTCTCCACCTTCTAAATCTTCAAATTGACTCATTGTCTTTGTTTTATATTAATTAAATATGTGGAATGGTGCGGACATTAACAAGCATAAAAAAAAACCATTCATTTCTGAATGGTTCTTGTTATTAAGGTGTGATACCTGGAGGAGGTTTCGGGGTGTAATCATCTTTGATAGCATGAAACATACTCATAAACATACGTTCGCGTTTCGGATGTAAATGTGTTTCAGGATGTTCAATATAACAACTCATCTTATGTTTACAACAACCTGCAAATAATTGAATGAAACCAATAAGTTGTTTCATTTCTTGATTTGTTTTAGCATAATTATATAAACCTAAAATTTTAGCTTCATCTGCATCTCCTTTATATGCAATTAAAAGATACTTTAATAAGTAAGGAGGGCAAGGGAGATCGAGACCTAAGAAATACATTGCTTGTATTTCCCTATCCTCTACTGTAATATTAGCTAAATGAGGAGTATCATTAACAAAACCATATCCTTCGTTTTCAATTAATACCTTTAATTCTGTAGGAGTTTCTTGAACTGCTTTAGAATTACATATTTTGTTTAATGATAAAGGGGAACCTTCTATGGGCTCAACCCTTATATCTTCTTTTTTTTCTTTCATGTTAGCTTTCTTCTGAATTTTTACCGTAAACTCTTATTTTAGAGTCTGGATTAAGGCTTGAACCTTCTTCTTTCATGCCAGGAGCGAATTTCTCGTTAAACTTTTTCAATGCTTTTGCATAAGCATTTCCAAATTTAACATGACGATCAATCACCTCTTGCATAATTTCTTTCCTTTCGTTTAAAGGATCGATTTCTTTTTTGTCCATTACTTCTTCTGTTGCGTTCATGTTATATAGTTTAAATATTGATTAACGTGCGTTTTCTGAATCGTGATGGTCTAACTTCATTCCTATTGTTCTTGTTTTCATATACTCAATAACTTCTTCTTCTGAAATTGGAGTTAAATTTGATATAGGGCCATCTAAACCAACATCTAAAATAAACCCATGCTCAATAAAATAAGCACCGTGAGAATGTCCGTGTAAATGAAAAGAACCATAATGTCTTTTATTCCATACAGCAATAGGGTAATGATACATTATAATTTCCTGCGAATCTTTTTGAATATGACAAACAGGAATTTTAATTTTTAAATCACTTTGAATTGAGGCAAATTTAAAAAGAGCTGATAATTTCTTAACATCTTTCTTATGGTCATGGTTACCCAAAATCCAATGAATCTTGCCGTTCAATCTTTTTAAACAATCGGCTGTTCCTTCAAGAGGACCTAAAGCTATATCTCCTAAGAAATAAACTTCATCTTCTTCGCTTACAACTGAGTTCCAATTAGCAATAATTTTTTCGTTCATCTCTTCTGGAGATGAAAATCCTCTTTCTTTAACCATTAGTTTATGGAAGAAGTGTAAATCTGATGTATAAAATCTTTTCATAATATAAAAATACCTATAATTTTGTTACCAACAAACCCTTAGCAAGCCCTTAGCAAGCCATACATAACTGTGTCGCTTGCCAAGACATTTCAATCTCAAGCTTGATATTATATTCAGCTTTTTCAATTTGAAATTCGTTATAGGCTTTTACAGCTTCTGGCGTAACACAACGAATACATCTATTGCATATTTCGCAAACATCTAGAGTCTTAAAGCCACGGTAATTAATTAACCCAACGGCTTTAGCACAATCAGCACAATAACATTGATAAGAGTCCATAGTATAAAGATATAGACTGTTTTGTTAAAAACAAAATATAAGAAGAAAAATGAGGGTTATTTAATTACCTTGACTTTGGTAACTGGATGAATTTCCATCCAACCGTGGTGTTTATCTAAAACATAAGGACCTGTAATTTGGACATGTTCTCCTTTTTTAGGAACATAGACAGTATTTTTATAACCCATGCCATCTATAATAGCATTTTTTTGAGTAGGAATGTAAACGTAAATTATTTCAACTACTAAACAACTATCTTGATTTTTATAGTTCTTTTCATTTAATAGTTTTTGATTTCTATCTAATTTAATTTGTATGTGGACGTCGCCATCAGCTTCTCTGCGAACACTTCGAACGACACCGGCAACAGTTATAGATTTTCTTTTAATTTCAAAACGATCTTTATTATATACATGACTCCATGTAGTATCAGTTTTAGTTTGTCCATAAGTACATAATGTAATACTTACTAATGCTACAATAACTAATATAATAACGATTATTTTCTTCATTTTTTAAACATATCTTTAATTTTAGACTTACTAAATGGTTGAATATAGTTTTCATCAACTAATTCTCTATACCATTTTGGGACATAAACTAACATAGCTATTGGGGCTCCTGATAATATTGCAAATATTAAAAGCATCCACCAAGTAGCTTCAGCGTAGCAACAAGCTAAAATGAATATCGTCAACCAAAAAGTTAACATTACTGCATATTCTTTAAAAAACCATCTCCATGCGTTTTCTTTAGGTTTACCCCAATTATCTAAATCTGTGTTATTATACATTGTCTTTTGTTTTTATCTCCAATAATTTTTACTTTTAGCTCTTGGTCTTGCCGGAGGAACTCCAACTCCGGGTGTAATTACATCTATTATTCTTTCTGGATTTAAAGTTCTTCCTTTTTCTCTATTTCCAACAACTACAGTAACTTTATGATCTTTATTCCCGCCAGTAGCTTTTAAAATCCCTTCAAAATTACCATTATCAAACTTAATCATAACCTTGTCTCCAGTAAAAGCTTTTTTACCGTTGGCTAAATTAATATACCATTCTTGTCTAGCACCATCGAAATCAGCTTGTTTAAAATTCTTTGTAGCTACAGCTGCTTGTTGTACCATTTCACCTCTTTCAATAGCTTGCAAAGCTTGCAATTTCTTAGGTGCTAATTTTCCAACAACTGTATAAGTAGCGGTAGGTCTAGAAGTTATTCCTATTGTTCCTCTTCCTCTCTCTCCAGCTTTAATGAATTCATCTACCTTATTCAAAGGAACAACGTTTACTTTTGTTAAAGTTCTTCCTTTTTGTCCATGAGTTAACGCTACAAACTGTCCGTGTTTAGGAATTTCAAAAATATCACCAGGTTGTATTTCCCAAGGTTTTATAGTTTTAGCTTCCAAAATCACTTTAGAATCAGTAAGCTTCTCTAATTTCTCAATTAATTGTTTTAACATTATATCTTTTGTAATGTAAGGAGTTCACTTCTCAATTTGTTATATTCTTTTTGTAATTTATCAAACGCTTCATTACTTCTTGCAGTACGCTGTTTAATTAAAATCTCCTCTATTTTTAGTTTTATTACTAAAATACGGATTTCTTTGTTAACTGATCTTAATTGATTATGTACCCAGTGAATATTCTCTCCTGTTACTGCTAATTTTTCAAGTTCTTCTTTTTCTTTTTTGTAATGAGCTAACTCTTCTATATCAGATAGTTTTTTTCCATTTATAGATAACCCTTCTGTTACTTGCTTATTTATAGGTACTAAATCAATATTATCATCATCCCACCAATCAGGTAATGGATATAAATCAACATCATCAAATTC
>Ga0315277_10001914_pt1 | contig 29437 bp, 23 predicted proteins | sample YL17G05_15_MG_FD_203695 | JGI IMG/M metagenome (GOLD analysis project Ga0315277, IMG submission 203695) | Sediment microbial communities from Yellowstone Lake, YNP, Wyoming, USA - YL17G05_15 | ecosystem: Environmental > Aquatic > Freshwater > Lake > Sediment | place: USA: Wyoming | collected... | reverse complement strand
GGTCGGCAGTGAGAGCGGAGTTGTAAAGTCTGAAGTCGTCGATCAAACCGTCAAAGTAATAACTGCCGGAAGGATTGGCCCCGATATAATTGTTCTGGGGAACAGCGGAAATACCGGCACTGACCGTGGTTAAAGACTGTAATTGGTTATCGATATATAATTTGTAACTGGATAAACTGGTCGGACTGACTCCGTCATAAACCAAAACCACGTGTTTCCAGACACCGACAAGTGAAGAACTGATATCGCCTGCAGTTTTTCCTTTGAGATAATAAGTGCCGCTGTCCCCGAAATTTATTCCCTGATAATTTGCCACATCGGAATAAAATATTCTGAAACCTTCCGTTAAATTGCTTTTCATAATGAAAACAATGGGATAACTCTGGAGACCGTATCCGTCGAGTTTGGTCCAGAAAGAGACGGTTCTGGGTGCCGTTGAGCTCCAGAGAGTGGCAGTTCCCAAATCCACATAATCACTGCCGCCGTCGAACCTCAGGGCTTTACCGAACTTCCCCTCATTGTCCCAGGCAGGGCAGGTGGAGGCTCCCGGGCAGGCACCATACAGGTCACCATTAATACTGCTTTCGCCGCTGCCGCTGTTGTATGCGGTATCGCCGTAGCCTTCATCAAATTTGTACCAGGCATAAGCAGAACCCACAGGTGATCCCGGGGCCGGATGACCGGCATTCATATCTTCGATGACTTGGGAGGTAGTGCGGGCGTAATTGTAAATCTTGACATCATCCACACCTCCGTTATACTCATTAGTTGTCGTATCATCTCCTATAATAAAGTTACCTGTATCACTTGCCGCGGATCCTTCACCTAAAGAACTATCTTGGTCATCAACTACGCCGTCAATATATAGATAGAATGTGGGGCTGCTTCTGTCCATAACACAGGCTATGTGGTGCCATTTACCATCATTTTTAATATCTTTAGTAGTGCCCGACACAACATCCTCCCCGGTGCCGTTCCCGTCAGTATACCGGCAACCAGCTCTATTGGATGCGCTAAGATAATAAAGCATATAACCATCATCACTTAAACCGGTACCGCCTTTATGTACAAATCTTGAAGTCCCTTCGGTTGCCGATGTTTTTACCCAGGCTTCAATGCTAAAGCTTTGGATATTGGAAAAATTTAATATACCCGACGCAGGGTGGGTAACGCTGACGTAATCTGCGACATCCTGAATCTTGGTTTGGATACAGCTTCCGTATGCACAATTCGATGCCCAACTCACTTGGCCGGTAAAAGTACCATAATTACCGTTACCGGAGATATCATTCACTGTTGAACCGCTATTTTCATCCATCTTCCAATATCCCACCGGTCCCGGAGCCCAGTTATAAAGCTGGGAAACTTCGGCGGGGGTAAGGGCGCGGTTATATAACCGGACTTCATCCAGAGTGCCGTCATAATAATTTGAGCCTTGTTTGCCAATATAAAACTGGTCGGCATTAATGACCGTGTCCGAGGTGACTGTCACCAGAGACCAGGTATTGGCGGCAATCGTGGTGGATGGGACACCATTGACATAAATTTTGGGATTGGTAAAACCGGTGGCTGACAGAGTGCCGGAAGATGAAGTGATATAAGCTCCTGAGGTTAAACTGAGATAGTAGTTGGTATTATTGTCGGGGTTGGCCCAAAAGGAGACGGTTTTTATTCCATTTATCGAGGCACTAGCAGTATTTACTCGTATTTGGACGTAAGCAAGGTAACCACTGCATGACATAAAAGGCTGTCCTGAACCTATAACTTCAGATTCAGTCTCAAGATCGTTGACCTTCTGCCATGTCCATCCTCCCGAAGGTGTATTGAGAGTATAATAATTGGTCCAGGTTTCACTTGTTTCTTCAAAAATATAATCGGAATATAGATTTTCAGCTCCTCCGTTTGTTCTGATATTAGTATTAAGCATAGCACCTATGCCGTCATATCCGTATCCTAGGAATCTAGCTTCTACGGAAGAGATGGCATCTCCAGATGTAGGGGCACTGGTTCCTCCAGCAGTAATGTAATTTGAATTGCATTCTACGGTCTGAGATTCGGAACTTCCATCTGCAGTACTCGAATTATATGCGTTATACGCGAACGACCAGACACCACTACTGCTTGGGGATTCATCAGATCCATTAAAATAGTATTCATAACTTCCACCTGTAGAAGCACTCAAGTATTGAGTCGAACCGGGTACAAATTCAGCCCCATTCGCAAATTTTCCAGAGGCAGTGGCAACGCTGTTATTATCGCTAAGTGTGTTTCCATTACCAGAGGAATCGGTTCTGGCTGATCCATTGACTGTTTCATCCATTTTCCAGTAACCCACCATCCCATTGGTGAGGTTGGAGGTGTCGGGGCCGATGCGGACGTTGGTGCCGTGGGAGGTGACGCCTTTTTGGTAATCGGTTTTGATTTGGTCATTGGTCCTGGCTACGGCTGTGACGACTTTCATTTCGTCAATGTAACCGGACCAGCCGTTCGAGGAGCCATCACCGTCAATACCGACGTAGAAGTTGGCAGTGCTGGCCAAAGTGCCGGTGGCGGTAAGAGAGTTTTTCTGGGCAACTCTCAAGGCATCTATATATAGTGTGATATTGGTGGTGCCGGTTTTGGATGCGGTGACATGGTGCCAGGTGTTGTCGTCGTAACGGCTGATGCTGGTGATCAGGTCATCCGGCCCCCAGGTGGAGTCATCATCAACACCGAAGTTAATCTTGCCGTCCGAACTCATGTAGATCTTGTAACCGCCACCGGAACCGGAAACATATTTGGCAATCAAAACCCGGCTACCTGATGAAATGGGAATGGTTTTAAACCACAACTCAATGGTCCAGTTAGTTGCTGCGGTAAAGTTAAAAGTGGACTCGTTGCCAAAAGAGACAAAGTCACCGGAACCGTCAAAATACAGACAGGGTCCGGAAATACATTCGTCAGCTGGTTTCCAGACAGCATTGGTGATGGTACCTGAAGCAGAACCGGAAGTATCATGGACAGTTGAGCCATAGCCTTCGTTGAAACCAATAAGGGAATCGGCAGAAACCGGGTGAGCCAACCACAAAGATACCCCCGCCAAAATAACGCCAATGAAAAAAATAAAAAGCCACCGGAGTATTGATCTTTTAATCATGGGTATCTATTACCGGTATTCTAGCATTTTCGTATACCCTCAAACATTCCCCAACCCCCCGGAGAATTTCATAGACATACCACAAAACATTAGAGGGACATGCTCTTTAGTTTTATATCCCGCTTGATTAGTGGCATAAAATAATAGCTAGTGTCTTCATCTATCAAGGAGACCAATAAAGTGCGGGAAATAACCAGCAGGGGGAAACTTGTCGATGTGGCCAACCCCCAACCGGAAGTCAGAAAGAATGCTGAAAACGCCAGTGATTGGCCATACCACGAAGAAGCTGCCTATCTCTACCGGATGGCAGTTTTGTTTAAAGACAGACTGATCGACCCTCTGCACCACCTGGACCGGGAACGGTTACCGGATCCGGTTATTGCCTTTGAAAATTTACGCAATAAGAACACTTTGGCAGCCTTCAGGTTGACCAGGAGTCCGGAGGGCCTCCAAAACGAGATTATCATGAATGCAGAGCACTATATCGACCAGGAGGGTAAAAGGGTCTGGGAATACGGCAGGTGGGCGCAGCTTGAGACTTTACTGCATGAGCAGGTGCATGAATGGCAGCAGGTGTTTGGTAAGAATCCGATTAATTTGAGACGGATTTATCACAACAAGGAATTTGTGGAAAAATGCGAATCTCTGGGTCTGCATCCTAAATTGAACGAGGGATACCATTTGAAATTGGCTGACGGACCGTTTGCAATTTTGATGAAGGAATTGGGGGTTGAACCTCCCAACTTGGAAGCAAAGCCAGATGACTTGAATATCGACTGGTTTAAGTGGTTATTGGACTTCCTAGGTAAAGGTAAAAAAGGTACTTCGACATTAAGTAAATGGGAATGCCCGGAGTGCGGATTGAAAGTCAGAATCGGAATAAAAGGTAATCCGGAGATAGTCCACGATCCATGCTCACTAAAGAAAGGTGAGAAGGTGTTTTTTTTACGAGCTGATACGTTAGCCCAGGCGATGTTGGGGGTTAAATAATATGAACAAAGAAATACCGGAAATAATCGGTAAATTTAATAAGTCTTTTAAAGATGAGGCAACTAAGGATATAAAAGTACCAACCGTGGAAAGTATTGCTGAAAAGGTGGGGATTGATGCGGAGACTTTATATAGATGGATCAGAACAGACGAAGATTTTTCCGGATCATTGGAAAGACTCAAAGATGTACAAGAAAACGATCCTTTTAAAACCGGTGATGAATTGGATTTAATTGTTGATGGTTCAATGATAGCTCTACTGCTGATTGAGACTAAGAGAAAGAGGGTGTCAAAGAATGAGTAAGCAAACCAAATGCCCAAATTGCGGTAGTTATAAATTAACAACCCGGAAACGACTTGGAGTAATCCTGATTTTGTTCGTTCTGATACTTTAGCACAGGCCATGTTAGGTTTATCAAAAAGCCAAGACTAGAACTACTAGAACACTGGAGGCTAAGTGGTTATATTATGTTTAGGGAATCAGGATGATATTAAGGGTCTATAATATTGTGTGGATACATCTTCAAATCTATTAAGAAGTTTATTACGCATTAATTAGGTTTAATTGATAGGAAGAGGGACAAATGGCTATTCCTGATTTTCAATCTATATTGCTTCCACTATTACAAATTTTCGATGATGATAAAGAGCATTCTGTCCACGAATTACTTGAAAAATTAGCTAAACATTTTTCGTTAACTGAACAAGAGCTTAACGTTCTGTTGCCTAGTGGAAAGCAATCCACCTTTTATAACCGTGTAGGATGGGCGAGGACATATCTTAGCAAGTCCGGTTTGTTAGAAATGACCCACCGTCCATATTATCGAATAACGGAACAAGGGAAACAGATTTTAAATAGCAAGCCCACTCGAATCGATATGAAGTATTTACAGCAATTCCCTGGGTATGTTGAATTCAGAAAAAGAGATACCGAGCAAAAAAGCACATCCGCAATTGAAGGAACATCTGATGAAACCGAACAAAAAACCCCAGAAGAAATCCTTGAAGATGCTTACGGGGAAATTCGTTTGAACCTGGCACAAGAATTACTTGCCTTAGTTAAACAAAGTAGCCCTGCATTCTTTGAGAGATTGGTTGTGGAATTACTTGTCAAAATGGGATATGGGGGTTCATGGCAGGAAGCTGCGCGAGCGGTCGGTCAAACCGGGGATGAAGGCATTGATGGCATTATTGACGAAGATCGTCTTGGCTTGGACACTATTTATATTCAAGCAAAAAAGTGGGAAAACGTGGTATCAAGACCAGAGATCCACAAATTTGTTGGTGCTCTGATGGGAAAGAGATCTCATAGAGGAGTATTCATCACGACATCTAAATTCTCTAGTGAGGCAATAAATTATGCTTCAACCATTGATTACAAAATAGTCTTGCTCGATGGACAGCGTTTAACTGAACTCATGATTGATTACGGAATTGGGGTGACAGAAGTGTCTTCTTATAGCCTAAAACGAGTAGATTCGGATTACTTTATTAATAACTAATATTACAGACAAGATGTGCCTCATTCTCAGGGATTGTGAAAGCCATGCCGGGATCCCAATCTGAAAGTAATTCAGGTCAGCCGAATATAAAAGAACTGATAACGTTTGCAGAAGCAGCTCGCCTGTCCGGATTTACAGATAGGCATCTTCGGAAATTGGCAAGCCAAAATCAACTATGGGCGGTTAAACTTGGAAGGAACTGGTTTACTACAGCTCAGGCAGTAAAAGAATACCTAGCCAAGACAAGAAGACCGGGTCCAAAATCAAAAAAGACCGATAAATAGGTTGTTTTAACTTGTAATTAGTTCCGATAACGGATATAATATATAAAACTTCGGAGTTCTCTTCACTTCCACCTCGACAGCACCTCGATACTAAAGTCCTCATTTTCTGGTGGCCGTCCGTTGTGAAGAAAGGAGAGTGGGTTATGGGTGCTGGAACTGGAACCTAAAGGCGTTTGAAAGCGACAGGTACCATGGGCCTGTCGTCTTTCATTTACCACTCCCAACTCAAAATGTACTGTTCATACAATCTCGGTCTAATTCGTTCCCAAGTCACTTCCCATTTACCATCCGGTAAATGTAAAAAAGAATCTTTACTAAGCGTAAGTGTCCGCTGGTGATTCTTTTCCAGAATTGTTGCATGAAGCGGTGGTCTGGTTTTGGGGAAGATCACCCGCATTTTAATCTTGTCAGTGTAGTGACTAATTTCAGATGCCCAGAAACCTGTAGGACGTAAAAAACCCTGGTGTATCTCCCAATCGATATGGAATTCATCCACGTCTCCCCGGTTCTTCACTTCCCGGAGAGAAATCAGAATATAGTTTTTATAGCCGGATCGATATGTATCAACCGGGAATCCGGGAGTACATCGGTAATTAATCAGGACCTTGCCGTCTCCCCAAGCCTGATCTTGAAATGCCACAATGTTGTTTTGCAGATACCTGACCTTCTCGTATTTCCGCACACACGCCCTTTTCCCCCTCTTATCCTTCAATTCCAGTGTCGCTTCGTAATCTAAGACCTCATACAAGCCCTTACGAAACCGGACCTGAAGCAAATTCCAACCGGCCATTAAATTATTAATGACTTTAAACCACGGCAAACCCAGGCTTGAAATTATCAACTGCCATGAATCCCTGACCCTAGACCATAATGTCTGGTCTTCCATACCAATTCAACTATAAAATACAAAGTCAAGGAAACTCTACATAAAACCAATCCCTTATTAATGTCCATATGGAGAATATTTGTTGTAAATCCGGACACTACTACGATTTAAGAAAATAAAGAATCAAATAATCAGCGTATAATGATATTACATGTGAAGGGGTGTGTTCCTCGATTGAGTAGTCATTTATTCTGTCCCCACTATTTTTTTATTATTTGAAGATCCAAAAAAAGGTTGAAGACTTAACCTAATGGAGAAGTAAAATGTGGTCCGATAATGAAACTGAAATTGACCTCCTGGATTTCTCACATTTGGTAACTGCGGTTCTTTCAATTATTTCGGATAAAAGCCTCCACCCTGCAACGATTGGTATCTATGGTGATTGGGGAAGTGGTAAATCCAGTCTTATGCGGATGGCAAGATCTACATTAGAGAATAGTAAAAACAAAAAAATATTAGGAATACAGTTCAATGGATGGCTATTTGAGAGCTACGATGACGCAAAATCAGCTCTAATGGGAACAATCCTAGATGAAATTGCCAGTCATCGCAAGCTTATTCCAAAAACAAAAAAATTGATTTCGAAACTTTCACGCCAGGTGGATTGGATGCGTCTTACGGTCGGAGCTGGTAAGTATTTGGCTGCCTATGCCGTAGCGGGTAATACGGGTTTAGTCCTGTCAGCAACCACCGATTTAACAGCTGTAGCCAAAGCCATAGCAGAGGTTGTAAAGGGTATCGATGCTGATGAGGTAGAGAAAATAATTAAGGAAAATAAGACCGAGGCAGGTGATATTCGGATTGCAATACGCGAATTTCATACAGACTTTGCGCAATTGCTCAAAGAGACAGATATTGATACTCTCGTTGTTTTTATTGATGATCTGGACCGATGTAACCCGGAAACGGTGATTGATATCTTCGAGGCAATCCGATTGTTTCTGTTTGTGCCTAATTCTGTTTATGTGATTGCTGCCGATGAAAATCTAGTTAAATATGCTGTAAGCACAAAATTTCCGGGGTTTCCTGAAAAAAGTGAAAACATTGGCCGGGATTATCTGGAAAAGCTTGTTCAATATCCCATCAAGGTACCAGCTCTCGGGAAAAGTGAAATCGAAAATTACATCAAGCTGCTTTTCGCAGATTCGGTAGGCATTGACAAAGAAATATTTGAAAAAGTGCGTTTAGCTGCATTAAATCGGACTTCGACAAGTTTCCAACGACTATCCTTGGATTACGAAAGTGTCCACGAATATCTTCCGGATGTCCCGGCAGAACTTATTGAAGGCTTTTCTCTGGCAGAAGCGCTAGCCCCAATTCTTTCCGTTAGCTTATCAGGCAATCCACGGCAGACCAAACGATTCCTGAACATGCTGAGGATGAGAATGGAAATGGCTAAGGCCAGGAAAGTGGATCTAAATCTGCGTATTTTGGCCAAACTCATGTTGCTGGAGTACTTCCAGACAGAAGCATTCAAACAATTGGCTGAGCTCCAAGCTTCGCAAGATGGGAAACCCCGAGTATTGGAAATATTAGAAAAAGAAAGGGAATTAGCCAGCTTCAGATATACCGGTGAAGAACTTTCTGATGGAAAAAACGGGGTTGCGGAGAGTAAAGCCGCACCAGGTCAGACAGAAACTGCTAATAAAAACGATCACTCTTCCAAGGAAAATATCTCTGCTGAAATTGCCACATTGGACAAGGATGAGAAAACTCTCGTAGAGACCTGGAGGTCGGATAAGTGGATAAAGGATTGGTTAAGCCTGGAGCCTTCTTTATACGGGTGTGATCTCCGGCCATATTTTTACTTCTCCCGTGATAACCTTACCTTCGATGTAAGAGCTGGCAGGAGATTGAGCCCAGCGGCGCAAACAGTATTAGCCGAGCTTTTGGGTGAAAGTGAAGTTGTTCGAAGAAAAGCGTTGACCGATTCGACTGTTCTAAATTTGGCTGAAGCCAATTCAGTTCTTAGCTCTTTGGCAGACCACTTCAGGCGTCAGGATAAACCGGAAACCAGGGAAGGAATACTTAACCTGATGTTCGATTTGGTGGACAAAAGGAAAGATCTGATTACCCAGATAATTATCTTCCTAAAAAATGTTCCGGAAAATAATGTGCCTCTGGTCACGGTTCCCCGCCTGCTTACTCTCGCTCAGGACCATGAAGAAATAAATGCGGTATATGCACTATTTCAGGGGTGGTCAACAAACAAACTTAATCCATATCTGGCTAAGGCCGCCAGACAGCGCCTGAAGAGTGGACCGGCACCTAAATAATTGCGAATTATAAATATATTAGGACTATTATGGAGTAAAAAATGGGCACATCAGGACCATATCCAGGTCCCGGAAAACATTCGCCATTACTGCCTCCATGGGCGGATGACGGTAGTCCGGAACCATTTCCCCATCCTTCCCCACAACCCCAACCGGAAGTGCCAAACCCAACGCCTGATGGCGATAGAGGTCCGGATCAGGGAACTCAGCTACCCAATTCCGATGTACCTACTCCGTCTCCTTTTCCTTATGTGCCAAATATACTAATTCAACCTTACCAAGGTGGAAATTATTGGCCAAATACCAGTAAACAATTTAATATATACGCCCAGGGTGGGGGAGGCGCGTCACTAGGAAAAGCATTAAAGTCATACACCCGCTCCAAGGGAGGTCCACAAAGAGCAGCCAGAGCTGCCAGAGCAGGTAGATCATCTACTACCAAATTGGGTGGATTCCTGTCAAATACTGCCACTCGGGGAATTATTGTCGCTTCTGAGGCTCTGGGGCTTTCAGACACTATCTTGGGTATGCCGGTAGAGCTAGCCCTAGCTTCCATTCTTGACGCCATTGTGCCCGATGCGGCAACTCTTGATGAGAGCGCAGCCCGCCAGGCTATCAATGCCACACTTGAAGAAATATACAAACGCTATCAGCTAGAAGATGGAAATATTTCAAAGTTGGAAGCAATCGACGGTAATACTGCCGGGGAGCTGGTGGTCTTCTCGGTAATCAGCTATATCAGCGAGCGCATCCTGCAGGACCTGGGGACAATTTTAGAAAATGGCAAAATCAGTGTGGATGAGGTTACAAACCTTGAAAGGGAAGTTTTCCCCTATATTAGGGAAACTGTCAAATTGGAAATAATACTGCAAGATATCAATGTTTTGACCATAGACTGGGCTGGTCCGGAAGGCCAGCAATTTTCGGAAAGTATTTATACCCAGGCATATGCACTTCTGGAGGCAAAACCATGATCTGGCAGATAATCGCCCATAATGATAGAGCTGACGCTTTTGAACCGAGAATAAACCCCCAGAGTTTTCGGATCGATCTGAATTTAAATTCCAACGACAGTGATTTGAGCATAAACACCAATATTGGTCAGGTGTTTGATGCGTACGGGGCATATCCATCGAATCTGGCGATTGACCTTCTCAATCTGGCCATTACAGTATTTACCTCCGATAAATGCGCCAGCCGGAACCAGGCTTTTGATCGTTGGACGCGCGGGTTTCAAATCTACCAGCCGGTATCGGATCTGGCGGTCTGGAACCGGGCCCGGCAGAAACTGGAAACCATGCTGGGATTTCTTACCGGTGATCACTGGGAAATCGAATTTCGGGAGGTAAAAAACCGTCCTCCGATTAGCCGTAAACAGCCGCAATTGAATCTCTCCCAATTGGCAAGGCACCCGAGTGCCGTGGCCCTCCTCTCAGGAGGTCTTGATTCTTTTTCTGGAGCAATCGAGCTGCTAGAATCGGTTCCAGGAGAGGTGGCTTTTGTCAGCCATTACAACCGGGGAGGGCCAACCAAAACGGTACAGGACGGGGTTTATGCACTGTTGAACCGAATTTATCCTGAGCGTGTATGTCCGCTACATTTTTTTATTCAACCTCCCGAAAAAATTACTGGCGGGGCGGAGAGAAGTTTGAGAAGCCGTTCATTTCTTTTCCTGGCACTCGGGGTAGCTGCTTCAAACTCCAATACCAATAATCCTCCGCTTTATATTTTCGAAAACGGACTGCTTTCTCTGAATGTACCTCTGATGCATAACCGGAGCGGCAGTCTCAGTACCAGGACTACGCACCCTCACTTTATGAAATTGTTTCAAGGCGTTCTGGATGAAGTCGGGATTTCCGTTCATCTGGAAACTCCTTTCCGGTTTATGACCAAAGGTGAAATATTGCTCAGTTCTAAAAATATGGAGGTGTTAAAAGAGGGAATACCCGTTACCCATTCCTGCTCCCAACCAACATACTTGCAATATATGGGGTTGGGACAGAGAAACCACTGCGGTCACTGTTTGCCTTGCATTGTGAGAGGGGCGGCTACCGCACGGGCAGGACTTGCCGATGTTACATACGCCATGGATATCCAAAAAGAGAATCCTCCAGCCAACCGGACGGAAGGGAAGGATCTGTTTGCCATCAGAACGGCTCTCAAACGGCTGGAAACCCTGGATTCACCCTTGATCTTTTATGTGCTCAAGTCAGCTCCACTCCCCGGCTCGAAAGCTGATATCGACCAATATGTTGAAGTCTACCGGAGGGGGATGGAAGAACTGGGAGCTTTTCTAAAATAAATCGACTGATTATGCAAACCTCCAATGCAAGATACGTTGACACCCATTGCCATCTGGATCTGTATAAGAATGTTTCCGAGGTTATTCGCGAGGCCGAAGGGGCCGGGGTTTTCGTTTTGGGAGTGACCAATACCCCTTCCGTTTTCCCGTACACCGAAAACCTCTCAAAACAATATAGCCAAGTAGCACCGGCGATTGGCCTGCATCCTGAGCTCATTTTACTGAGGAAACATGAATTGCCCCAATTGTGGGAATATCTCAAGCGGACAAGGTATGTCGGGGAAATCGGCTTGGATTATGTGACGACGGATCAAAACGTGCGTCAGGTTCAGAGAGAGATATTCTCGCAAATTATAAACCGGTGCGCCCAATACCCGGATAAGATTCTCACTGTTCATTCCCGGCGGTCGGCGTCAGATGTGATCCGTATTATTGGGAACAGTTTTCCGGGGAAAATTATTATGCATTGGTTTTCAGGGTCAAATAGGGAAGCGGATGCTGCTATTTCTAACGGTTATTATTTTTCATTTAATTCTTCCATGGTTCAGTCCAAAAAAGGGAGGACTCTGGCTCTGAGGATCCCCAGGGATCGGTTATTGACGGAAACCGACGGGCCTTTTATCTCAGTTTCTGGTAGTCCTGCCCGACCTGGTCTAATTCCATTGATAGTTGAGTCTCTCGCAGACATATTTGCAATGAATCCAATCGAAGTGAGACAACAAATATGGACCAACTACATGTCAATGACAGGTAAATTTTGATAAAAGAGTTAGAGAATTACCTCAGGAAGCATTCATAAAATACCTATCTTTTGAGGATAACAAGAATGGTAAGAAAAGTGGAAAAAAGCACAAATATCATCCATCAAGAGAAAAATTGAGCCGGGAAAACTAATTATTGACCTGTAATAACATTGGATTAAAATCAGTGGACATTAAGATATGGGGGATAAAGAGAAACTCAGCCGGAGGGATTTTCTCAAAGCAGTGGCTGCAGGAGGAGGTTCATTAGTATTAGGAGGTCTTTTGAGTGCCTGTGAAAGGGCGGGAATAATACCTACTACCAATATCCCAACGAATATTCCGGCCTCTCCGGAGAAGACACTTAAGCCTGCTGATACGGATACTCCCGTACCTACAGAACCCCAACCAACTCCTACCCCGTCAGGGCCGGAAACCACTCCCAATGTTCCGCAAGCGTATCCAACGAGCCTGACAGTGGAGATGGCTGAGCGGGGTATAGGTGCAGTGAAAGATGCCCCTCCAAGTATTACCGGTCTTGCCGATGTACAGTATATTGTTACCAAACATACTCAGTTAGCGCGGGAAACAGAATTGTCCTTTGACCATATGGCAGTAAAATACGTTCCTGCAGACCAGCGCTGGTTTTTGGTGCCGGTTAAGAGTGACGGGACAACGGTTGCCGGGTGGCTGGAAATTGAAGATCCCTCATCCCAGTCCGGATGGCGATACGGGGAGCAGCCCACCTGGGACTCGAGGTATAGCCCGAGCCGGGATAAATATAAGTACGGATTGCCGGTCTTCCATGATCCGGCCAATCAATATAAGGTAGGATTTGAAAACGGTTTCCCCATCCTCATCGAGGAAACTGCAGACGGTGCACCGCAATACTGGAATAATATCGTACAGAAATCAATGATGCCGATAGAAGGGGCTGTTAATTCCACAGAAATTCCCACGCCGGAGCAAATTACCCTGAGTCGTGATCCGGATAACCCGACACAAATGACATTGGCCGAATTTTCGTCAGCAAAGTTTAAATCGTATGAATTTGGCCCGGAGGCAAAATTAATACCCGGCACATATTTTCTGGTGAATCAGAAACCGGAATGGAGTACATTTATCTTTTACCGGGATAAATATCCGGATCCCAAAACCAGACCGCTTGCCCTCAATGGATTCATGGATGTCACCATGCCCGACGGAACAGTGATACTTGCGGTACAGGAATCCGTAATGAACAGTGACAGGATAGTAGCTGAGTGGAATTTTGGATTTAGCCAAGAAGACTTTAATAAATATGACGAATTTATAAAAGAAATTTCATCTGGAGCCGCATATCTTGTACCCCAAGGAAAAAAAGGTGACCCCAAAGCCTGCAGGGAATGGAATTCGCCGTATGTCTGCGAGCACGCCATCCCCGGAGTGGCAGAAATGGTGGAAGATTTTGTCAAAACCGGCATCTCCGATCCCAGACTATCGCAGGGATTTTTGATATTTAATAGTGATTATTGGAGAAGTGACATGAAGTAACGACTAACCGGGTAAGTGGACGAAACATTGAATTTTGTATATATTAAAAGTGTGAGACGGATGACCAAGATTGTCATTGCCGGAGTGGTTGTGGTGTTTTTGTTATTGATAGTGGCATGGGCGGGAAGAAAACAGCTTACGGATTTTGTACATCCGGGATTGTTACTACCCCTGAACAGCGATTCCACGAACATAAAGGGTTTTAAGAACATCGGAGGAATTGAGAATATTAAAGATTTGCTTCAAGCCGAAAGACTAAGCTTCAGGAGTTTCCCGGTGGAAGCTTTTTTGGGGCAGTTTGTGCCCAACCCCAAAGGTATGAGCTATCTGGAGGGGGGATTTTATTTGAAGAATGATGACCGGTACATTTATAACCCGAAAACCAGGCCGATCAGACAAGTCGATTTTAATAAAATGCGGGTGGGGGGAGAAGACTGGCTGATAGTAGGAGAGATGGTCTTGAATAAGGACAAAACCATCTCATTTTTGCATTTCGGTTACAGCGACATACCCTGGAACAATACAAAGGAACTGAATCAGGTATTACTTTCATTCAAGTACAAATACAGTTATATTATGCCGATACCTCAGACCGAAAATTGCGGTATTTACCTGAAGTATGAAAAAAAGGTTTGCCAGGCGGTAGATTTTGAGAAAAGTGAAAGATTGGCCCAGGAATGGAGGCAGACGGGAATTGTCCCCGGGGAAATGGAATTGATATTACTGGCAGGGGAAGACGTATATTATTAAACTATTATGGATAAAAGACATTACCTCATAATCATACTCTGGGTTGGGCTGTTGTTTTTGTCAGCCGGGAGCAGGGTAAAAAGCTTGAATTGTACTGGTGATGATGAGGAATGTAAATCCATGTGTGCTGGTGCTGGTGTCCCTGGGTGCTGGACATGTTCTTACCACTGCGATACTACACAAAATCCACCACGGTGTGGCAGTACATGTTACAACAACTGTACAGACTGGCTGCCCTGGAATGCATGCAGTTGGAATGGTCCACCCTATAATAGATGTGCCCAGGACCGGTGGTGTAGGGTGAATTACCCGGCTGATTATGAAATACAGTTTTGCGGCGATCCCGAATGCGGCCAGAATTGCGGAGGCTGTGACAGCGGATACCACTGCAGCGGGGGCAGTTGCGTCCCGGATTGTACCCCGGGAGCGTGGGTGGACGGAGTCTGCGGGGATGCGGTAAACGGGTGCCCGTACGGGCAAAGGAATCAAACCAGGTCTCCGGATTGCGGTACACCGCATCAGTGCAGGGATGACCAGGCTATCTGTTGTCCCACACCCGCCGCGGTGACAGTCACTGCCACCCAGAGCTGCAATGCCACCACGCCTTATACAAATTTGACCTGGACACCGGCCACGCCGCTCACCGGAGTAACGTACACCTACCGGGTACTCATTGACGGAGTGCTGCAGCCCGCTGTTTATCCCGGGACATCAGCCACTAATTTGCCGGCAACATCGGGAGTAGCCAGAAGTTATGCGGTCAGGGCGATTTCCTCATGTAACAATAATTCATCCGATTCAGCCCCGGTCCAGTCGACAGGGGTATACATTCCGGCATCACCGACTGCTGTTACTGCCATTGATGACATTAACAAGCTGGTCGTCGGCTGGACGGACCAGTCCCTGTTTGAGACGGACTTCAGGATATACCGGAAAACCCTGGCGATGCCATACAGCTTACGGACTACAGTGGGTACATCATCCGGCCCGTCGACCGGGGGAACTTATGGCAAACAGCCGCCGGCTGTATATCCGGGATATACGGACCCGGGACCATGCGGGGTGGGATACCAGTACTGTGTCAGGTCATATTACAGTGGTAACCCGGCAGCATGCCGGGAAAGCGCATCCCCCGGAAACTGCACCGGGGTGGTTTCCTGTCTGGCTTATACCCATGGCTGGTTCCAGTGCCAGGGCGGTGACATTGTGGCTGCCGGCGGCCAGCTGGGGGAATACCAGACGCCCGTTAATCCCGATAATCCCAACCGGGAGATGAATATCCGGGGAGAACCGCCGCCGCCTCCGGCCGTGTTGCCGACCGGAGTGCCGGGGATGCTGTTCCAGGGACAGCCGGGAGCTTTTTACGGGGACCTGAACAGCAATCCCGCATTCGGCAATACCCGGAACTGGGTAAATGCCACCGGGCTCTGGACGGAGATGCTGGCAAAGCAGGAAAACTCATACGGTGAAATGAAAAGAAGGGCCATTTCCCGGACCAAAGCCTCGGCCGCCTATCAGATGACGGACACGAATATTAATACCGCCAGCCTGAATTTAGCCATCGGGCAGGCCATCAGCAACAACAACTATATGATATTTAATTATGGATCAGCTCCGGCAGAAGCTTTTAATGTGGCGATTATTGAAGTGGCCAACCCCGGCGGGGGGGATGTCACCATCGGACCGGTTACAATTGATGCTGCTTTCGGAGTAAACAACAAGGCAGTGCTGTTAATTGACCAGGGGACGGTGAAAATTAATGACAGTATTATCATTGATGAAACCGTTCCTGCCACAGCCGGGTTTTTAACCATCCTTTCCGCGAGGAATATCAGTGTGGCAGGAAGTGTGGGATCAGATCCGCCGCCGACATACCCCTACCAGAATGATATTGCCCCGGATACATGGCCGGCCGACATTTCGGCCGTAATGTACACGGATTCAGTTTTTTCAGACGGCAGTTCTGCAAAGCAGCTGAAGATTAACGGATCAATTGCCGCCAAGGGGGGAGTTAATCTGCAGCGGACCAAGGTGGGTCCGTTCCCGGTTGAATTTGTGCACTATAACCCCCGGATGATCAGGATCCTCCGGGACGTGGGCCTCCGCAGGAAAATTGTTTATGAAGAAGGGAATTAAAAATTAAAGAAGCTAATTATAGAATCTCTCTTACCAGCAACCTGAAAAAAACAGCTGTCGAGCTAAGCCTATAAGTTATTTATTTAGCCTCAAATATACAAATGATATGTTTCAAAACCCCGATTTAGCCTCAAAATAACTGAGCATAATTTTGATTATGCTCAGTTTCATCCCCTAAAAGCATATTTACTTTTTCCCAACTTTTTATTCCTCTGCTCTCCTAATGTATTCTCCCCGAGGAATTTCCAACGTGGCATGCCGGACCAATTTACAATGTTCCTCACTTTGATCATTATTTTCTTTATTTGAAAGTTTTTCTGAAATCACATCATTTAGGGCGATTTACAGAGAATATCAAATCCTGCTCTCATGGATAAAGTTACGCTTTGTTACCAGTAGATTACTCTTGACAGGCGGGTTTAATTGTATTATCCTGTACAGATATGTACAGGTTAAATGAACTAATCAAACTGGACCGCAAAATATACCATAGCAATGATCTGGCTCTTCTATGGGATATCACCAATAAAAACACCCTTTATACCACCATCAAGCGCGATGTCCAAAAAGGGGTGCTGTTACCTATTTACAAGGGGTTATATTCCACCGTTCCCCTTTCACAACTGGATCCGCTGGAACTGGGCAAAGCTATCATTCACAGATATACCTACCTGAGCACCGAATCGGTATTGGCTCAGGCGGGAGTAATTGCCCAAGCTACCTATGTGTATACTTTTGTCAGTAACCAGACAAAGAAAGTATCGGTAGGAACATTGTCGTTTCTATTCAGGCAGCTTAAGGAAGAATATCTAAATAACCCCACCGGAATATTAAACCAAAACGGAGTTTTTGTGGCCTCCACCGAAAGGGCAATTGCGGACATGCTGTACTTCAACCCCAAATACCATTTTGACATTCCCGAAAGCATTGATTTTAAAAAAGTTAAATCTATCCAAAAAGAAGTAGGTTATCCATGCTAGATTTAAGACCGGAAGACATCCTTCATAAGTCCTATCTGAACAGGCTCTTAATTGAAATTGTCGACCGACCTATGCTGGCTCATAACTTGGCTTTCAAGGGCGGCACTTGTGCCTCAATGCTTGGATATCTGGACAGGTTCTCGGTTGATCTGGACTTTGATATTCTAAAAAATGCAGACGAAACGGTTTTACGGAATGAATTTCACCAGGTGTTCGACTATCTGGGTTTTAAAATTACAGGAGAATTAGATAAGGTTTTGTTTTTTCAACTGCATTACCCTAACGATCCGGGAAAACGTAATACTATGAAGATCAGCGGCAGCAATCTGGCAGTTAAATCCAACCAATACAAAGTCCAGTATTTTCCGGAAATTGACCGGCTGATGAACAGCCAGACAATTGAAACGATGTTTGCCAATAAATTAGTAGCGGTTACAGACCGCTATGAATTGCATCAGACCGTTGCCGGAAGAGACATTTACGATATCCACAACTTTTTTATCCACGGGTATTCCTACCATGCACCTGTAATCCAGGAAAGGACCGGACTTACACCTAAAGATTATTTCGGAAAATTAATCGATTTTATAAAAGAACATGTAAACCAAACGATAATCAATGAAGATTTAAATACACTTCTGCCCAATAGCCAGTTTCAGCAGATTCGAAAAATCTTGATTCCTGAAACTTTATCGTTGTTAACCAAAGAACTAAAAAGGTTCGAAACCGTGTAGTAAGTTTTACAAGTATTTAGCCGATGTGCCCGGTTTCAATAATTCTGTAGAATAAAACTTACCTATCTCTCATTTTATGCTGTGTCACCATATTCTAAACTACTTCACTCACGCCACCTAAAGTGATACATCCTCTCCCATCATTAAAATCAATAGTAGCCATTATTCCTGCGTTCCCAATGTTAGCATAATTAAATGCCGACATATGCTCCGTCGGGTTGATAATTGGTTGGTCAGCAAGAACTTGACTCAAAATTGTCGCAAAATTCAACCAGTTATTCGGTTCAAAAATAGCGTTTGGAAAACCATATTTGTTGAATAACTCCAACATTTCGCCTTTTAAATGTGGCATCGAAAGAAAACTGAGATCTCCATTTTTTGGAAAAGGATTTAGATTGTCATCAACTCTGGCCATAATTTCATGTATATGCCGAGTATTTCGATCCTTCCGAGTATGAACTGTCCAATCAGCATAAAACCGAATTAATGGGAACAAATCGCCTGATCCGTCTTCCTTCTCTCGGTCTAATAATTTCCTGAGTTCAACCATCAAGTACACAGCTTCGCACTCCTCACTAATGGGGGAATGATGATTAAAAAAGCTATACAGTTTGTCTATGATTTCAATTTTCATGGTTGCCTCTGGAATTGATTTAGTCCTGGTTTATATTTGAATCCGTCTTTTGATTTAACAACGATAGAATAAAACGGATCCAACCTTCACCCGTATGCAATAATGCTCTTAAACTCTCTTCGTGTTTTTCATTATGATGTGTGTATTTATTCAATTGGCCATATGAGCTTACCAGAGCCTCAGCTACATTTATAACATATTCAGCATTACTTTCACTGGTTGCTAAAGCAATTTTTAGGCGAGTTTTCAGTTGTGGTCCCTGCCGGTCATCTTGAGGCAATTGCCCATCCGGAACCAGTTGTTGTAACAATTGACGCACCAGCTCGCGTTGGGAAATTGCTGCGTGCCTCAGGCGATCTGGTCCAGAATATTGTAAGGATGCCCAAGTACCTTGGCGCATTTCCACAAAATTCGGATTCAACTGATATAGGTGGCTATCAATGCTTGGATCCCCGAATTCCTCAAATCCTTGGTCCAATAAGGCAGGAACATCGGGCTCAGATTCCGCTTCAATTAGGCTATGAGCTGAGGTAGTATAGCAAGTCATTGTGACACTAGGGACGACCCACATTTCTGGGCTATGTATAGTCAATAACGATTTTTCTGGCCGCTCAAGGACTTTGAGCTGATCAGAAAAGACATGGGCATATGCCTGAGTGACTTTGCTAATATCTTGAGCTAACCACGAAAAATCAATTGTGAGCGCCTGGGCTAACGCATGCCCGATCTGTTCTTGTTGAACTGCCATTAAGTCATGTAGGGACTTTGCTATGGAGAGATTGTTCTGATTGACTATGGTTTGCGTCATCAATAATAATTGTGAAGTCGTCGGAGCCACGATTTTTTGTAATAATGCGTTGTTGCGTTCCTGAATATCTAGGAGGGGTTTCATGGCATTGTCAAAAAACTCAGGGGACAAGAATGCGTTTGTAAATTTCCCCAAATCTTTGAGTTGATCCAAATAAGCCACATTTAGATTTTCGATTGCTGTAAGCGTAGGAAATTTGAATGCTTCAGTTAACGATACCAGGCTATTCATAGCCAGTGTCTGAGGGTAGAAATTCCTCATGATATCGCCCGCTGACGAGGAGATTTGTTGCAAGGTGGCTGTCGACCGCAAGGTTGCTGTTTTTAGCTTTTGCGCGGTTTCTGTAAGTTTTTCCCGATCCAAAGATGCCTCGATTTTACCAGCTTCGGTTAATTTCCACCCTTGACTATCTTGTAAAACTAGACCTTGGTTTTTCAATATTCGGATAGAGCGGCTAACAGAAGGCCGTTGTCCTATCAACCTCTCCGCAAGCTCAGAAATGGTCTTGGCTGGCCGGGTTTCAAGTTGCAGCAATATTTTTACTTGGAGTAGGGATCGACGACTTATTTTCATGTTCGGTTCTTTCGTAACATTAGTATTATTGTTACGAGAAAGTGTAATCACCTATCTTCATTCTGTCAAGGAAACATGACTGAACTAATATAAAAACAGAAAAAATGTGATTCCGGGAAAGTCCGCGATCCAGAGGTATAAATCTTGTCGGTCAGCTTATACAGTGGTTGGAATCTATAATTTCAATTTAGAAGACGCTTGTCTCTGTCCAATACATATACTCGATCTTTTTCTTTTTCGGTAGGTTCATACCAAATTTCTTCATAGGGCTGCCCCAGGCTATTGAATTCACAATACAGATGAGGATAGTTATAAAATTCATCCCCGTTTAAATCAATTTCCACAATATTGTCATAGGGAATGTTACCAACCACATATGCATTTATTTGTAACCAGCCGTCTGGAACCTTCTCTTTATATCCTGATATTTTCCATTCACCGCTCTCATTTACCTGGACGCTTTCGATACCTGTGACAAACGAGATCCCACGATGATAAGTTCGGAAATATTCCAGTTTGAACCAAGGGTAAATACCCGGGGTATCAAAGTCCTGCACCGGATAGATGTCTCGATGAATATCCCTGATCAACACATTTTTGCCTATTCTTGCTCCTCGAAAGGCTTCTTCTATTTTACGTTTCATTGCTAGGCGTCTTTTAATTCTAGTGACTGTACCGATTCGCGGATTTATGAGGTTTATTCCAAAAAAACCATACAACAGATCAGGGTGGTTTGCATACAGCATGGTTTCAAGGATTGAGGCTGAAATGATATCGGCCTGTGGGATACCTTTGCCTTTGGCGTATTTCTGGAACTCCTCGAAGGTATCCCGCGTTACATCACATGCCAGGATCAGCAAATACTTTTCCGGAAGCTCCTTATTTACCTTAAGGACATCATCAATGATTGCCTCAAGTTGCGACTTGTTGATATCCTGGTACCTTTTGCATTGAATAAACCACTTCTCCACTGCGCCTTCATCCATAATCTCCGTGTAAATATCTACTCCTCGATCTTTGCCTCTCCGACCGAAGTGCTGAATCCGATCCCATCTTCTCATCCGATACACAATTTGCACGCACATATCCTCAAAGCGTGTAGGAGGGAGGTCGTCAAAATGTAATTTATTAATGGTTTTCGTGACCATAAAAAAATGGCTTTTGGTAATTGTTATACTGCTTGGGTTATCAGTACTTCTTCACCCAACATATCCGTGATTTTTACTGCTATGGTTCCACCCTCTTTTGAAACTGGTACGGTGTATTTGCCTGCCACTAGATCGTTTTTCTTTTCTGGAATGTCGGCAACAACTACATTAAACACTTGTTCATCATAAGCCGTATCAATCATCACACTGTCTACCATTGCTCTCCAATCGTCGATTTGGGGAGCCAACAAACCAGCTTGTTGTTTTAGGCGTTCAATAATCGTCGGAGAGATAAATGATTCAATGACAATCTCGATCCCCTTATTTAAACGATGGATCTTAACTTTCGCTTGGGCAGGTTGGTGAGTAAAGAAGCCACCATATCTGGGATCGGACCGCAATTCGATAACCTCTATCTTGTTAGGAAAGTCGCCTTGCTTTCGCAGTCGGTTCCAATCCTCGATCCAGGTATCGGCTGCCAGTTCTTTTCCGAGGCAAACTACGGCAAAATCTCGTTCTTCTTCTGGTCGATTGGTCAGTTCTTTTTTAATTTCTTCTAAATCAAGTGGGCTTAAAGGATGATTGAAGGGAATAATTTTAACTAACCGTTTCCCTAAAACACCATCAAAAAACGAATCTGTTTTAGTGCGAGTTATGCCAATGTGCTCACAAGCCAGGTTGAGTGCTTCATTGTGCTGGATTTGAAGATCATAATCGTTTACCTGGTAGACAGAAAAACTTAGCTGCGTTGGCTCTAACTCATGTTCTTCTTGTTTATTTTCCTCCGAAACCAGAGAAGGTTGTGATATTCTTGTCTGGATTTGCTTCTTAATGATCTCTTGTAGACGTTTGGCAGTAATCTGAATAGCACCTTTGTTAATATCGCATCCAATCCATCGGCGGCCAAGTCTTTGGGCTACTGCTGAGGTCGTGCCTGATCCTAAAAAGCAATCTAAAACAATATCACCAGCATTAGAAGAAGCTTTGATAACTCTGGAAATAAGTTCCTCGGGTTTCTGGGTTGGATACCCAGTTTTTTCTGATGATGCTCCCGGAATGTAACTCACTTCCCAAACGTCAGACATAAATGCTCCTTGTGAGTCCTCGTCTGTTGTGATTTTTCGGGTCTTATTTTCATCAGCCCAAATTTGAAATTTGCCGCCGAATCTTTTAATTGTACTTTCAGATAAAGGTACATATTGTCGGTTGAATATACTATCTCTTGATTTTGAATAGAACAATAAAGTGTCATGATTTTTAAGAAAGGCATCGTCACTTCGCCCCCATTTTCGATAGTTCCAAATAATTTCATTCCGAAAGGCGTCCTCTCCGAACACCTCATCCATTATTAGCCTTATTTGTGCTACCCTTCGATAGTCAAGATGGACGTAGATTGATCCTTCATTAGATAATAATTCTTTAAGTATCATCAAACGTTCAAACATAAACTGCAAGTAATTATCATTCGCCCATATATCGGTATATTGGATCTGTTCGCCTACCTCGTAACCATCACCTTCCAATTTAGCCGAACTAGCTTTGCCTCTTAGAGTAACTTGTCGAATATAATCTGCCCCACTATCGAAGGGAGGATCGATATAAATTAGCTTTACTTTACCCCTGAAACCATGGGTCAGTAATTGAGCCAGTACATCTTTATTATCACCATGAAAGAGTAGACCCGATTTTGGATAATCATCAGGCCAATCGTGCCAAAGGTCGGCTTGCTGGTTGTCAGTCTTATTTTCGGTTCCGAAAGTCTCAACTAATTGGGCAGGGTATGCAATTATATTTCGGAGAGGTCGTTTCCCAACCCAGGTTAGCATTGGTCGGCCTTTAGCAGGTCTAATTAGGACTTCGGTGGTTTTCTGGTTCATTATTCGTTCCCTTCAATAAACTTTCGGGCGGTTTTCGCCTGATCATAGCCTATTTCATCCCGGTCTGTAAAAATCATCTGATACTTTAACCTGTCGGGGTTTAGGCCAACCCATTTCTGAGTGGCTACCGCCTTGGTTCCGTTTTCTCCATCCACAGGATGCATGCGATCATGCTCTTTCTTAATTTCTACAATCAAGCACTTGCCATCTTTCCGTCGGATGACAAAATCCGGGGTGTAGCGGTGCCAATTATTGTCATCCCCTTTGTATTCCACAAAAAAATCGGTCTTTTGTGGATCGGTCAAGGCTCCGGTGAAATAAACATCCTCTACGAGATCCGGGTGAAGCTGCAAAGCTTCCAATAATTGGGAGAAAAAGCTGCGCTCCGGGCTTGAATCGAAATTGTAGGGGTCGTAATGGAAACCAAATTTACCGGCTTCGGACTTCCATTCATCCCACCGGGTCAGCAATTCCTGCCGGTCAATCGGATAGGAAATTTCAGCAGTATAGGTTTCCAACCCATCCGCGGTAACTTCTTTTTGAAATCCGTCGGGCTTGATCAGAGCTAGAGCGACTTCAACAGTTTCCTCCTTGATCTCATAATGACGTGTCTGTTCTTCGATTTGTTGAGCCAAGCCGGTCAAGTGTTCAATAGGAATTGCGATTTGTTCCGGGTAAACTTTTTTTACCAAGCCATAAAGAGTTAATGGGTCGAGATGGTAATTCGCAGCCAGGTCTACGGCTGCCTTAAACAAGTCAACGTTGCTAGAGGTAGATGCGATGGTTACTGAATCCCCAACCTGTTGTAAAACCTGATATGAGCCTGGATGTTCGGCAAGTGTGTAAATAGTTTTTGTCAGCGACGATTTCTCCCCTATTTGTGGCGCTTCCAGTCGCAATTCATCAAAGTCTTTATCCATTCGGACAATGGTTCTGACCAGTTTGCGGACAACCAGAGGTGGGATATTAATTTTACGTAAGCGAACCAGCCATTGACGGCTTTGTGAAGCGGTATGGTTGAGTTCTGAAATAGTTTCGCCGTAAGTTTCCTGCAACTGCCGGTCCAGGATAGAGCGGTTATCCAGAGAGAGATAAATCCGAGCCTTAGTCATATTTCCGGGTATCTGGCGCAGGCAACGGGAGGTCGCTTGTAAAACGAAATTGTTGCTACTTTTGAGTTTCCGGGCCAAGCAACAGGCAAACAAAGCGGGCACATTCCATCCCTCCACTCCCCTATCGACCAATAATGCAATCCTATGCGGGCTGTCCTTGGATTTAAACCGGTCGAAATCGTCTTTGTGCTCCCTTTTGGTATGGTGTTCCAAAATAAGTGTTTGGGGTAATCCAATTTGTGCCAGTTTGCTTTCAATCACCGGACGCAGCTGCTCGACATCATCTGTTTGCGGAAAGAATATGGCAATCTTAGCCGGGGTCCCATCTGGGAGAGTTACCGGACCGTAATCCTTGAAGAAATCTTCTACGATATGGGCTAGGTAAGCCTCTACATTGCCCTCAAAATCGAAGGCCTGGATGTTACCTGCCACTTCTTTCAAGATACCGTCCCGGATGCCTTCTGAAAGGCCATACCAGATCACCACATCACGTAAAGGCTGGTGCTGAAAGTAGGGAGTGCCGGTAGTATTAATCACACAGATCAGGTTGGATGTGTGATGATTATGTTCCGGCGTTCCGGCTGGAAACGGATTGAAAAGGTAGTCAACCGTCTTCCGTACTTTTTTTAGTTCAGTATCCAAAGCTTGGCCATAAGTGTGATGGGCCTCATCTGAGAAAATAGCCAGTTTAGGTAGGCTGGCAATTGCCTGAAGTCTTAAATTGGCAACTTCAGTCCGAGCCTCGTCTTCTTTCTCTTTTGAAAACAACGGTCCTAGATCAGCCTTGCGAATGTTTTCTTTTTGGATCCGGATTTTTTCGGTATTGGTTACGACTACATTGAACTGGCTCCCAGGAATTATTGGGATTGTCGGATCGCCGTCACGGGTGAAGGTCAATTTTAAAGACGCTGCAAAAGGTTTATAAAATCGCGGTGGGAGAACTGCCTCATAGCGCATTTCCGCCAGTTCCCGTAAACTTTCAATAATTGTTTTCCCCGGAGCAAAAACCAAAGCATTTTCTATAAACCGGCTATTAGGATACTCCTGGGCCATGACAAACTCGGATGCAAATATTGCCCCTATCAGGATCGTTTTTCCAGATCCCATCGCCAGAGCTAGGATGTAGCTTGGATATTCAAGGGTAAGGGTTTCCCGAACAGCTTCTAATTTGTACTTTTTGACAACGGCATCATCATCTTTAATTTTTTTAGTAAGCTCATCGATGCCAATATCTAGAGCCATATCATGGAGATCCGGGTGGTCCATCCCCAAGGCCGCCATCCGTTCAGTAGTTTTTTTATAAAACTGGGTATATAAATCAAAAATGTGCGGGGTGTTTTCCACTAACCTTAAATACCAATAAGTCTCCAGGGCACGAAGTTGAGGTTCCCGGAGTTTAAAAGTACTGGTATCTGGGTTTCTCGCCCATTCTAAAATTTCGGCTATGGCTGTAAATTGCTTAACGGGGTATTGATTCTTACGCCAATCGGTCACTTTCATGGCCAATACTTCATAAAGATGCATGAGTGACTCCATTAATATTTTTAGTGAAAATTAACGAATGACACAATACCCAATTCATTTAATTATACCCTCATCGAGGTTAGGACTTGTTATGGCTAAGCCTATGGATTATAAAATTCTTACTTCTGCTTGACAGTTCCTTTCCGATCCGGTAATTTGAATGCAGTTATAAAGTTTTACGGAAAACCCTGTTACCAGGCTTCCGGCATAACTTAATATGGTAATTTCTATAGCTTCACAAAAGGGTGGTGTCGGTAAAACCAGCACAGCAATTTCTCTTGCTTCCGGATTAGCTCGAAAAGGCAAAAAAACGCTTCTTGTGGATATTGATTCCCAGGCGAATTCATCAAAAGTGCTGCTGCCAAAATATCCGGAGATACCAGCAGAAAACACCATCTATACCACCATCATTCACCGTAACCCCCTCCCCGTTCACAACACCAATATTCCAGACTTGTCGATTATTCCTTCCCATATCCTGCTTTCCAATACAGATATTGAACTGACCACGGCCATCGATCACCGGGAAGCAAGGCTGAAAAGTGAATTAGATAAAATTGCCGGAAATTATGAATTCGTTTTTATCGATTGCCCACCTACTCTCTCCTGGCTGACCATCAATGCGCTTACCGCTTCGGACAAGACAATTGTAGTAGTTTCCCCAGGCTATTTTGAGCTTGATTCCATAGTCCAGATCAGTAAAACCATTAAAGAAGTCCGGGAGGTCTTCAATCCCCAATTGGAATTATTAGGCTTCCTGTTTACCATGTCAGATCCAACAATCAACACCTCCACTTCGCTTCAGATCCTACGCCAAACCTATACGGATAAGGTCCTGAAAACCGTGATTCCCCGGAATACTGATCTGAGAGACGCCCACTTCAGTAAACAAGATATATTTGCCTACAACCCGGAAGCCAAGGCAGCTCAAGCCTACCACAAGCTTATTCACGAATTGTTTGAACTATGAGCAAAAAGAAGCTTCAGGTTGAAGGGATCACGAATGAACTGGAAGGTGCTTCCCTCTTTTTCAACCAACCAACAAGGATTTCCACTCCACCACCTACTCCGGAACCGGAATCAGAACCAGTGATTCCCCTACCGGAATCGGTTTTAAAGAATGAAATTAAATCCCCTGTACCAGCTGAAATTAAAAGAGATGATGCAAAAAATGGACAAGTGAGCAATAATGCTAGCAAGCAAGCTAGCACGATTTCAGATAAACATGATTCTATTGAAGCCATCCGGAAAACAGTTAAGCAGGTGGGTAAGGAAGTATTCTTTATACGTGTTACCCCCGAAGAGAAGCACACCCTGGGATCAATCGTCTATGCGTTTAACGAAATATATCGTGGGGAAGGCCGCAAAACCTCCGAGAATGAAATTGGCCGGATCGCTCTGAATTTCTTGCTTGAAGACTATCGAGATAATGGAAATAACAGCGTTATTGCCCGAGTGCTGGCAGCTCTGAATGCCTGATAGCAAGCATGCTAGCACATATATAAAAATCATGGATAGCACAAAAGAAATTCTACAAAAACACACCATAATCATTCTCAACGGAGCTTTAAAGCATGGGTTTACCCAATTGCCCCGGTATGTTTTGCAGGATAAAAAGCTGTCCTTTGGGGCCAGGCTGACATATGCTGTCCTTTTAAGCTATGCCTGGCAGGAGGACAGTTGTTTCCCGGGACAAGAGCGGATGTCCAAGGACCTGGGAACTACTGATAGATCTGTCAGGAGATTTCTAGCAGAGCTCAAAAAAACTAGCTACATTGACTGGAAGCAGCAAGGCCTGGGAAAACCCAACATTTACTATATTCTGGATTATAAACCCCTTAAAATTGAAGCTGACCGGACACCCCTGTCCGGTCTGGACCGGACACCTACGTCCGTTCCAAAGCGGATACCTACTTCCGCCTAATATAAACAGTCTTATATAGACTCAGAAGAATATAAACAGCTTTCAAACCAGTTTTGAATTTTTTAAGAGATGTAAGAGTTACGGTAAGGCAATTATTTTGAAGTTATCAATTATGGTTTCTTTGTTTAGTAGGATGGCTACTTTCCCGGTTTGATAAGTGCTATCCACAAACGAAGTCGATTTTTTTCCATTCACGTAGACAGTAAATTTGTCTCCCTCAACAAGAATAGATATCTTTGACCAGACTAAATACGATGGTCCCGGGCCTGAACCAGGTGCACTCTCCCAATTCCCATTAGTCGCAATAAACCAACAAAATGTTCCAGCGCCGGTTTTTAAGGCCACCATATTTTCCAAATCCTGAAATCTTAGGCCAACCATGACCGTGTAATAGCGTAGCGGGAAAGGATCAGTAAAACAGTCAGCATGTGCTGAAAAGTACGCATCGTAATCTATTTCAATGTTTGTCCAGGTAGGATCTCCCACAGCCAACCAGGTCGCTTCATTGGTGGCTAATTGACCATTAGTTACAAATGCTTTTCCTAAAAGCGGAATCCAGTATGGAGAAAGGCCATTCTCAAAATCGTCAGAAAATAAAATAACCGGTGTAGGAGCAGGGGTAATCGTATTTGTGGGAGTGATGGATAGAGGCGGGGTAGATGTAGCTTGAGGAATTTGTGTATTAGTAGTATTTGATGGAGCTACCGTGGTTTTTTGAGTATCTATATAGACTATAGAGGCTGCTGTAGAGGTTTGTGTCGAGGCATTGCTTAGGACTACAGTCCGGGGAAATATAGATTTCAAGAAAAACCAGAATAAAAATATCAAGACTATAAAAATCGGAATGGCAACGAAATACCAGGGGAGCTTCTTTTTGGGAGCCTCTTCTATTGGTTCAACCCTTCCTTCTTTTACGGGTGGTTCCTTAGACGCTTCAACCCCACTGATTTTATCGACCGTCTCTTCTGTTATTTTGGCTTTTTCTTTTTCAGCTGGAATTACTGCTTCTGGATCTTCTCTGACCTTTTCTACTAATTCATCCCAATTTTTAACGCCAAATGCCCTGAAAATATTCGGATTAACTTTATTGTAAATAAACGAAGCACTTTTATCGATTTTTTCAGCAGCTTCTTCCACAGTCATATACCAACGCAATCGGTAAACATTTCTTTCCGTTTCATTTAATGTCTTTAATATTTTTTCAACCTCTTCCGTTTTCATACGGACACCTCACAAGCTATATAGGTTAGGGGAGGGACAAAGTAGCTATATAGATATAGCATCGATGGTGAAGGGAGATTTAGCCATGAATACAAAACCAGACATTGTACGGATTAGAGATTTTGAAGTGTATGTAGCACCAGAGGTTACTCAAAGACAAATAATGGATGAACTGGCAAGGAAGCATCATTGGGCGCCTCTTGAAACGTTCCGCATCGCAGACATGATCACCGGAAAGATTGTCGAGAAGGATTGGTGGTTTGAACCAATTAGTGACTATTGTACCCTGCCACCCCAAGCTCAGGCAAGGATAAATCTGATTTTAAAATTCATTGAACCTGAGGGCATTGTCCTGGGACATGAGAAA
>Ga0315277_10001913_pt1 | contig 29448 bp, 26 predicted proteins | sample YL17G05_15_MG_FD_203695 | JGI IMG/M metagenome (GOLD analysis project Ga0315277, IMG submission 203695) | Sediment microbial communities from Yellowstone Lake, YNP, Wyoming, USA - YL17G05_15 | ecosystem: Environmental > Aquatic > Freshwater > Lake > Sediment | place: USA: Wyoming | collected... | reverse complement strand
GGGTGGGCGCGACCGCGCCGGCGGCGGCCCAGACGGCCGCGTCGGCGGGGGCGCGCGACCGCGCGGCGGCCAGCGCGGCGTCGGCCTCGGCCCCGTGCAGCCGCACCAGGTCGGCCCAGGCGCTCCCGTCGCGAGGGTCGAGCGCCAGGGCGCGGGCGAGGGCGGCTTCCCGGGCAGGGGGAGGGGAGGTCGGCACGCGGCCGAGCGCAGACCACAGCAGCGCGTCGGCGCCGTTGAGGCGCAAGCCGGCGCGCAGGCAGCGGGTAGAGGAGACCAGGAGAGCGTCCGAGTCGGCGTGCGCTCCAGGAGCCGACCGTAGGGCGGCGGCGGCCGCCGCGAGCGACGCGGCCGCGTCGCCCCACGCGCCGGCGGCCGCCGGCGCGCGAAATAACGCGCCCGCGTGCGCGCGCCGCGCGCGCACCGCGGCGGCCAAGCGCCCACGCCAGGCTTCTGGATCTTTTGCATCGGACCCGACCGCCGCGACAACGAGCGCGGCGTCGCCCGCGGCCTTGAGCGGCGCGGCGGCGGTCGGCGCGGCGGCCGCCGCGCCACGCGCGGCCGCCTCGGAAGCCGCCGCCCACGCGGCCGCCGCTCCCGGCTCGCCCGCGTGCGTGGCGTCTAGAGCGCGGCCCAGGAGGGCGTCGGCGGCGGCCGCGTCGGCGGCAGGGGTGCCCGCCGCAGCGTCCGCGCGCTCGCCCGCCCCTACCCAGTCGCTGCACAGGACCGCCATCCGCGCCGCACACGCGGCCGCGTGCGCGCCGGCCGAGTCGCCGGTCGGCAAAAGATCGGCCGCCCGGCCATAGGCTTTGCCGGCGGCCGCCGGGCGGCCGGCGGCGGCGTACGCGCCGCCGAGGCCGGCCCACGAGCGCGCGTCGCCGCCGTCGGCGCGCAGCGCGCCCTGCCACGCGGCGACCGCGGAGTCGCCGGTCAAGGTGGAGGCGACCTCACGCCACGCCCAGGCGGCGCGGGGGTCGGCGTCGGCGACGCGGCGCGCGACGGCGGCAGCGCGGGCGGGGTCGCCCGCGGCACGCGCCGCAGCGACGGCGGCGCGCGCGGCGCGCTCCTGGCGCGGGTCGGCGTCCACGGCCCGCGTCCAGCACGCGATAGCACGTGGCTCGTCGCCCTTGTCCCGGTATGAAAAACCGAGTTCGGCAAAGGCGGGCCCGCGCGCGGGCCCCGCGACGGCGGCCGCCGCGAGCCACGCGCGCGCCGCGCCCTCGTGGTCGCCCGATGAGGCCAGAGCGCGCCCAAGGTGCAGCCTGTGCGCCTCGAGCTCCGCCGCGGTCGCTTCTCTCTCGGCCGCCTTGACGGCGTTGCGCAGCGGGTCGGCCGCCGCGGCGCCGTCGCCCGCCGCGAGCAGGGCGCGGCCGAGGTCGCCCCACGCCCAGTGCTCGGCGGCAGGGGGCTCTGTTAGGGCATGGAGCTCCTGTAGGACGGCGGGCGAGTCGGCCGCCAGGAGGCGGGCCAGGCCGCGGCGTGCGAGGCGCGCGGCCGACCCGGGCGCGCTGCGGCGGCCTTCTGGCGACCGCTCCAGCACAGTGGCCCAGTCGGTCCGCGCGCCGTCGGTTTCCCCGGCCGCAGCTTTTGCACGGGCGGCCAGCGCGCGAGCAGCCAGGGCGGCCTCGCACGTCTGCAGGCCGCGCGCCTTGAGCGCGCGCAGCGCGGCTCGCGCGGCCTTGCCGGCCTCGAGGTCGAAGCCGAGGGCAAAAAACAGGTGGGACGACGTGATGAGGGCGGCGGGCGACGGCGGGTCGCGCGCTTTGAGGGCGGGCGCGAGCTCGGGGTTTGGGCGGTGGGCGGCCGAGCGCTGCGCGCGCGCCTCGACCGCGGCCGGCGCGTCGGCATCGAGCGCGGTTAGAGCATCCGCGATCCTGATCCACGCCGCATCGCTCGCGGGGTCGGCGGCGTCGCCCGCGAGCGCGGCGTCGGCCGCCAGGTCGAGCGCGGCGGAGAGGGAGGCGGCCGACGCCGGTGCGAGCCCCGCCAGGCGGGTCGCTGCACGCCGGGCGGCGTCCATGTCGTCCGAAGCACGCAGGGTGACGCTCGCATGGCGCGCCAACGCGTCGACGAGGCCCGCGTCGCCGGCGGGCGCGTCGGCGGCGAGCGCGGCGGCGAGAGCGGCGGTCGCGGCCGCGCTGCCGGCCTCGCCCGCCGCCACGCGCGACCGGGCCTCGCCCATGATGGCGGCGCCGCGGTCGGAACCGGGCAGGCCCCAGTCCAGCGCCTGGCGCCAAGAGGTGGCGGCCGCCGCGTGCGCGCCCACCGCCTCGCGCGCGGCGGCCAGCGACGCGGCCGTGGCGGCCAGGCGACCTTTGGCCGCGTCGTCCACCGGCTCCCCCGACAGCTCCAGCACCTTTTCCAGCGCCGCCGCAAGCGCGCGCGCGTCGCCCGCCGCGGTCGCGAGCTCGGCCAACCCCTTCCACGGCGCGGCCGACGCCGGCGCCAGGGAGGCCGCTTGCTCGTAAGAGGACGCCGCGCTCGGGCGGTCGCCCTTGGCAAAGTAGGCCTTGCCGGCGAGGCTAAAGAACAAAAGAGGGGGAGAGGGGCGCCCGCGTCAAGGCGCGCCAACGGCCGCAGCCGCCCTCCGCCCCCATCCACCGCCATCAAACGCACAGCATCGCGTCCACGCTGCCGGCCTCGGCCGTGAGAGCGTCGTGGCAGCCCTGTAGCGCGTCGTCGGGGCGGCCGGCGAGCAGGGCGGCGTGCGCCGCCCGCAGGGCGGCTTTCAATGCGGTGGATGGCGCCATGGTGAATTCGGGGCCGCGGCCGGGCGCGCGGCGCGGGAGTGTGGGCACGCGGCGCGCTCCCGCGACTTGACCACTCTGTGCCCCACCCGCCACGCATTGCACCCTCCTTGCGCCCTCAAACCACTCCACACACCTCCCTCCACCTCCATCTACCATGGGCGGAATGATGTCGACGCCCGGCAAGAGCCGGGAAGAGATCGCCGCGCTCGCGGCCGCGCCCGCGGGCGACTGGATCCCGCCTCTGGGCAAACCGAATCCCGTGCGTGTGATTGGAGGGGAGGAAGGGGGGGGGGACGTGTGGGAGCCGGAGAGCGCGAGCCTCCTGGGTCCTCGTCATCTCCCCTCTCCCTCCCACCCCCAGGCCAACCCGCGCGTCTTCCTCGACATCGCCCTGGGCCGCAACCCCGCCGACAGGGTGCCCCTGGGCCGCATCGTGGTGGAAGTGCGGGCGGAGGTGGTCCCCAAGACGGCCGACAACTTCGCGCAGCTCGCCCAACGCGCGCCGGGGCTAGGCTACCCTGAATCCAGGTTCCACCGCGTCATCCCCGGCTTCATGTGAGGAGTATGGAGGGGGCGCGGGGTCGTGGCGCGTTTGCTGCGCCGACGCGCCGACCCTCCGGTGTCCCTGTCTCATTCCTAGGTGTCAGTTTGGCGACTTCACCCAGGACAACGGGCGCGGCGGCGCGTCCATCTACGGGTCCAAGTTCCCCGACGAAAACTTTGCGCTCACGCACCGCGGGCCGGGCATTCTGTCGATGGCAAACGCGGGGCCCAACACCAACGGGTCCCAAGTCTTCATCACGACCAAAGCGACCGGCTTCCTGGACAACAAACACGTCGTGTTTGGGCAGGTGGTGGACGGGTGGCCCGTGGTCAAGGCGGTCGAGGCGTGCGGGTCCGCGTCCGGCGCGACGGCGCACGACGTCATGATCGCGGCTTCGGGCGTCCTCCACCCCGGGGCGACCGCCGCCGCGATGGCGGTTTCGTCTCGCGTCGCTGTCGGCGCGGCGCGTGTGGGGGGCTTGGCGGGGGGCGCGGCCGCGCAGAGGGCGCGGTCGCCGCTGCGCCCCGCGCTCGTTCCGCGCCGCGCGGGCGCGGCTGCCGCCCGCGCGGCGCCGGGGCTCGCCGCCCGCGCTCGCACCGCGCGCTTTGTGTGGTGATGGCGCTGAATCGACAGGCGGGGCAGAAAAAAAAGAAACCAGTCTCACGCCGCGCCGCGGAACAGCGCCAACCCCCCGCACGCCGTGCCCGCCACCACCTCCCCCGTGCCGGGCGCCACCGCGACGCAGGTGATGAAAGAGGCGGGCGGGGCGGGCACGAGCGTGGCGGCGGGGTGGGTCTCGCCGTCACCCTCCTCAACTCGCGCGGGCGACGCGCGGCCGCCGCAGTCGACCGCCACGACCCCCCCCCCGCCCGCCGCTGGCGCGAGGTACAGCCCGCTGGCCGGCGCCCACGCGCCGTGCAAGGCGGCGGCCGCGTGGCGGGCGTGGGCGGGGGGCGGGGCGTGGAGGTGGGAGACGCGCGCGGTCGCCGCGTCGACCGCGCCCGTCCAGCCGCACCCCGTCTGGAAGGCCAGGCCGCCGCCCCGGGGCGCCGCGTCCAGGGCGGCGGGCGGGCCCAGGTCGCAGTCGCCGGCGGCGGAGGCGCCGAGGCCGGGCAGGGCGGCGAGGGCGGTGGGGAGGTGGACGTGAGCGAGCGCGCGCGCCCCGGCGAGGCCGCCCAGCGCCCCGCCCACCCCGCTGCTCGCCACGCGCACGTCCCACATCGTAACGTCGCCGCCGTCGGACGCGAGCGCGACGACGTCGGCAAAGGCGGCCGCGCGGCGCGCGCGCGGCGCGAGCGCCGGGCGGCCGCCACCGCCGGGCCCGCACAGGAACGCCACCGCCCGCTCCGACCGCGCGCGCGCGTCGAATATGTGGCCGTGCCCGGCCGCGTCGCCCGCGGCGTAGGCGTGCGGGCGCGGGGCGGCGGGCGCGAGGCAGGTGAGCGACGGGCGCGCGCCGCCGCCGCCGCCCGCGCCGGGGTGCGGGGCCAGCGTGCGCGTGGGCGCGTCCCCGCACACCGTCAGATCGTAAAGCGCGAGGAATCCGTTGGTCGAGGGGCCGGGCAGGTCGGCGGGGGCGGCGGGGGTGGACTGCGGGCGCAGGACGGCGAGCCAGTCGTCGGCGCCGCCGTCCCACGCGACGCCCGCGACGCGGCCGCCGACCCGCAGCCTCAGGACGGGGGTGGGCGGGTCGCTCCCTGGCACCAGCGCTCCTCGGAGGCCGCTGTCGGCGTAGACGGCGACGGCCGCGCCGGCGGCGAGCGCCAGGAGTTCGCCCGCGCCGTCGAACCGCGCGGCGACCGCGGGGCCGCCCGCCGCCCGCCCCGGCACCAGGCCCGCCGCCTCGAGCGACGCGGCCGCGGCGCGCGCCATGGCCGCCCGCGCGCGCGGCGTGGGGCGGCCGCCCGCGAGGCGCGCGGCGCGCAGGTGCGCCGCGACGCACGCGCGCGGCGCCGGGGGCGGCGCGTGCGGGGGCAAAACCACGACAGGATGCACCTCCTTCTCTTCCTCTCCATCCTCGCACTCGACCGTGGGCAGCGGGGGCGGGCGCCGCACGAGAAACGCGTCGAGCGTGCCGGCGTGCGGCGGATTGGGGGCGCCGCGCGCCATGGCGGGGGGGGGGGGCGCGGCGGTGGCGAGGGCGCCGGCCGCCCCGGGAGCGCGGCGCCGGCCGCGGCGGGCAAAAGTGGACCCCGCTCTCACACTCCGTCCGCGCGCGCTCGACTGCGCGCGCGCACAGCTCCGCGGCGCGCCGCACCCCCGGCTCCCGCCACCGCTTCCCCCGAGCCGGCCGCGCCGACCCCGGCGCACCCGGCCCGGATGGAGGGCGCGCCCTCGCCCGGCGCGGCGCGCGGCCGCGAGCCCGTGAGCACGGGCGCCGACGACGTGCGTTGGTTGTGTAGGGGGGCGCGGAGGTCGCGTCACGCGCGCCTCGCCCGTGGCTGGCGGCGGCGAGGCCCGCCGCGAGGAGCCGGCGGCCTCGGCGTCGCGCGGCGCCATGCGCGCGCCCCGCCCCCTCCTCGCCCGCCGCCCACCCCCCTCCCACTCCCCACTCGTCTTCAGCCTGCCAAACGCCTCGCGTCCGACGCGCTGCCGTCACCCGGCGCCCGCCCCAAGCGCGCGCGCAAGTCGATGGGGCGCCGCGTCTCGTTCGCGCCCGACGCCGTGCTCGAAACGCGGCACATGTATGCCCGGGTAGGTGGTTGGTTGTGTGGCCGGGTGGCTGGCGTGTTTTGGGCGACGCAGGGCCTCAAATCCGGGGCGGCGCGCGGCCGCCTCCATTTTTTAAAACCAGCCTCGACCCCAACCCCTCTCCTCCAGGGCGACGACCGCTCGGCCCCCTCCCCCGGCGCCGCCGCCTGGCGCGCGGCGGCCGAGGCGGGGCTGGTGGTGGAGGAAGGGGACGCGGAAGGCGCGCCGACCGCGTCCCCGCCGCGCGCGTCGCCGCCCGCCGATGCGCACGCCGCCATCACGTCCGTCCACTCGCCGGAGGGCACCGCCGACCCCGCCAACATCACGGCAGGCGTGCCGAGCCTGGCCAGCCTGGCGGAGGAGGACGAGTGGGGTGAGGGCGAGGGCGGCGACGACGCGCCGCCGCCGGTCGGCGACGTCACGGCGTCCGTCCCCCGCCTCGCCACCCTGCTCGAAGAGGACGATGACGACGCCCAGCCTGCCGTCGCCTTCTCGCCCGCGCCGTCGTCGGCCGTGGGCCCTTCCCCCGCCCCCCCCGGCTCGGCCGGCGCGTGGGGCGGCGCGCTCCCCGGCGCCGACACGACCGACCTCGACCTCGCGGGGCGCGGCCGGGCGCTCATGGGGGACGCCACGTTCCACGCCATCTATGGTGGTGGGGCGGGGGGTGGTCGGGACTCTTTGATTGGCGCCGCCGACGGCGACGCGACGGGCGCGACGACCGCCGGCCTCCCCCCCCGCCCGCCGCGCCCATCGCTGGCGCGCTCGTCCCTGGGCGCGCCGCGCCCGTCCCTGGGCGGGCGGCCGTCGGTGGGCGGCCCGTCGCCAGCGGGCCTGCCGCCGCGCGCGCGGCCGTCGCTCGCCGCGGGGCTCGCGCTGCCGCCCGTCCAGCTCCCCGCCCGCCCGTCCGACGAAGGCACCCCGCGCGCCACCCGGGCCGCCCCGGGCGGCGCCACGACGCCGCGCGGGACCCCTATCGCGTCCCTCCCGCGGTCGGCGGTCGGCCTCGGCTCCGCGTCGCGCGCCCGGCGCACGCCCCTGGGCGGCGGCGCGCTGCCGCCGTCGGCCGGCCGCCTGCGCGTGGCAGGCACGCCGGGGTCGGTCGGCCTCGCCGCGCGCCGCGCGAGCGCGCTCGCGCAGCTCCCGCCGTCGGCCGGCGGAGGGGGTGTGGGTGGTCTCGGCCGCGCCTCCACCGGCGGGCGCACGCCCACCGGCCCCCTGGCCGCCCCCCCCATCACGTTTCAAGATTTCCTGGGCGCGGTCGACCTCCAGTTTCTCGACCACATGCGGCGAGGCACATCCATCTCCCTCGCCGACCTCGGCTCCGACCCGCCGCCCACCACGCTGCGGGACGCGTACGTGCTGCTGGGCGTGACCGCGCCTGCGGTGGCGGCGCTGGAGGCGGGGGTGGCGACGTTGAGGGACGAAGTCGCGGCGAGGAAAGCGACGATCGTCGACAAGGAAGCCGCCCTGGCCCGGGCCAATCCTCCCCTGTTTGGGGCGGTGCAGACGGCTGCCCCCGCGGAACTGGAGACGCTGCGTTCGTCCGTCGCCCTGCTCAAGCGCGTGTGCCGTGCGCGCACCGCGGTCGCGTGGAAAGAGTGGCGCGCGCGGCAAGAGGCCGACCGGTCGTCCTCGCTGGCCAAGCACGTGGACTTGTTGAGGGCGGACGCGGCGTTCCTGGACGGCCTGCTCTCGCGAACGCGCGCGGCGGGCGGCGCCGCGCGCGCGTGGGCCACGGGGAGGCTGGCGTCGGCGCGCGCGGACGCCGCGGGGCGGGCGGCCGCGGAAGCCGCGGCGGCGGCGGCCGCGGACGCGGCGGTCGAGCTCGGGGCGGCGCGCGGCGCGAACGCGGCGCGCCGCGAGCGCGCGTCGGACGCCGAGGCGCGCCTCGCGGCCGCCAAGGCCGACGCCGACGCGGCGGCCACCGCTCGTTCCGCAGCCGCTGCCCGCGCCGCCGGCGCGCGCGCCGCCGCCGTCGCCGGCGCGGCCGAGGCCGAGGCCGCGACGGCCGACGCGGCGGCCGCCGGCGCGGCGGCCGCGCTCGACCGCCTGACGCTGCTGCGCGCGGCGTTGGGCGTCACTTTGGAGCGCGCAGACGCCAAGGCCGGCGTCGTGGGCGCCGTATTCGGCCGCGCCGGCGCTCTGCGCCTCACGCTCGACGCGCGCTCCGGGGGGGGCGGCGCGCGCGCCTCGCTCGCGCGCGACGCCGCCGACGCCCTCCCCCGCTGGGCCGCCCACCTGGCGCGCTGCCTGGTCGCCGGCGCAGGGGCGCCGTACGCGCCGGCCGACGTGCGCCGCGGCGCGGCGCCCGCGTGGGCGGCCGCCGCCGCGCGCGTCGCCGCGGCCGCCGCCGTCGTCGACGCCGCCGTCGACGCCGCCGCCAACTTGAGGACGGTCGCCCGGGCGGCGCCCGCGCCCGGCGGGGCCGGGGTCGTGCTCACGCTGGTGTGGCCGCGCGCGCGCGCGCTCGTCGACGTCTGCGTCCCGCTCGGTGCCGCGCTCGACGGCGGCCCCCGCGGCTCGTCCCCCGCCTCGATCGACGCCCACCCGCGTGTCACCGCGGTGGCGCGCGCGGCGCCGCCGGGGCGGGGCAAGGCGGTGGCCGCCGCGGTCGCGGCGGCGGCCAACGGCGCGGCGCGCGCCGCGCTCGGGGGCGGCGCCTGCCTGGCCGCCGCCGCGGCAGCCGCGGACGCCGCGTTGCGCGCCAGCTGCGACGATGAGGGCGCGACCCCGCCGCGCGCCGCCCTGGGCGCGGCCGCGCAGGCGACCGCGTGACGCCGTGCGTGTGCCGCGCGCGCGCCTCCCCCCCCCCCCGCTTCCTTCCGCCCCGCCTTCGACACCGCCCCCACCCACCCTCGCGTCCCACTCGCGGCGTGCCGCGCGGAGGGCGCGCGCGTCAGGCGGGGTGGGGGCGCGCGGCCCTCGAGCCGCGCGCCCTCCCTTTCGCCAGACCGCCGCCCCGCGCATTCGGCATACGCCCGGCCAAACCAAAAAACACCGTACCACCTCAGCTTGTGTGCCACCCCAACCGTCGTCGACGGAAGCGGGGGGTGGAAAGCGCCCCGCGCGCCACCCCCAACCAACCGGCCCCTTCTGTCTCTTGCCCCCTCCTCCCGCCCCGCCCACCCCACACCCGCGGCGCGTGCAACCGGACACCAGGAATGAGAGCGAAAGAGCGAGGGGCAGGGAGGGAGGGAGGGGCGGTCTCTCTCTCCGAACGCGGATCATTCACAGGCCCACACCCCCACGCCACCCCCCCTCACTTGAGCGGGACAAAGCGGGACGCGGCGGACGACCCGATGCCCGGCTTGCCGTGCATGACGGGGCGGTAGGAGATGGAGAACTCGCCGAGGTAGTGCCCGCACATGTCGGGCTTGACCTCGACCTGGTTGAACGTTTTCCCGTTGTACACCCCGATGATCGAACCCACCATCTCGGGCACGATGACCGTGTTGCGCAGGTGGGTGCGAACCGGCGCGGGTTTTTCGTTGCCGACGCACGCGCGCTTCGCCGTGCGCAGCTTCTTGATGAGCGTCAGCGACTTGCGCTGCAGGCCCCGCGAGAAGCTATGGAGATGGGGGGGAGGGAAGGAGGGTGGTGGGCGGGGCCTGGAGGCGCGGCCATCCGCGGCCGCCGCGCCATCCCCTCTCCACCCTCCCTATCTCCTCTCTCACCGGCGGCGCTGGCGGGCGCCAAAGAGCTTGACGAGCTCCTCGGTGGGCAGCTCCAGCAGTTGCTCGAGGTCGACGCCGCGGTAGGAAAACTTGCGGAACGTGCGCTTGCGCGGCTCGGCGGGGGCCTGGAGATAAAGGGATCGGGGGAGGGGGGTGTGGGCACATTGCGCGGCGTCCAGGGAGCAGCCAGAGGGCTGGCGGCGCCCCCCGGCGACGGGCGGGCCGAATCCGCGGGCGCGCGGGCGGCGGCCGGCGCGGCGCGCGGCGCGCAGCCCCACCGGACGCCAATCACGTCCCCCGCCCGGCCCGCGATCTCGCGCGAGACCGCCCACGGGCCGGCGCGGCGGCCGCGGGCGCGCGCAGCCGCGCGGCGCACGCGGCGCAGGCGGCGAGACGCCGCGCGCCCGCGCGCAGCGGCCGGCCGCCGCACGCGCCAGCCGCCGCGCCCGAGCGCGCGGCCGAACGACCGCGCACGCTCCAGCGCGGGCGCGGGGCGCGCCCGCGCCCCAGCCGACGCGGCGCGCCGCGGCGGCCGCGCCGCCCCGCCGATCGAGCGCGCCGCGGCCGCGGCGCTCCCCGTCCGCCGTCCCATTCGCGCACCGCGTCAGCCATGGTGACGCAGGGGAGGGGGAGAGGAGCGGTGTGGGGGTGGTGGGGAGGAGTGTGGGCGCGCGGTGCCTGCGACGGCGGCCTCCTTCCCTCTCGCCGCTCCGACGTTCCCTTTGCACGCGGCCCGAAACCATGCCCCCCGTCCTCATTCACTGCTGCGCGCACTGCACGCCGCGCCCCCCCCCGCCCCCGCCGTCCTCCTCGTCGGACGACTGCTCGGCGCCGCCGCCCGAGCGCGCGCCCGCGCGGCGCGCCTGCAGCTCGCCCTCGATGTCCGCGACGGGGACGGGGGTGACGACTTCCGCGCCGTCCAGCATGGGCACGTCATGGTCGCCGTCGCCGGAGGAGGGGCCCGCGTCGAGGCGCGGGGGAGGGGGGCCGCCGCCGAGCAGCGACCGCAAGCCGTCGACCTGCGCCGGCGACAGCGCGTCCGGAAACACGACCGTGTAGTGCACGTACAGGTTGCCCTTTTCGTACGGGCGGCCGTGGTGCGGCATGCCCTCGCCTGCGACGCGCGCCCACGACTCGGGGCGCACGACCGCGCCCGGGGGGTGGACGACCGCGACGCGGCGCCCGGGTTCGAGCGTGTCGACCGTGTAGGAGAAGCCGGTGAGCGCTTCGGCGAGGGCGATGTCGCGCGCCATCACGAGGTCGGCGCCGATGCGTTTGAACGACGCGTGCGGTTTTTGTTCGAGCACAAAGACGACGTCCCCCGGCTGCACGGTCGGGTCGGACGACCCCGCCTCGCCGCGCAGCACAATGCGGGCGCCGTGCTTGTGGCCGGGGTCGACGCGCACTTCAAACACTTTCTTTTCGGGGACGACGCCGCGGCCGCCGCACCCACCGCAGCGGTCGGACGGCGGGATGGCCACCCCCGTCTGCCCGCACGCGCCGCACGGCACCTGGATCTGCTGCATCATGCCGGGGCCCAGGGGGCGCATGGCGACCTGCACGCCCTGGCCGCCGCACGCGTCGCACGGGTAGCGGCGGCCCGACGTGGTCCCCGCGCCGGAGCAGCCGCCGCACTTGACGTTTCTCTGCAGCGACATGCGGCGGGTCGTGCCGGCGTACAGCTCCTCGAGCGTCACTTTCAGGCGGTGCACGACGTTGTCGCCGCGGCGCGGGCCGCGCGCGCCGCCGCGGCCGCCGCCGGCAAACATCTCGAAAATGTCGGCCATGCCGCCCCCCGGCGGCCCGCCGCCGGGGCCGGACGCTTCCTTGACCGCTTCCTCGCCGTACTGCGCGGGGAGGGGGGTGTGTGGTGGGCGCGCGGGGGTGGGGCCGCCGCGCGCCGTCGCTCTGCGCCGCGCCGTCGGCCTCCCCCTCCCCCCGTCCCCACCTGGTCGTAGATGCGGCGCTTCTCCGGGTCGCGCAGGACGTCGTACGCCTCGTTGATGTTTTTGAAGTCGTCCGGGTTGCCGCCTGGAGGGGAGAAAGAGGGGCGGGGGCGGCGGGTGGGTGGCGGTCGCGTCCCCGCGCGCAGCCAGGCCGTGCATTCCCTCCCGCCCGCTCTCGGCGTGACATGCCGATGCGGGCGAGCCAGAGAGGGGGCGGGCGGGGCCAGAGCGCCGCGCTGCGGCCGCCCCGGCCCCCGCCTTCTGGACCTGCGCCGCTAGCCGGCGCCGGGGGGGGGGGCGGCGGCCGCGCCCGTCCCGGCAGAGCTGCGTGGACGCATGCAGGCCCCGATGCGGGGCTCTCGCCCCCGGCCGGTGCCGCCGGCGCGAATGCCGCGCGCGGAAGCGCGGGGCGCCGGTCAAGGGCCCGCGCCCCGCCCCCGCCGCAGGCCCCGCGGCGGCGCTCCGCCGCCCAGGGCCGCCCAGGCCCCCCATGCCGCCTCCCCGCCCCTCCTCTCTCCCCACCTTTATCCGGGTGGTGCTTGAGCGCAGCGCGGCGGTGCGCCTTTTTGATCTCGGCGTCGGACGCGCCCGGGTCGACGTCCAGCAGCTTGTAGTAGCGCGTGCTGTCGCCGCGGGGGGGGCCGCCCGCGCCGGGCGCGTCGCCAAAGCCGCCAAAGGGGCCGCCGCCGCCGAAGAAGCCGCCACCAAACATGGGGTGAGAGGGCGGCGGGGGAGGGGTGCCGGCGCAACGGGCGGGCGCCGGGAGGGGGGCGCGGGTGTGTGGGAAGGGTGGCGCGCGCCCGCCGTGCGGCGCTGCCGGCGGCCGCCACAGCCGCCCGACGCCGCCCGCCCGCCCCGCCCGCCCCCTCACGCCTACCACCATGGGTGCGACCGCGTACCGGGCCGACGGCGCGACCGGCGCCTCGTGCTGCGGCCTGGGCGGCGGCCGCGCGCGCGGCGGCGCGGCGCGCCGGGTGCAGCCCGCCGCGGCGTCGGCGCGCGAGCGCCGTGGCTCGGTGCGAGGAGAGGGGTGTGGTGGCAGGAGGGTGGTGGCGGGACGGCGGGGCGGGGTCGTCGGGAGACGAGGGGGCGCGCCGCGCGCGACGCGCGCGCCCGCCCGCCCCTCTCGCTCTCAGGTCTCGGCCGAGGCCCGCCCGGCCCCGCCCCGCCCACCGACCGCGCCCAAGCCCGACCTCTCCCCCGCTGACGCCGCCGCGCGCGCGTCGCTCGCGGCGTCCGTCTCGCGCTGCTTCCTCTTTGCCGGCGCCGACCCGGCCGCACTCGGCGCCGTGCTCGCCGCGGCCGTGCGCCGCCCTGTGGCGACTGGGGAAGTGGTCGCCCGGTGAGGATTGAGTTTTGGGGGTGGGGGAGGGGCGAGGGCGGGAACAGCCCCCCAATAATAAAGTGTTGGTCATTGCATGCAAACAAAAATGGGAAAGACTCTCGTTATGAGATGCCCACACCACGCACCCCACCCCTCTCCCACAGCGAGGGCGACGCCGGCGACGAGTTTTTCGTGGTCGAGGCCGGCCGCTTCGAGGCCCGCCGCGCGTCCGACTCTGCGGCCGCCCCCCCTGCCGCCGCGTACGACGGCGGCGGCTGCTTTGGCGAGCTCGCCCTGCTCCACGGCGCGCCACGTGCCGCCACGGTGACCTGCGTTCAAAATGGCGCCCTGTGGATAATTGGACGGCCCGCGTTCGCCGCCACGCTGCACGCGGCGGCCGCCGCGCGGCGCGCGGCGGTCGACGCCGCGCTCGCGGCGTGCCCGCTGCTCGCCCCGCTCGACGCCGAGGCGCGGGCGTGCGTCGCGGATGCCGTGGTGACGATGCACATGGCGGATGGGGAGGTTGTTGTGCGGCAGGGGGACACGGTGGGGGCCGCTGGCGCGGCGTGGTTCGTCGTCGAAGCGGGCGCCGTCCTCTGCGAAGCCGCCCCTCCCAGCGGCTCCTCTCCGCCCACTACCACCCGCATCGGCCCCGGCGGCTGGTTTGGGGGGCTGGCCCTGCTCGCGGGCGCGCCGCGCGCAGCGACGGTGCGCGCGGCCGGAGCGACGACGCTGCTCGCCCTGACCCGCGCCGCCTTTGACCGGGTGGCGGGGCCGGCGGCCGATGTGCTGCGGGCGCGCGTGGGCGAGTACAAGGGGATGGAGGCGAACGTGGATGGAGGGGCGGCGGCGGTCGAGGCGGCGGCGGTCGAGGCGCTGGCCGCGCCGCTTCCGCCGCCTCCTCCCTCCCCGCTCCGCCGCCGCCCGGCGACTGCGGCCCCGATGCGCCCCCCCCCTCCCCCTCCCCACTCGCCCGCCAAGTCGGCGGCGGCGGCGCCGGTGTCCCACGCCGCGCGCACGTCGAGCGGGCTCGAGGACCTGCCGCCGACGCCGCGCGGGGGGGGGCGCAAGGCGGCTGGGCGCAAGTGATTTTGTGTGCGTGGGCCGTGTGGTCGAGAGGCGGGCGCCGCGGCGCGCGTGTGAGGAGACCAGGCGCCCCCTCTGGTGCAACGGGGCCGCGCGCCGCCGCGCGCCGTGCCACCCCACCCCACGCCGCCGCCACCAAGGGGCTGACCGCACGCGAGGAGCGGGAGAGAGAGGCGGCGCCCGCGGCGCGTGTGAGGAGGCGCCCCCGGTGCAACAGGGCCCGCGCACCGCCGCCGCGCCGTCGCTCGCCGCCCCACCCCATGCCACCCCCCACGCCTCTTCCATACGCTTTAGTTGTTGTTTTGGAACATGGCGATGATCTGGAGGAGTTGCAGGAAGATGTTGATCACGTCCAGGTAAATGGAGATCGACGCAAACACCCAATCGTCCGGGCCGACAGACACGGTCTTGCCGCCAACCAGGAGTTGGAGGTCGTAGATGAGGTAGGCGGAGAAGAGGAGGGTGCCGACAAAGGAGATGCCGATGATCGTCCAGTTGCGGCCGCCGCCGCGCCACGGCCAGAACGCGGCGATCAGGGACGTGGCAATGAAAGCCAACCCCGCAATCGCGAGATACGCGCCATATTTTGTCATGTCGAGTTTTGTGCAGAAAGCGATGAAGGCGCAGCCCGCGACGACGAAACACGTCGCCATAAAGGCCAGCATCACGGTCGACGTGTCGAAATAGGACGTGATGGTGGCGACCTGGAAGCCGAACACCAGGGTGAAGGCGCACAGGAACGCCACGTTGTACGGGTAGACTCGACGCAGTTTTTCAGAGCACGCCATCCCGATGAGCAACCCGAACGAGAGCCCGATCGACAGGTAAAACGGCCACGCATTTTGCTTGACGTACAGGCGTAAAGGGGCGACGTAGTAGAACGTGAGGGCCATGCCGACCGTGACGAGGAGTTGGAGAAAGACGACGGTCAGGACTTTGCCGATGAACCGGTTGCGCACCCCGGCTTCCGCGAATGTCGCCGCCGCATTGGCCGCTTGCTGGGCCTCCAGGTCGACGTTGGCAAAGGCGGCGGGGTCGGGCTTGCCGACCGCGAACCCCGCGGGCGGCGGCGCGCCGTACGCGCCGGGCGCGGGCGCGCGCCCGGGTGGGGCGCCATACTGGGGGGCGTAGCCGGGGTAGGCCGAGTACGCGCTGGCGCCGGGGTAGCCTGCACGGGGAGGGGTGGGAAGAAGGTGGGTGGTTGAAAGAGGTCTGGCGTCGAGCGTGGCGCGGCGCCGGCCGCCCGGCCTCCGTCCCGGCCGATGCGGGTGTGTGCGCTGAACGCTCGACACGTGATCGTGGGCGGCTGGTCGACGGCGGGCGGCGCGGCGCGGGGCGACTCAGGCGGCGGGTGCGGCCGGGCGAGACCGCACGGCCGCCGCCGCCTCGGGACGGCCGACACGGCGTGCAAGGACACCGCGGGCGGGCTCGCGCGCGTCCGCGCGCCGGCATCGCCCTGGCGTCGCGCTCGCCGCGCCACCATGCGGGCCTACCCTCCCTCGCCTCCCTTCTCGCTCCCGCTCTTCTGCTCACCGGGCGGCGGCGGAGGGCCAGACATGCTGGCGGACGCGGGCGGGAAAGCGGGAAAAGGAGAAGGAGAGTGGGGCGGGCGGACAGCGGCGACGGCGGCGCACCGCTCCCACACTCGCGACCGCGCCCGTCCCTCGCGCGACCAGGCCCGCGACTCGAGCGCAGCCGCCGGCGAGCCCGCCGCCGGTCAGCGGCGCTCCGGGCAGCGGATCGCGCGCCGCCGGCACGAGGAGTGGGACCCCGGGCGCCATGGTCAAGCTCGTGCGGTGAGAATGCCGGTCGAGGGAGCCTGCGCGGAGCGCTGGGCGGCGTGGTGGGGGCTGGCGGCGGCGGCCGCGGCCGTGGCGGGCGCAGCACCGGCGCGGGCGCGCCGGCGCCGAATCGGGGGCCGAATCGAGCCCCCTTTCTGACTCCCACCCCCTCCTGCCCCTCTTCTTACAGCTTCCTCATGAAGCTGGTGCACGAGACGGTGCAGCTGGAGCTCAAGAACGGAGTCGTCGTGCAGGGCACTGTGACGAGTAAGAAGGAGGGGGGTGGTTGGCGCCGGCGGGGCTCTGGCAGCGGCTCTGGCGCGCGCCACGCGGGTGCAGGCGAGGCGGCAAGCCGGAAGGGGTGCGAGCGGGCGGCCAACCGCTCCCTCCCGACCCCGCCCGACCACGCCCCACCCCTCCTCTCCTCTTCTCCTGTTAGGTGTCGACTCGGCGATGAACACCCATCTGAAAGCCGTCAAACTGGTCCCCAAAGGCCGCCCCGCGGTCAAGCTGGACGCGCTGTGCGTGCGCGGCGCGACGCTGCGCTACGCGATCCTGCCCGACTCCCTCAACCTGGACACGCTCCTCGCGGACCTGGACGCGCCCAAGCAGCGGCCGAAGAAAGCGCCGGGCGCGGGGGGCGCGGCGCGCGGGCGGGGTCGCGGGCGGGGGCGTGGGCGCGGGCGGGGGCGCGGGTGATGAGTGTGGGCGGCGCCGCGGCCGTTGTTGCTCTTGTCGTCCCTGTCATGCGCGCGTGGGCTGGGCGGCGGGCTCGGCGGGCGCGGCCGCGCCTTTTCTCGTCGTGTACCCCTCTAGTCTCTCTCCACTCCCAACCCCGCCGGCCGATGCTCTGCAGCCTCGCCCGCCGCGCTCTGCTCGCCCGCTCCTCCCTGATTGCCCCCGCGCATCCCCGCTTCACCCACACACCCCTGCGCGCGATGGCGGCCGCCGCGGGTGCGGGTCCGGGCGTGGGCGGGCTGCGACGGCTCGCGCTTTGCCTGGGACGGACGCGACACGCGTGCCCGACAATTGGGGCGCGGCTGCGCCCAAGTGGGGGCCCGCGCCGCGCTGCCATGGGCGCGTCGCGACCCCATCCTAATCCCCTCTCTCTTCTCCCCCAGCCACCAAAAAGATCTACGTGGCCAACCCGGTCTGCGACCTGGACGGCGATGAGATGACGCGGTGGGTGGCGGGGGGTCGGAGGAGGCGGGAGGTGCGGGCAGCGCGGCCCGCGCCTGCCGTACGACTGCCGCCGCCGCTGCCGCCGCCGCCGCCGCCGCCCACCCCATTTCCACCTCCCATCTCACAGCGTCATCTGGCAGGAGATCAAGGACAAACTCATCCTGCCTCACATCGAATTCGCGTCGCTTCTCTACTTCGATCTTTCCGTGACGTCGCGCGACGCCACCGACGACCAGATTACGATCGACGCCGCGCACGCCATCCAGCGCTGCGGTGTCGGCATCAAGTGCGCGACGATCACGCCGGACGAGGCGCGCGTCGCCGAGTTCGGGCTCAAGAAGATGTGGCGCTCGCCCAACGGTGGGTGGGGGGGCGCTGCGGCGTCGGGCGCGGGCGCTGCGGCGTCACAGACGAGTAATTGATGGCGCGAGCTCGAGCGCGGCGCGCGCGGCGGTCTCCGCGCTCGCTGCGCTCGAGACGCGGCTTGCGCCGACGCGCGCCGCGACGCGCGCGCTGCCCGCCGTCGGCTGCGCGCCGCGCGGCGGCGCGTGCGCGCTTGCGAGAGGTGGACGGGTGGGGCGTCGCGCGTAAAAAAGGGCACGGCGTCGCGCGCGCCACCAAAAAATCACCACCTCCTCCTCCGCCAGGCACGATCCGCAACATCCTCAACGGAACCGTGTTCCGCGAGCCCATCGTCGTGTCGAACATCCCTCGCCTTGTGCCGGGCTGGAAGGCGAGCGAAAGAGGGTGTGGCGCGGCGGCGCGAGCCGCGGCCGCGCGCGGCCGCCCACGCTCGCCCCCCCTCCCTCCCCCCAGAAACCCATCGTCGTCGGTCGCCACGCGTACGGTGACCAGTACCGGTGCGCGGGAGGGGGATGCGGAGAGGGGGAGAGTGGAAGGTTGCGGGAGCAGTGCCCACGGCTCCGACGCCGCCCACACCCTCCTCTCCCCTCCCAGCTGCACCGACCTCGTCATTCCCGGCCCGGGCAAGCTGCAGCTGGTGTACACGCCCGAGGGCGGCACGCCAGAGGTGGGAGGAGAGCGTTGGGACCGGGGAGGGCGGCGACCGCGCGTGCGTGGCTCGCCCACCCTCTGCTCTTTCTCTCCCTCAGGTCCACGACGTGCACGATTTCGAGGGCGCCGGCGTCGGCCTCGCCATGTTCAACACGGACGCGTCGATTCGGGGCTTTGCGAAGGCGTGCTTCGAGTACGCGCTGGCCAAAGAGTGGTAAGAGAAAGGAGGCGCCGCGGGCCGCGGGTCGGCGGCCCGCTCGCCCGCCCACCACCACCCACCACCTCTCCTCGTTCCCTAGGCCACTCTACTTGTCGACCAAGAACACCATCCTCAAGCAGTACGACGGCCGCTTCATGCAGGTGGGGGGGCGGGCGCGGCGGCGGCGTGGCCCGCGGCGCGCGCCCGCGGCGCGCGCCTGCGGCGCGCGCCGGCCCACGCCCCGCCCCGCCCACCACCTCAGATCTTCGACCAGGAGTTTAAACACTATGAGAACGAGTTTGACGCCAAGTCCATTTGGTACCAGGTGCGCGAGGCGTCGCCGCGGGCGGCGGGCGGTGGCGGCGGCGGGCTGGGAGCACGCGTGCCGACGCGCAACACCCCTGTCCACTCCTCGCAGCACCGCCTCATCGACGACATGGTGGCCCAAGCGCTCAAGTCGGACGGCGGGTGCGTCTGCGAAACAGAGGGGCGGCGGCGCGGCGCCGACCCGCCCAAGCGCCCACCCTCTCTCCCTCCTCTCCCTAGGTTTGTCTGGGCGTGCAAGAACTACGACGGCGACGTCCAGTCGGACATCGTGGCGCAGGTAGGAGGACGAGCGGGAGCCGGGAGGGGGCGGGCGGTCGGCGGCGGCGGAGTGTGGCGGCGCGCGACCGCGCGCGCCGCGCGCGGCCCGCCGCCGCCCTCGCCCGGCGGCTGCCGCGCCGCCAGCGGCAGGCCGGGGAGGCCACAGCACCGCGCGGGCGCCGGCCGACGCCCTTCTCCGCCTCCCCAGGGCTACGGGTCGCTCGGTCTGATGACCTCCGTGCTCGTCACGCCCGACGGGAAGGTCGTCGAATCCGAGGCCGCGCACGGCACCGTCACGCGTCACTGGCGCGAGCACCAGAAGGGCAACCCGACGTCGACGAACCCGATCGCGTCGGTGTTCGCGTGGTCGCGCGGACTGGCGCACCGGGCCAAGCTGGACTCCAACGCCGAGCTCGCCGCGTTTTGCGCGACGCTCGAGGCGGCCGTCATCGAGACCGTGGAGAGCGGGGCCATGACGAAAGACCTGGCGATCTGTGTGCGCGGCACGACCAAAGTTTCCGAGGGGGCCGACTACTTGTGCACCTCGCCCTTCATGGACGCCATCGCCGCCACTCTGGCCAAGAAACTGGCCAAGTGAGAACGAGCGGGGGCGGGCGAGGATGTGGAGGCGGGCCAGGACGGGCGGTCGAGGCGGGGCCGGACACCACCAGGAGGGCGCACGCGCGCCTGCGGGCGCCGGCCGGGCGCGGGACGTGCAAGCGACCATGCCAAGAGGGCGCACGCGCGGCGGCGGGCGCCGGCCGGGCGCGGGGCGTGCACGAGAGCACGCACCGCCCGGCGGAGAGAAGAGGGCGGACGGCACGGGCGCCGCAGCCTCTCCCGCACACTCCCGCCCCGCATTGCCCCCCCATGTCGTCCCCCCAGCGCCCCTTGCTGGCCGGCTACCCGCCGCCGCCGCCGCGCGACGGCAGCGGCGGCGGCAGCGGCGGCGCGCCGTCGTCGTCGCGGCCGCCGGCGCCGCTTCCCCGGGCCAAGGCGCGGCCCGACCCCAAGCGCGTGCTAGCGCAGGTAAGAGAAGAAGAGAGGGCGGTGGGTCGAGGTGGGCGCCGCGTGCGCCGTGGTCCGCGGGCCGACCGCCGGTCCCCGCCCCTCCCGTCCCTTCTCTTCTAGCCCGCCCGCAAAAAGGCCGAGGGCCGCTTCATCTCCCTGCCCGACGGTCTGGAAGCCTTGAACGAGGAGGGCGCGGTCGCGGCGACGCCCGAAGCGCTGACCGCGCTCGACGCCGACTTGGAACTCGGCCGCGCGCCCGGCGCGCCCGACCTCGCGCCCGCGCCCGGCGCCGGCACCGGCCGCGTCGGCATCCACTGCCTCTGCGACGCGTTTGACATGCCGGCGCTGGCGGCGGCGCTGGAGGCGCGGGGCGCGCCACACGTGACGAGACGGTACGAAGAAGCGCTCGCGGGGCACGTCGTCGACGTGCGCGGCTCCGGGCGGCCGACCGGGGACGCGTTCTATTTCGAGTACGGGGTCGCGGTGTTTTGGGGGTTGACGCGCGAGATGGAGGACGATTTGGTGGCCCTGCTCGCGTCGCCGACCGTCGCGTCCGGACCGCTCCCCCCCGCGGAGGTCGAGGTCGACGAGTTCGAGTACGTGTACGCCGCCCCCGGCGGCCGCCCCTCGATCGCCAACGACACGCTCACGCTGCCGCACCGGCACGCGGCGGATCAAGCGATCAAGTTCGCGATTTCGCACGCGCTCGCGCAATCGACCAAACTCTCCCTGTACGAGGAACGCGCCATCGCCATCGTGGAGCGCACGAGGCACGTCCCGGCCACTCTGGCCTCGACCGGCGAAGTCGCCCTCTCGCGCAAGCAGGTCGCCCGCCTCATCGGGCGCCTCTTTCTCCAGCGCACCGCGGTCAACCTGCGCGTGCTCGACACGCCGTCCTACTTTTGGAACGCGCCCGACTCGCTCCAAGTGCTGTACAAGCGCGTGTCCGAGTATCTGGAGTTGGAGGAGCGCATCGGGGTGCTGGACGCGCGGTTTACGATGGTCGCCGAGATGCTGGCCATCGCGCGCGACTCGCTCAACGGCGCGACCCAGGAGCAGCTCGAGTGGGTCGTCATCATCCTCATCGTCGTGGAGGTCATCATCGGGTTGTTTACCATTTGGCAGGGGACGACGGGGCACCATTAACAGCGGAAGAGAGGAACGAGCGGGGGCGGGGCGCGCGGGGCTTGTATCGCCCTCTTCCCCATTTCTTTCGCGACGCGCCTCCCATCACATCACACAACAACCCTACGCCTTTTGCGGGGATGAAGGGTCACAATTAAGAGGATAGATTAAGAGAGAGGCGCAAGTCGACGCATGGGCACGCGTGAGGCTTGTGTCGCCGCCCCACCTTGCCTTCGCGTAGCGCGTTCCCTATCACATCACGCAGCAACTCTTCTCCTTCTCCAGCGGCGGCGGCCGCCCTCCGCTGGCAGGCCGGGCCGCGGGCCGCACGCCCTGCCCCGGCGCGCGCTCACCCTCGGCCGCCCGCCTTGCCTCCCTGGCCGCCCTCGCCCTCTCCTCTTCTTCCGCCTGCAGCCGCAGCGCCAGCTGGTAGTCGGCGTCGTGCCCGCCGGGGCCGGCGGCGGCAAGAGAGGCGGCGGCGGCGGCGTCGCCGTCGGCCACGCGCGCAGCAGCCGCCTCTTGAAAGTCCCCTCCCACCAGCGCCGTGTCGCCGTCCACCCGGTCCAGCCGCTCCCACACGATGTCGCCCGCCTTGGAGTAGCCGACGTCGGTCACCAGGGCGTGCAGGGCGCCACCCATCGGCGGGGAGGCCACCGTCGCGAAATGGTTGTTGCGGAAGAGGACGCCGACGGTGCCCGGCGGGAGGGCGGTGGAGAGGGCGACGAGGCCGGCGGGGGTGAACTGGGCCGCGGTGCGCGCGAGGAAGGAGCGTGCCAGAGAGGGGCGGTCGACGGGAGGAGGCGCGTCCGCGGCCGCCGCCCTCGCCACGCGGTCCATCACGCCCGCGACCAGCGCCCGCACCGCACCCTCGTCAGCCGTATCCTCATCAGCTCGCCCGACGCGGAGGCCGGTTTCCAGCGCTTCGGCCAAGTCGGCCGGCGAGAGCGAGTCCAGGCCCGGCGCCCGCGCCGCCACCGTGGGCGTGGCCGCGTCCGATGGCGGCGCGCCCGACCCGGCGGGCGTGGCGCGCGAGTTGGGCGGGGTTGGAGGGGGGCGGGCGGGCTGCGGCGCCGGCGCGCTATCTCCTCCCTCGCCCCCGCTCACCGCCAGCTCCACCGCCTGGTTGTACGACAGCCCGCGCATGACGTCCGCCGCGGGGTCGGCGCCGTCGACGACCCAGCCGTGGAGGAGGGGGAGGCCGAGCAGGTCGAAAATGGCCACTTCGTCCGTAAACTCAAACGCCGTCGGGGCCGAGAAACGCACATTAACATCGAGCCCTGTCGCCAGCCGCGCCAGCCTTGGCACCGCGGCGTCGACGTTGGCCGCGATATTGGCGCGCGCGGCCGCGCCGAGGCCGGCCGCCGCGAGGCGGGCGTCGTCGTTGCGGTCGAGCAGGGCGCCGGCGACGAGCTGGATGAGGCGGTCCTGTAAGGAAGAGGGGGGCTCGGGTGAGGGCGCGCTCCAGCAGCCCCGCCTTTCCTTCCCTTCTCCTCCCTCCTCCCTTTACCTGCGACACCGAGCCCGCCCCCAGCGGCAGCCTCACCGCGTCCCCGCGCAGCGCCAGCGCGTTGACGATGGAGAGCAGGGGGCAGGGCCCGTTGTCGGCTTGCAGCGCGATGGCGACGTCGCGCGCGAAGACGTGCACGCGTTTTAAAGCGTGCTGGGCGGCGGGCGGGGGTGCGGGAGCGTCCGACATGGCGCCCGGCGCCGTCCAGCGCGGCGGGAGTGAGAGAGGAGGGCGCGGAGCACAGACGCACACTCCCGATGCGGGCGCTGCGACCACGCCCGTCCGCGCGGCTCGTCGCCGCGCGTTCGTCTCCCATTCAGCTAGCCCCCTGGCGCCTGGCGAATGACTTGCCCCCCCCTCTCGCCCTGCTCGCCGCCGGCGTGGAAGCTGCGTGGGCCGACGCCGTGCCCGGCCTCGCGCCGCTGCCCCTGCGCTCGGATTGGGCGTGGCACGAGGCGGGCGAGGGGCGGGGGAGGCTGCGGCTGGAGAACCGAGCCTACACCTCCCCGGCCTTCCGCCGCCTCCACCTCGAGGCCGCGGCCCGCGGCGACGGCCTGCATGTGCTGCACTGCGTGCTGCACCCGTGGCTGGATGCCGGGGCGACGCCCATCCTGTCGATGGACGCCGTCGCGTCTGGCGACCGCGTCACGCTCGCGGTCGCCGACCCGTGCCCCGCGACCGCGTCCTTGGCCCTCCCCCCCGCGTACGACGCCGCGGTGGCCGCGCTGCAGGACGAGTGCGGGGTGCCGGACAACAACCGGGGGGCGCCGGAATGGGGTCGAGAGATTTTCTCCAGCCGCTGCGTCCTGACCCGCCCCGCGTCGACCGCCGACTTTCTCACCTTTGCCCGCTACGCCCTATCCCTGCACCGCGTGCACCTCGCGTTCGCCGCCGACGCCGTCGCGCGCGGCGGCGGCAGGTTGCCCCCCGCCGACCCCGCGACGCGCACCTCAACTCACGCCGCCCACGCCCGCTACGCGGCCGCCCACCTGCGCAACGACAAGACGCGGCGCGTGCTGGCGGCGGCGGCGGGGGAGGGGTGGGCGGGGGAGTACATGGAGGGGTTGATGTTCGACGTCGAGCCGTTGTGAAGGGGGTAGAGGGGAGGGGGGGTGGGGTGGAGGGCTGCTGGGGCGCGACCTGTCGGTCCAAACCGTGCACTGAACCGTCTCGGCGAGTGCCGTGCGGCCGGCGGGCGGCTGGCGCAGTGTGCGCCCGCTCGCGCTCGCCGTCCACACTTCGCCGCGCGCCCCATGCTGCGCCGCCACGTCGCGAAACACGAGGCGACGCTGGAGCGCCTGCAGCGCGTCGCCGGTGCGCGTCGCCGGCGCGCGGGCGGGGCGATGGCGCGCGCCGGGGCCGGCGCCCGCCATTGGCGACCCCCTTCCACCTCTTCAGACCGCGAAACCGCGGCCGCCTCCGCCGCCGCCCGCTCGGCCGCCACGCACCTCCTGACAGCGGTCGACGTCGACGTCGCCGCCGCTTTCGAGCGGGAGCGGGCGATCAACCGCGAACTGCGCGCTCTGAAAGCCGCGGCCGCGCGCGCGGCCGCCGCGGCCGCCGCCTGGGCCGCGGCCCTCGCCCCCCTGGACGCCGCGCTGCGCGACCTGGGGGATTCAGAGTCGTTTCTCAACGCCGCCGCGGGCGAGGTCGAGGCGGTGGCGGGGCTGCTCGAACGGTTGGCCGACGCGCGCGCCGCGGCTAGTCCGCGCCCAGCATGACGGACGCGGCCGAGATCCGGGTCATCGTCGCGGCCGTCGACGAAGCCGCGGCCGCCCACCCGCGCCCGCTGCGCCGGTCGCGGCGCGCGGTGGCGGCGTCCGCGGCGGCCGTTGCAGCGGGCCTGCGCCCCGGCGCCATGCTCGACTCCTCCCCTGGCCTCGCCCCCGCCGCCGCTGCGGCCCTAGCGGCCGCAATCAACGCGGCCCTAGGCGGGGCGCCCCGCCTGGCGGCGGCTCACCTGGACGGGTGCTGCTACCTCTTGTCGCTTCGACCCCTCTCTCTAGCCCCCTGGCCCATCTTCTTCGACGGCGCCGCCCCGCGCTGGGGTTCTGCCGACGATGCATCCTCCTTGGCCGCCGCGGCCGTGCCCGTGGCCGGCGCAGCGTCCGCGCACACCCCTCTCGACCTCGCCGCCCTCCCTGGCCTCCCCCCCCCTCCCCCGCTCAACGCTCTTCTGCTCGGCTACCCGGTTGCCTACCACGTGTCCACGCCGGCCGCAGCGGCGACCGCGGCGGGGGGGCTCTCGGAGGGCGGCGTCGCTCTGACCGCGCTCGCCTCGGCGTGCGCGCCGCTGGCGGCCGCTCTGGGGGACGCGCCGGACACCGTGTATGATCTGGCCGCGTTCAGTGTGCCGGCGGTGTTGGAAGGACTCGAGCCGGACGGCTTGGGAAGCGACTGGCGAGGTGTGTGGGCGCGGCGCGCGGCCGCCGCGGCGGCGGGCGGCCCGTGGCGCCCGCGAGTGACCACGACATCGGTGTCGGGAGTCGCGTTTGTGCTGTGACTGTGTCTCATTTGCAGAAAGGGTTTGTGCAGCGCAGGAGGGCGCACAAACCCCTTCCCCCTTTCCCCCACTACTCAAACACGTCCCCCAGCGCGCCTTCAAACTTGGCCAACCCTTCCTCCACCTGCGCCCCGGACACGACGAGCGGCGGCAGGAAGCGGATGGTCTCCCGGGCGCCCGCGGTCATCAGCATGAGCCCCCGCGCGAGCGCGGCGCGCGCGACCGCGCTCGCGACGCCCGCCTCGGCGTCCATCCCCCCACCCTTCCCCCCAAACTCGGCCGCGCACATGAGTCCGCGCCCGCGGACGTCGATGATCGGGTAGCGGGAGGCCAGGGACACGAGGCCCTCTGCCAGCTGCGCGCCGCGCGCCGCCGCGTTGGCTGCCAACCCCTCCTCCGCGATCACGTCCAGCGTCGCCACCCCCGCCGCGCACGCCAGCGGATTGGCGCCGTACGTGCCGCCCAGGGAACCGGGGGCCAGGCGGTCGTGGGCGGCGGCGGTGGTCGCGACGCCCGCGAGCGGAAAGCCGCTCGCGATCCCTTTGGCGAAGACGATCGCGTCCGGTGCCCCGTCCATGAGCAGGGTGTGCGCCCAGAACGCGCCCGACCGGGCGACGCCGGACTGGACTTCATCCAGGATGAGCATGGCGCCAATGTCGTCGCACACCTTGCGCAGGCCGTCGAGGAAGCCGGGCGGCGGCGTGAGGAAGCCGCCCTCGCCCAGGATGGGTTCGACCAGGATGGCGGCGACCTCGTTGGGCGCGACTTGCTGTTTCAGCATCCAGTGGAGGGCGTCCAGGGGGTCGTTGCAGCAGGCGCGCGAGGCGTAGGGCGCGAACGGCGCCTGGTTTGGCGCGACGCCGTACCACTGCCCGCCTGCCGGGTCGTGCGCCCGCCCCACGCATCGCAGGCAGTGCGGGTAGCGGGCCACGGCGACGCCGGGCAGGGTCGGGCCAAAGCCGGCGCGGTAGGCTGGAGAGAGAGAAGGGGGAGGGTCGACGCGCGCGCGCGCGCGCGCGCGCCCTTCCCCCGCCGCCCGCACCGCCACCGCCCACGCACCCGTTTTGGAGTTGGTCAGCGCCATGGCGCCCAGGGTGCGCCCGTGGAAAGAATGCTGGGGGGGGGGGAAGTCGTCGAGTCCATTTCCATGTTCCATTTCCCACCGCCGCGCCCGGCGCCACCGCCGCACCCCGACCGCCAACCTCAAACGACACGACGTATGGGCGCCCCGTGTGCGCGCGCGCGATCTTGACCGCGTTGTCGACGGCCTCCGACCCCGAGTTGGCAAAGAAGAACCTGCCCCCCTCCCGCATCGCCGCCGTCGGCATCGTGGGCAGCAGCCGGTCGATGAGCGCCGCCAGGGGCACCGACCCCGCAAACAGGTTTTGCTGCGCGTTGATCTGGAGCCCCGCCTGGCGCGACACGGCCGCCGCAACCTTGGGGTGGCAGTGCCCCGTCGACACGACCCCGATGCCAGCCGCCATGTCCAGGAAGCTGCGGCCGTCGGTGGACGTGACGACGCAGCCGGTGGCCGAGTCGGCGATGATGTCCTGTTTGAAGGAGGCGAGGCCTTGACACCGAGCTCTATCCTCTCCCAGACATCCCTCCTCCTCCTCCTCTCCTCCCTCACCGAGAGCTGGGCCACCGCGGGCGAGAGGTGCGCGCGCAGCGCGGCGACGGCACCTGCGCCGCCCTTGCGCGCGGCGGCCTCCAGGGCGCCCACGGCAGTGGCGGCCGCCACGGAGGGTCGCATGGGCCGGGGTGAGTGGAGCTTGGAGAGTGTGCCACAGTGCCGCGACGCCCTCACTCTCTGCGCGCCGGCATGCTGCGCACGGCGACGCGCCTGCGGGCGCCGCCGCGCCTGCGCGCCGCGGCCGCAACGTACACGACACTGGCGGCGCCGGTGTCGGCCACTCTGGAAATAAAAAAGAGCAAGTTCGCCGCGACCGCGTGGCCCGCGGCGTCCCCAGACGAAGCGGCGGCGTTGATCGCGGCCGCGTCAGACCCGTCAGCCTCGCACAACGTGTGGGCGTGGCGGGCGGCCGGCTCGGAGCGCTGCTCCGACGACGGCGAGCCCGCCGGCACGGCGGGCCGCCCCGTGCTCGCTGCCCTGGCCGGCCTGGACCGCGTCGCCGTCCTCGTCGTGCGCCACTTTGGCGGCGTCAAGTTGGGGGTGGGCGGGCTGGCGCGCGCGTACGGGCAGGCGGCCAGGGAGTCTGTCAAGAGTGGGGTGCTCGTCGAGGTCGAGCCGGCGGCGCGCGTGTCGTTAAACGCCCCTCTGGACGACGCGGGCGCTCTGTGGCGCGCTCTGGGAGCCGTCGGAGCCTCAGGCGTGGCCGAAGCGCACGACGGCGCGCGCGTCGAGCTCACCGCTATGGTCGACGCGCGCGCGGCGGCCGGCCTCGCCGCCGCGGTCGCGTCGGCCACCGCGGGCAGGGCACGAGTGGAGATTGTTGGGGAGGGCGTGTGACTGAACCCGCGGCGCCACCTCTCTCTCCACTTCTTTACAGCGCGCGCAGCGCGGCCGCGAGCGTCGCCACCCCCTCCTCCACCTCCCCCTCGCTCACCGTCAGCGGCGGCACGATGCGCACCACGTCGCCCGCTCCCGCGGTGAGCACGAGCAGGCCGGACGAGCGGCAGGCGGCGACGACGGGGCCGGCGGGGCGGTCGAGTTGGACGCCAGTGATCAAGCCGAGGCCGCGCACCTCTTTCACGCAGCTCACACCGGCCGTGGCGGCTTTCAATGACGCCCTCAACTGGTCGCCACGCGCGACGACGGCCTTTAAAAACGCGGGGTCGGCGACGATGTCAAAGACCGCTTCCGCCGCCGCGCACACGAGCGGGTTGCCCGCGAACGTCGACCCGTGGTCGCCGGGCGCCATGGCGTCGGCGACCGCCTGCGTCATGATCGCGGCGCCGATGGGGAGGCCGCCGGCGAGGGGTTTGGCGAGGGTCATGATGTCGGGGGTCACCCCAAAATGTTCGTGCGCCCACAGCGTCCCCGTGCGGCCGAGGCCGACCTGCACCTCGTCGAACACGAGCAGGGCGCCGGACGCGTCGCAGGCCGACCGCAGGCCCTGCAGGAACGCGCGCGTCGCGGGGTGGACGCCGCCCTCGCCCTGGAGCGGCTCGACGAACACGGCGGCGGTGTGCCCTTTCGCCAGCTCCGCTTTCGCGGCCTCCAGGTCCAGATACGGCACGGAGACGCAGCCGGGCACGAGCGGGGCGAAAGGCGTCTTGTACTGGGACTTGTAGGTGAGGGAGAGCGCGCCGAGGGTGCGCCCGTGGAAACAGTTGTCGAAGGAGAGCAACCCGCTTGGCGCCGCCGCCCCCGCGTCGTACGGGTCGACCTCCGCGCGCACCCGGGCCGCCTTGCGCGCAAACTTGATGGCGGCCTCGTTGGCTTCCGCGCCCGAGTTGCAGAAGAACGCGCGGTCGCCGAATGAGGATTCCACCAGCCGCTTGGCGAGGCGCGCGGCGGGCGCGGTGTGGTACAGGTTGGACACGTGGCACAGAGCGTGCGCCTGGGTCGTCACGGCGGCGGCCCAGCGGGGGTCGGAGTGGCCTAGAGCGTTTACGGCGATGCCCGCGGCAAAGTCGAGATACGTTTTTCCCGCCGCGTCCGTCAGCCGGGACCCGGCGCCGGACACGAAGACGAGGTCGTCCGGCTTGGCGTAGGTTTGCAGGACGTAGCTGTGCAGAAGGAGGCGGGGTGTGGGCCACGGCACCGTCGAGGGCGCGCCGCCGCCGCCGGCCTCCGCCCTTCCCTTCCCTCCCGCCCTCACCGCGCATCCATGTCCACGATTTCTTTGGTGAAAGTGTCCACGGCCACGCTCTCGGCGGCGGGCGCGACAGCGGCGGCGGGGCGCTGGGGGGGGAGGGGGCGCGTCGGCCAATGACCTAGCCGGGGGCGCCGCTGGCCGCGGGGGGCTCCAATGCCGCCGCCGCTCGCCCACGCGGGCGCAAGAAATCTTTCGCTCCCACCCTTCCGCCACCGCCACGCACCCTGGCGCGGCGAAGCAGCCGCGTCGGCGCCCGAGCGCGCGTGGGCGCGGCGGGCGCCGCCGGCCGCATGGGGCGTGAGACGCGCATGCTAGATGGCGGGGCGGCTGCGCTGGCGGGGCGCGGGCGCGGGGCCGGCAGCAAGAGTGGGCGGGCGCGGGCCGGCGCGCCGCGGTCACTCTGGCCGCCCCCTCTTTCGAACCACACTTCCTGCCTGGCGGCGCATCGTCGGGTGCCCCGGCCCTGGCGGGCATCGCTCCGCGCCCCAATGCCGCCCCCCCGCCGCGGCGCCGCCGCGTCGTCGGCCCGCGCGGCGGCCCTGGCGGGCGACGCGGGTGGTGGTGGCGCCGTGGGATTTGGAGGGTGAGATTGAAGGGTTGTGATGGGGGGGAAGAGGTGGACGGCGGCGGCGGCTCGGCCGACGCGTTCTCGCGTTCCCCTCCTCCCCTCCAGCTTCGTCGGCGCCCAACGACTCGCCGGTGCACCCGCTGACGCCCAGGACGACACCGCGACGCCTTCAGGCCCAG
>Ga0315277_10001912_pt1 | contig 29453 bp, 17 predicted proteins | sample YL17G05_15_MG_FD_203695 | JGI IMG/M metagenome (GOLD analysis project Ga0315277, IMG submission 203695) | Sediment microbial communities from Yellowstone Lake, YNP, Wyoming, USA - YL17G05_15 | ecosystem: Environmental > Aquatic > Freshwater > Lake > Sediment | place: USA: Wyoming | collected... | reverse complement strand
CTGCAGATTCTGAAGCCGGGACTTCTTTGGAAAGTAATTCGGGTCTCTTATGACAACCATCTTGTCCCAGATTCGTAGGCCGTTTCTCATGTACATTCTGGCCCACAAGTGGCCACTATGATCAACTGTTCTTCTGTCCAAGAGCAGATTTAAGGGCGTGCCTGTCGACCCCGAAGTGCGGGTTTTTATGCAGGTTTCCAGGTCAATGTTACTGGCAGTCAAATATTCAAGTGGCAATCTCTGTAGTTCAGCCTTGGTCGTGAAAGGGATCTTGCCCAAGTCCTCAAGTGTTCGAATATCATCAGGCTTGATCTTTGCTTGATCAAATTTCCGGTGGTAGAATGGCACATTTTCGTATGAATGTTTCAAAAGTGGCTTGAGCTTCTTCCACTGCAGTTTTCCGAGCTTTGGCCCTTCAAGGAAGAGATTGTTCCACAGATTTGACAGTGTCTCCAGTATATGAAATGCCATTCGGTTTCACGTAGACATTGACTACTTAAACACACGTCATATATAATTCGCGCTTTAGACAAAGAACACAAGAGATATGTTCTATGCGAAAGCCTAGCGCGCGCTAAGATTACGGGGGCAATGACGCATGACCGTACGTCAGTGCGTGATGGATGCGCGCTTGCGAAGTGCAATTGACTATTTGGGTGAACTGCGCTTAACAAGAAACCATAAGAAAACGCTTCATCACCAGTAACGTCTGGTTGGTGTCAAATTGCGAAAACCGCTTCGCAAGCTATTCGTCCCGCCCATCGGGGTCGTAGAACGGCTTGTAGATTGGAGCATTATCTGGACTGAAAACCGAAAGAAGTCAAAAGCATAGGCGTTGCGACAATAGTCGTTGGCTTTCTCTTCCCTTGGAAGTGGTCCGACAAAGCAATTGTAAACAGACCCACAATCGATAATCCAGCCGCAAGAGGATACAAACGGGCAAAGGAATCTCTCCACCATCGAAGCGAACCCTCGACACGCCACCTTTCTTCTATACTCAAGTTTGTATCATTCAATATCTGCTCACGTGTTAGTATGTTGAGCCCTGCATAAGCCCACAGACTTGCCCCTATCACAGTGAACACTATCCCAAGAGCAAAAACGGTCTTGCCGCTCAACTTGTTTCTAAAATTGATCTTAATGGCTTAACGCCTTCTTTCTCTTCACTTTTTCTTGAGTCATTCTTTCTTTGTCGTAAAGCTCTATGAAACCGCACTTGTTGCAGACATAAGCCACCGGTTTAGCACCCGTATATTCCCCAATACGGAACTCCACCTTCCGACGTTCCTATCTCCAAAGGTTTCCTAATCATTCTTCCCCTGCATTTGACACATCTTTTAGATTCGCTCATGGCTTAACACCTCCATTCTTTTTTCCTGTTTCATGCCATTTCCTTCAGGATTTTCTGGACGCGCACTACCTGATTCTGTGCTACTTCTGTTGAACACCCAGCGCAAGTATTTCACGGTTTCTTGCTAACCATGTTGCGAATTGCATTAGAAGCTTCAGACTAGAAACCTGCTCAACTCCTCCTTGCATGATTCTCCACTGAACATCTAGGAAAGAGGAATCAGCAGAAGGCATAATTTTTCGAACTATCTCAGGATCCAGAGGAGGCAAGGGAGCCTTGAAGTGTGGTTCTGCCATTTTCCGTACTTGCTTCCAGCCTGGAGCATAGAATCCAGTTGCTGTGCGTCGCCAATAACGCCTCTCACCTTTCAGCGCCAATAATAGAACAGTTCGCAGATCATGTAGTGGTTTATATCGCCATATTCCATTGTTACCATAGATTTGATCCATGGCCTTTTGTTGGAACGTTGGCGCAAGATACGTGGCACCGAAGTCGTTACTGCTCAGGGGGAGTTTAGCCAGCTCTGGAAACTTGTTTTTGAACAACTCCTTTTCAAGGCAACGATCACTCATTGCCTCAAGTGGCATACCTCCAAGAACCTTCAAAATCTTCCGATCTACAAACGGCAGCACAGGCCATGAGCCAAAAGAAAGTGTCCACAATCCATTGCCATCATGAAATCTATGGATATGGTTAAGACTATAACTCCATATTCTCTGAAAGTCTTGGCCGTCATAATTTTCGTATACTTCTCTCGTCGTTCCAAGAACTTTATCGACCAGATTCTTAGCGTTCTCATCTTTCAGAAGTTTTCGCAATGTTTCTGGTTTAAAAGCCCAATTACTTAGTCTTCTTAAATACAAGTCGAAGGAAACTGCTTCTCCCCTTTTTGAAATTGCCCAACCAATGACGCTTCCGAAAACTCCATCCCCTAAGAAACCATTAACCACTCTTGAGGCGATTCTACGAAGATGCGGATAAAGACCCCACGCGGGTAGTCCTATTAGTCCATCCAATACATGCTGCCAAGTTGCTGACAAGTCTGCAAACCGAATATAATCTTGATAACCGACATCGAATCTTACGTGTTCAGAACCTAATGTTCTAGCCATTGATATGGCACATTTCATCTCGTTGTCCGAGGGAATTCCCTCAGTTACCGCGATAGAGTTGAAGGCGCTATATCTAAGATATCCTCCAATCAGGCTTGAATCTAAGCCGCCTGAAAGCATCAAACAGTGTTTGGCACTCTTTAAAACGTGACGGGAAACAGCTTCGTTGAAAGTCTGATGTACGACTTCTATTTGTTCAGCAAGATTCAGGTTGAAATATCGTTCAGATACCGGAATCCTGAACTGAAGGAGTTCTTCTGGTTGTTTTCCATTGCCACCTCTTAGAAGACATCCAGCACGCAATCTTTCGACGCCAGACAGAATTGTCTGACCGTCAAGAATACATTTTGTAAGAAAGATCCCTACTAGACCTTCAAGGTTCAGAATGGCTTTGAAAGACGGATGAAACTGAAAGAGTCTTGGACTAGGTCCAACAAGTAAAACTTCATCAGAAGCATAATAATATACTGGAAATAAACCAAGCAAGTCGGCTCCGACTGTCAATCCTTTCTCTGGATGGTATACGACAGCAACATGAATCCCATCCAAAGCTTCAGGAAGACTGGAATCCATCCATAAATGACGAAGCTCTACAGCGGTTAATCGTTCTGGTCCAGAATCTTTTATGGCATCTCCGAAAATTATCCCGATACCTTTTCGATCGTTTACTTTACTAATTGGTGTCCAGTCGCCTGCAGCCCAGATTGCAGTAAAATCATTGTTCAAGTAGGAAGAAACGGTTAATCCTTCAACTGGCGCGATAATATTTCGTATCTTATCAATAAATGCGAGTCTTCGCTGAACATCTGGATCGATGACAAGAATAAAGTTGACCAACTAGCCGACCAGTCCTCCGATATAATATGCTTTTGTGTGGGCTAGTTATCCCTTATGATTAGACGCGCATGTCTATTCGCACTCGCTGCCTGAGATAGAATATTAGTCCAGCTATGTTTAAGTACAATTAACCGTACACTTCAACAGAGACTTGACAGGTGGCAGTGTGTTCACGGTCAGGAGAAAGCTCAGGACTTCACTCGTTGTGGCACTTGTAACTACGTTCCTCATCAGTAGTCTTTCGGTCTTGACCTCAGTCAACGACGTTCGCGCCACAACGGAGCTTCAGCTAGAATGGGCAGCAAACCTTGGATTAGGAACTTACGTCGGTCCGCTTGCGACATACCTTATTCCCGGAACCAAAGAAATGCAGATAGTCGTGACGGGCGTGTCCCCAGTTGACCATGACTTCCGCAACGGAAGCGTCGCTGTACTGAACGGTTCAGACGGGTCGATAATGTGGAAGGTGGACCCAGGCAATATACAAGACCACAGCCCCTTCGAGATTGCCGATTTAAACAATGACGGCATCATGGAGATAGTCGTGGCTAACTTGGAAAACACGTTGGTTCTTTATGGCAACAATGGAAGCACATACTGGAAGAACACTGCCGCCCCCTCCTACTTCAACTATCCAGTAGTGGCTGACGTCAACGACGACGGATATCCCGAGGTATTCGTCTGCTCAGGGAACGCCCCGTACGTAGGAGTAGACTACCTAACTGAGCTGTCCCATGACGGACAGATACTGGTTCAGACAGAGAGCTGGCACCCATGCTGGGGGGGTCTTGCGATTGGAGATCCCTACTTCAACGGAACCCTCATACTCGTTCAGGGTGACAGATCAACTTACTACAATCCCGAGAACGATACATACAAGTACGGCGGCTGGGGAGTGCGAGTGCTTGACCCAAACACTCTTACTACAATCTGGAACGATTCCAGCGTTATCACCAGCAGCAACATCCCGATGCTCGTAGATGTCAACGGAGACAGCGTTCTTGAAGTCGTAGCTACCATGCAAGACACTGGTCTGGCCGTGTATAACGCCCTCAACGGCACCGTGCTGAGCAACGACGGCATTTACAGGAAAGACGGCAATGTCAGCTTGAATTCCCATTCACAACCCACAATCTACTTCGACTCAAAAGGAGAACCTCAACTAGTAACCTGCCATGACTCAAACCCCAAAATATGGAACTTGAAGGCCTGGAATTTGACGGCCACGCTCAACGTAACCTGCTTTGAACCTCCAAAAATGGGACGCGTCACTGCTGACCAACAAATGGGCATCATAGCAGTTGATAAATCAAGCACAGTTCATGTCTACAACCAGAACTTCCAAGAAGTAGATAACATAACTTTAGGCTCATCCGACCCTAGCGCTTTCACTCTCGTTCAAGACGTAGACGGTGACGGATACAACGAGCTACTGATGACCAGTCGCAGTGGAACAGTGTACTGCTATGGCACGCCTGCATTAGCACTCAACCCTTCACCGAGGTCCAACGTCGCCTTCTACAGCGAATACAGGCTCGGAGTCGCCGAATATGTCGAACCGCCAGGTCCAAAAGCACCACAGATACGCGCGCCATCACCAGTAAACAGTGCCATAGACCTGCCAACCAACCTCTCAACGCTATCCGTCGACTTGTTTGATTACCAAAGAGACCCAATGAATTATTCAGTCACGACGACCCCGAACATAGGGGAAGCAAGCGGGACTAACCTACCAAACGGAAGATACAACGTCTTGATAGCCAACTTATCCTATTCGACAACCTACTCTTGGACCGTAAACGTCACTGATGGCAAGAATTCGAATGCCACAACCTTTTCCTTCACTACCGTTCAGCCACCTCCAGACGTCAACATCGGATCACTGATTTCCTCTGAGTCGCCACCCGACGAAGCGACAGGCGTAGCAATTTCACTGTCAACATTGTCCTTCGATTTGACGAACTTCCAAGTTAAACCTGTGAACTATACCGTCTCTACGACACCCAACATAGGCAGTGGCAGCGGCACTAACGTGATCGACGACAGATACAGCATTCATGTAAGCGGTCTTAGCTATTCGACAACTTACTCGTGGACAGTAAACGTCACGGACGGCGAACTCTGTAATGCAACGACGTTCACATTCACAACTCAAGCCCCACAGCTCACGATTGTACAGCAAATTCAGGCTATAAAATACGAAGTCATGACTCTAGTTTCCGATAGGACCTTGAGTGGACGACAAGGAAAAACGTTGACAAATCAACTCGACAACGCCATCGATAACTTCTCGGATGGCAAGTACGGGGAAGCCATAAACCATATTGAAGAATTCATTAACCAAGTCAATCGTCTCGTCAGAGAACATGATCTAACCCAGAATCAAGCAGACAAACTCATCAAACCCGCCGAAGATGCAATCGACCGCATATGCGCGCTCGTGCTTCCAGGCGACCTTAACGGCGACAAGACTGTCAACGTCTATGACTCTCTTTTGCTTGCAGACAAGTTCTACGTGAGCGCGGCTGATCCAGCATGGGAATCCAAATTCGACCTCCAAGAAGACGGGATAATCGACATATTTGACGCATTACTGCTTTCAATGAACTTTGGAAAATCATGGAGATAACAAACCCATTCATGACCTGACCATTTTTGCCGCCTGCGCACGATTCGAACCACAATCCAGGATAGCTTTCTGGTAAATGTGTATTTTTGTGGAACAGGAATTCGGAAACGTTTATTACGACTCACGAAACTGGGATAAGGCTCGGTGGAAAACGTGTCGTTGCGGAAGGTAGTCGCAGGAACTGTCATTGCCGCCATAATAATAGTTACAGTAATGATGACTAACGCCCTCTCACTGCTTCAGTCCAGCGCCCCCCTCACTCACAACGGAACCATAGAAACACTAAACGTACGCGTCTTCCAAGACAGCGCCTGCACACAATCTCTATCAACCTTGAACTGGGGAAAACTGAGACCAGGCACATCAGCCAACAGAACAATCTACGTCAAAAACACGGGCAACGCCGCAGTAACACTGAACATGACGGTCACATCGTGGAACCCGTCTGCCGCAGCATCATGTATCACATTGACTTGGAACCGACAAGGCACTATTCTCTCGCAGGGAAACAGCGTCTCAGCTCTTCTTGTTCTGTCCATATCGGCAAACGTCAACGGCTTCACCGACTTCACCTGCACGACCATCATAGCAGGAAACATCTAGCAACCACAAACAGCCCTCAAGTCAGTACCCTTGCCCCTCACCTTTTTTCCAATCCCATCATTATCCTATGTCGAACAGTCTTGATGCTTCAACAATCACGCTGAAAACATGAAACCAGCTTGAGCGCCGAACCCATCCCTTTTTCCAAAAACAGGAATAACTCTTAAGTGCACCGCCGAGTCGTGTCAATCAAACAGGCAACATCACTCTCTCAAAACAACAAAAGATGACCTACGACATGCTCAAGCTCAAACGACCGTCACCATTCGACATTACCAAAATCAACACCACGCTAGCCCTCGGCCTCAAACCCGCCATACTAACAATCGCGATAATCGCCTTCTACTACCAAGACTTAACCCTCGTCTTCGGCGACGCCTTGACCAACGAAGCCACAAGCTACATCCTCATAATCCCATTCATCCTCAGCTACCTCATATACCGCAAAAGAAAAATGCTCACCGCCGCCATCACCGACACCATTACAGAAAACCAACCCGAACACACACGATACTACTCTCTGGTGAGCGGAATCCTACTGTGCATAATTGCCATACTGGTCTACTGGACAGGAAGCTACACCTTCACACCCCTGGAATACCACCTATTCACCCTGCCCATATTCACAGCAGGGTTAGCACTAATACTATTCAACCCACAAACACTAAGGCAAGCCCTCTTCCCCATAATCTTCCTCATATTCCTCACACCCCCACCGAACGAAATATTCTACACCCTCGGCTCAGCACTAAGCGTATACAGCAGCGAAGCCTCAACCGCCCTCACACGACTCATCGGGATACCCGCAACACTAACAAGCGAATACGGAACTCCCATAATCCTCATAACACGACCTGACCTGTCAAGCATGAACTTCAGCGTCGATGTCGCCTGTTCAGGCATATACAGTCTTCTTGGCTTCCTCGTCTTCGCCACATTCATAGTCTACATAGCACGAGACAAACCATGGAAAAAAGCAGCCCTCTTCGCAATGGGGTTCCCCCTCATCTACTTCCTCAACATTATACGTATCACAACCATAATCGCCATAGGCTACAATATGGGCGAACAACTTGCTCTCGACATCTTCCACCTCCTCGGCGGATGGGTACTAATCTTCATAGGTACACTGCTACTGCTTGCAATCAGCGAAAAAATACTGAGAATCAACCTGTTCACCAAAAAAAACAAGAACACCTGCCCCGACTGCACCTCACCTAACACAACAAACACAACACAAAACTACTGCACCAACTGCGGAAGAATTACAAAACACAAACCTCTGAGATTCAATTTGAGAGACTCCGCAAAAATGATCACAATTCTCAGCGTAATGATACTGCTACTATGGATACAAATGCCCGTCTTCGCCACAACTCATAGCCCTGCACCTGTCCTAGTCCAAACACCCAACGGCGAAATCGGCAATCCACTACTCTTCCCCAACATCACAGGCTATGAACTTTCATTCTGGGACCGTGACACATACTTCGAAAGAATATCTAAACAAGACTATTCTCTCAGGTTCTTATACATGCCAACGGACGAAAACAAAACCTGGGTATGGATAGGCCTGGAAATCGCCCCCACAACAAGCAGCCTACACCGATGGGAAATCTGCCTTGTCTCTTGGCCCCAAACACCCAGAGTCGCCCAACTCGACCTAAGAGACATACAGATCCTCGACAACCCACCAGTAATGGCAAGATACTTCGCCTTCCAGAATCTACAAGACAGCCAAACACAACTCGTCCTCTACTGGTATGAAACCAGCATCTTTACAATAAGCGGCACAGCACAACAAAAACAAGTCAAAATCAGCCTAATCACCTTCCCAGGAACACCTGAAAAGGTGTCAAACATGGAAAACGAAATCCTGCCAATAGCAGAAGCGATAGCCAACTACTGGCAACCGATCAAAACATGGGCACTGGTCAGCATGACCATAAGCCAAAATGGCCTAAACCTCGCCCTTGGAACCACCGCTTTCCTAGTCATAACCGTTGCCACATATTTCTTCCAGAGGAAAAGACAACAGAAAACCCGAATGGATGCATACAGAAAACTGGCAACCCGAGACCAGCAGCTTGTCGAAACAATACGAAAAATCCGGCAAACAACTCCTTCAACCATTCAAAGAATAAGAGACACATATCAAGAAACCACGAACACTGATCTCACCACTGAACAGGTCGAACAGAAACTCACCGAACTCAGCAAAATCGGACTGGTCAAAAACACGATCGTTAACAACCGAGACGAACCGACCAGAACATGGAAAGCTTAAGACGATTCATCTCAGAGAAAAGACTAAAAACTAAGAAGACAAAATAGGCGTCACAGAAAACGCTAAAATCATAGCTGGAAAACACCTTGAGAATATCGATCAATTTTCCAAAAACCATCGGTCTCATACTCCTAGTCTTAGGCGCAGCAAGCCTACTTGCAGCCATTGTATATTCATCTTCCATTCTTGCGTTAATAGGTCTTGGACTGGTTTTTTGGGGAATAATCGTCTCCTATATTCAATCGGATGAGTACGTGAAGAAAACAATCCTCAACTCGACATCAATAACGCTTCTAACAGCACTAGACGAAACGCTCCGCACACTCGATTGCAAGGGCAAAGCCATATACCTGCCCCCAAAATACCTCAACGACCCAGAATCTACTAAGGTCTACGTGCCCAAACTGGAAACCAGCACATTGCCTTCACCTGAGACAACACAGCAACTCGAAATGCAGCCCACTCAGAAAAGCCCTCAAGGTATTCTGATCACTCCTGCAGGCGCTGAACTGGCAAGACTCTTGGAAACTGAACTAGGAACAAGCCTACTCAGAATAAACCTTGAAGACCTTTTACGACGACTTCCCAAAACGCTCATAGAAGACCTCGAAATCGTGAATGACTGCGAAATCCAACTATTCGCAAAAAAAAGAACTGAAAAATCAGAAGAAAACGATCAGACAAATCAAAGCGAGATTTTCGTCAAATTCACCACGACTGTCTACAGAGACACCTGCAAACGAGCCGCGCGTCTGCCTACTATATTTTCAAACATAGGATGTCCACTATCAAGCGCCCTTGCAATCGCATTCTCCAAAGCCACGGGTAATCCCATAATGATCAAAACACAACAAATAAGCGAAGACGGCGAAACAAACGGAACAGAATACACCATCATCGAGGAGCCAGTCGCATGACTCCCGCATTTCCTCTTGGTCCGTGGGATGTCAGCCTAGTCCTAGCTGTAACAGCCATCATTCTACTCACCACATCCGAAATTCTCTCGCCCTACTACGGTCCTGCAAACTTGAAGATCAGTAAGAAAAGATTGAAAAATGCGGCCATGGCAACATCGATTCTGTTTCTAACTACGGTTGCCATTCGAATAGCAACAATGATCTACGGAATTTCCTGAAGAACGTTCGCAGTACAACTGCATAGAACAATTGTCACAATCTTCTAGACGTAACTTCTGTTGTCAAATTCCTTAACAGTATATAAGATTCGGCGCCAACGCACTTAACAATAGGAGAACGGAGAAGATGAAAAAGATAGTGTTCATATCGCTAGCAATCATCGCTTTGCTCGCAATAGCAGGTCCTGTCTTCGCCGCCACAATACGGATCGACCCACACAGCTCCACTTATCCGAACGCTGTGATGCTGACAAGCCCAGCAACCTTCAACATTTCGGACGTTTCAAAAACAGACTATGACCCACACATACTCCTAGTCATGACTGTCGCTTCATACAACGGTCTATCAGGCGACGTGGTCGTGAGCTGGACAGGCGGATCAATAACCTTCCCCAAAGCCGATTTCGTGCTGGGGACATTTGGAGGAGGAAACAAGATACCTCCAGGCGTCACGGCAGACTACACGGTTGCATCTTGTGCCGACCACTTAGGCGTCTCAGGCAACGATGTCTACTACGCCTTCGGAGCATTCTTGGCAAACCCAATAGACTCTACAAAGCAAGAATTCACAATCACAGCATCCTCAACTGCACTCAGAATGCTCGTCTATGCCATAGGTCGGGAAAACAGCCCCACAGCCCCGCTCAATAACAAAGTGCCAAACACCCAGCCGGGACTAGTAGTACCTGAACTCGTACCCGCACTGCTATCACTGGGATCATTCAGCGCTCTGGCAATACACGCGGTCAAACGCCGAAGAAAATAGACCGACGAGACTATTAGAAAAGGCGCAACTGCAGAAGCAGTGCGCACTATATATTTCTGTAATCACTTTATATCCTTCCACACAAAACCATAAACTATTGAGGACCGACATGCTTTGACTGAAAAGCATCCAGAACAAATGCTAAAAGAAGCAATTCTCGCAACAACCAGAGAGCACAAACCGAAAACGGCTGACCAACTCGTCAAGGAAATGCACGAACAATTTCCATCAGTCACGGAGAAAGTAATCGTCGAGGCCATGCTCGAACTCCAGAAGGAAGGAAAACTCCAATTCGCACCAAAACACGCATTGCCTCATAGTCTCATACCGTTCCTTAGGACAAACGCAGCTTTGTGGTACTGGGTCACTTTTGCCATTGCTATCGCTGCAACAGTGTCAGTCTTTGCAATCCCAGAAGGCGCCTACCCATTCGTGGCTCTTCGTTATGTGCTCGGCTCAGTCTTCATCCTTTGGCTTCCCGGTTACACTTTCATCAAAGCACTCTTCCCGAGGGAACTTCCACTCAAAACAAATGACAGAAACCTAGATCTGATTGAACGCGTGGTCCTAAGCTTCGGAATGAGTTTGGCGCTTGTGCCACTAGTGGGGTTACTGTTGAATTACACACCCTGGGGTATTCGTCTTGCTCCGATAACTCTGAGCCTCGCCGTCTTAACTTTGACGTTTGCCACGACAGCCGTCATCAGAGAATATCAATCATCACTGAAATCAGACAAGCAAACAATCATAAGCGGGCAAACCTGATTTTTCAATTGTGCATTTGTTTCTTAGCGCGCTGTTCTTTGCGTGCGCTCCGCCTTTTCGCGCGCGCTACTGATGAAAATTCAGCAGCGAATTTTATACACGCGTGAGGAACAGATGTCTATACAGTCCTTCTATAACATAATCAGATCAGCCAATTTGATCTGCAATTCAGGAACGTACGCTTTTCTGTTCCTGACCGCGCGCGTGCGCGATTGACTCACAAATGAATAGAAATCTCTTCTAGGAGTAGAATACATACACTCTTATATCACATGAACGGCGTTTCTCTTATGAGAAGGGAGACATGAAAAGCCTGCCACTAGCATTGGCTTTGGGCTTCGCAGCACTTTTCGCTAGTAGCGCTTACGCCGTCTGCCCAAGCGGAGAACTCTTGGTCAACCCACACGGTAGCTACTACCCGCTTCCTATTATGCTCTCGAGCCCTGCAACCTTCACCATAGAATCTGTAAACTCCACAACAGGCATCTTTCCAAACGTCGTGCTTGTTATGACGAAAGCATCATATGACGGCCTCACGGGGCCCGTAACCGTAACCTGGATCGGCACGTCAGGACAAACTAATCAATCGGTATTTCCCAAAATGGGTTTTCAAGCAGTCACCACTGGCTATGTGCCTGATCAGACAGTCACACCCTTCGACTCTGGAAGATACATGGTGTCAGACCTCAAGCAGCGCTTGGGTGTAAACGGCACAAGCCAAAACTCGTTGTTCTACAATTTCGGGCCATTCCTAGGCGGAAGCGCCATAGGACGAATCCCCAGACAATTCACCGTGACCCTGCCGTCAACCCACCCCCGAATGCTCGTCCTCGCCATAGCAAGATCAGGCGTGTGCACACCCTTCTTCAACATGCGAGTGGGCCCATGCAAACCGGGATTCATCGTCCCAGAACCCGCTCCAATACTCATGGCAACAGCCTCCGTCACAGCACTCGGATTATTCGCAATCAAACGCAGAAAACAGTAACACCACAGGCCCAGCCAGACAGTTCCTTATGTTCAGATTCTTCCAGCCAACTTAACAAGTAGTTGTACACGTCCCCAACACTTGAAGGCACTCGTAGATTTCACAACGTTTAACAAGCAATGCTTATATCGCATGTTTTGCCTCAAACCTGATTTCAGACAGAGGAAGATTGTCAACATTTGCCGACGGTCTCCCTCTGATGTCAAACTTACTGGGTGTGAATAATAAGTGCCGTTGAAAACAATAAAAAAAGAAACGGCCGATACACTATCGCTAGAATGGGTTCTGCATATCAAAAACTACAGACTCGACTTGGACAAAACAAGATGCACGGGCTGCCAGATCTGCAGCCTAGCCTGCCCCAAAGAAGCCATCAAAACCACAAACCACGTCAAAACGCAAGGCAAGAAGGCTCAGAAAGCCAAAGTCGACATAGACCTGGCAAAATGCAACTTCTGCGGAATATGCGACGTCCTATGCCCGTACGGAGCAATCAAGCTGACTGTCGACGGCAAGCACATGCTCTCAGTCGTCGAAAAAGAAAGCTTTCCGTCGCTTGTACGCGACGTTAAGCCTGACCCAACTAAATTCCCAATCGACCCAAGAACAAGCAAAGACGCCTGCCCCCTCGGGCTTATCACAGTATCCTATTCGACAGCAGATGGAAAACCAATCGAAAACCCAAAAACACTGAGTGAACCTGAACGAAGCTGGTACAAGACAACCATTAACATCGATAAAGACCACTGTCCGTGCTGCACGGTATGCGAAGCGAAACTCCCCGACAAGGCGATGCGTGTCCGAAAGTTCCTGACGGGAAAACTGACAATCAACACATCCAAATGCCTCGACGGATGCACAGATTGTCTAGACGTCTGCCCAATCACAGGCGCACTGTACCTATCAAACGAAGACAAAAAAGTGCATGCGGACGAAACGTTCTGTGTCTACTGCGGAGCATGCAAGACGGTCTGCCCAGTTGGCGATGCATTAGATTTGAAGCGAACTCGCGTCATCCACTCACCCGTACGCTCAGGAGCTTGGAACAAAGCCCTCGAAAGACTGACCTCACCCACAGACTTGACAAAAGAACTCAAGACGAAGGGCTCTCAAAAAGCAAGAGAAGCCGTAAGAAAAAGAATGGTTCCGGAGGCGCGACAAGTTGCCTAGGACGCCCGCCAAAAAGAAGCCGGAAGCTCGCAAGAAACAAAGGAAGCTTACACAGAAAAAAGCCGCTTCTAAAGTTGAAGGCCCAAGAATCGGAGTGTTCGTCTGCCACTGCGGCTCAAGCATAGCATCCGTCGTAGACGTTGACGCACTAACAAAGTACGCAAGAACCCTGTCAAACGTTGTTTATGCGGAAGATATGGATTACCCGTGCAGTCGTCAAGGTCAAGACGGGATAAAAAAAGCAATAAGGGCCAATAAGCTCGATCGCGTTATTGTTGCCGGCTGTTCACCGAGACTTTACGAGCCTACTTTTCAAAGCTGCGTTTCCCAAGCAGAGCTGAATCCGTGGCTCTTCGAGATGGCGAACATCCGCGAGTTCGCATCCTACTGCCACAAAACCAAACCTGAAGAGGCGACTGAAAAAGCAAAAGATACGGTAAGAATGGCTGTCGCAAAAGCTAGGCTTCTCGAACCGTTAAAACCGATAGAATTGCCCATGACAAAGAAAGTCATGGTTATCGGCGGAGGAATCGCAGGGATCAATGCTGCCCTTGACCTTGCCGACATGGGCTTCAAAGTTTATATGGTCGAGAAAACTGAGACCATAGGCGGGTACATGGCGCTTTTGGATAAGACGTTCCCTACCCTCGACTGCAGCATCTGCATCGAAGGGCCAAAAATGGTCGACGTCGGCAGACACCCCAACATCGAGATAATCTCCTACGCAGACGTGCTGAAGGTCACGGGCAACGTTGGCAACTTCCATGTTAAGATCCGTAAAAACCCACGCTACGTCATCGCTGCCAACTGCACAGGGTGCGGCGAATGCCGAGACGCGTGCCCAATCGAGTATCCAAACTATGCCGACATGTACTTAGGCGTACGAAAAGCAATATCCATCCCGTTTGGCCAGGCTGTTCCGCTCACGCACACGATAAACCGCGACTACTGCATCGAATGCTACAGGTGCGTAGACGCATGTGGAGCTCGTCAGGCGATCAATTTTGACCAGAAACCCGAAGAAGTCGATGTCAACGTTGGAGCCATAATTCTCAGCGTCGGTTATGACATGTACAACCCCAAAGACTTAGAATGGACTGGCTACGGCAAATACACGAACGTGTTCACGGCTTTGGAGTTTGAAAGGCTCATACTCGCAGCGGGTCCAACAGGCGGAAAAGTTGTTCGGGCTTCGGACGGTCAGAAACCTCATTCTGTAGCTTTCATCCAATGTGTTGGTTCACGGGACATCAATAGGTACGAGTACTGCTCAAGCTTCTGCTGTATGTACACATTGAAGCATGCGGTCATGCTTAAAGAGAAGTATCGGGACGCTATCGAGGTTTACGTGTTTTACAACGACATGAGGAGCAACTTCAAAGGTTACGAGGAATTTTTCAACCGCGCCCAAAAATCAGGAGTCAAGTTCATACGGGTCAAACTTGAAAACCGTCGTGTGTCCGAAGACCCGAAGACCAACGACCTCACAGTTTATGGCGAAACAGAAGACGGAAAGCCCGTTTCGGCACACGTCGAAATGGTCATTTTGGCGAACGCCGCGATTCCAACGGGAACCGCGCCTGAATTGGCCAAGATCCTGGACATTCCGCTGGGCAAAGATGGTTTCTTCGTGGAATGCCAACCCAAAATCAGACCCACAGACACCTCGGTGCCTGGAATTTTCATTGCAGGTGCTTGTCAGGGTTTGAAGGATATTCCCTACAGTGTGGCACAAGGAAGTGCTGCTGCAGCTCAGGTCGCGTCTGTCTTGAGTAAGGAAAGTTGGACAGTCGAGCCTTTGGTGGCCAAGGTGGATGAAGATTTGTGCAGTGGCTGCAGGATATGCGAGTCAGCCTGCGGCTTCCACGCGATCAACTTTGAGAAAATTGGCGAGAAGTCTGTTGCGAAAATTGCTGAAGGCTTGTGTCATGGTTGCGGAATATGCGGTTCTGCCTGTCCGATGGATGCGATAACGATGCCGAACTATTCCGACGGCCAAATGGTTGCTCAGATTCAGGCCGTTGTGGAGAAGAAGGTGAAGTCTAGATGAGCGTACAATCGGTTTCGCAAGCTGCTCAGACGGCTGGCGAGCCTCGTATCGGTGTGTTTGTCTGTTACTGTGGGCTTAACATTGCTGGAACCGTTGATGTTGAAGATGTAGCTGAGTATGCGCGTAAATTGCCCGGAGTGGTTTATGTTAAGACGAATCGTTATACGTGTGCCGACCCTGGGCAGGAAGAGATTCGGAAGGGCATTCGGGATTACAAGTTGGATCGGGTTGTTGTCGCTGCGTGTTCGCCTAGGATGCATGAGCCGACGTTTCGGCGGACTGTTTCGGAGGCTGGGTTGAACCCGTTTGTTTATGAGATGGCTAACATTCGGGAGTTTTCATCTTGGTGTCATCAGGGCACGCCTAAGGATGCCACTGAGAAGGCTAAAGAACTCGTGAAGATGGCTGTTGCAAAGGTCAAACTGCTTGAGCCTCTGGACGTGATTGAGGTTCCTGTTTCAAACAGGGCTCTTGTTGTCGGCGCTGGCGTTGCAGGAGCAAGTGCTGCTTTTGACCTTGCCGAGATGGGTTATCAAGTTTACTTGGTTGATCGCGCGGAGATTATCGGGGGTCACATGGCTCAGTTGGGAAAGACGTTTCCTGTTTTTGAGTGTTCGAACTGTCCACAGCAGATTCACTGTTCAAGGTTCTCTTGCGTGGCTACGAGGATCGGGGCAGTTGCTGTCCATCCGAAGATCAAGTTGCTTACTAATTCCGATGTGAGGCAGGTCGAGGGTGTCATCGGCAGCTACAAGGTCACGGTCTCGAGGAAGCCGCGGTTTGTTGATGAAGAGAAGTGTACAAGCTGCGGGAGATGTTGTGAGGTCTGTCCAGTTGAAACGGTTAACAAGTTTGATGCTGGAATGAGGAAGCGTAAAGCCGTTTATTTGCCTTTTCCGAATGCCACGCCTAACACGTACACGATAGACAGGGAGACTTGCCTGTTCTTCAAGGATGGAAGTTGCAGGAAGTGTCAAGAAGTCTGTCCTGTTGCCGCCGTGGATTTTGAGCAGAAACCCAGTGAGGAGAAGCTTGAGGTCGGTTGCATGGTTGTTGCCACGGGCTATGACATTTATGAGCCGAATGACCTTCCGAATTATGGTTACGGCAAGTACAAGGACGTCATAACGGCTTTGCAGCTTGAACGGATCATTGATTCCAACACGCAGGTTTTAGGCGAGCTCTGGAGGCCTTCAGACGGCAAGATGCCTGAAAGCATGACTTACATTCAGTGTGTGGGCTCTCGTGACATCAACAAGTTTGAGTATTGTTCGGGCTTCTGTTGCATGCTGACTCTGAAGAGCGCAGTCTTTCTCAAGGAGAAGTATGGTGACAAACTGAAGATCAACGTGTTGTATACCGATATGCGGGCCAACAAGAAGGGATATGAAGAGCTTTTCAATAAGGCTCGGAAGCTCGGTGTCAACTTCATTAGGGTCAAGCTGACGAACAAAAACGTGACTGAGGACCCGGTGACGAAGAAGCTGGTTGTTTGTGCCGAGAGAGAGAATGGTGAGCCAGTTCAGGTGAAGAGTGACATGGTTGTCCTCGCGACGGCTGCGATTCCCTGTCAGGGCTCTGAGGAAGTTGCGAGGGTCTTTAACATCAGCCGTGGTAGTGACGGGTTTTTCATGGAGAGTCATCCGAAGCTTAAGCCGATTGACACGCCTTCGGACGGTGTTTTTGTTGCCGGAGGCTGTCAGGGGCCGAAAGATGTCCCTTACAGTGTTTCTCAAGGTATGGGCACGGCGGCTCGTGCCGCGACTATTCTTTCGAAGCCTACGTACAAGATTCAGCCGATCGTGGCGGTCGTTGACCCTGCGAGGTGCCGTAACACTAAGGTGAAGTGTGGTTTGTGTGCTAAAGCCTGCCCTTACGGTGCTATTCGTGCGCCTGAGGGTCAGGTGGCTGTGACTGAGAGTGCAATGTGCCATGGTTGTGGCACTTGTGTCGCCGAGTGTCCTGTTGACGCGATTACTCAGAAGCATTTTACTGATGCGCAGATTGTGGCGCAGATTCGGGCGGCTTTGGAAACGGACCCTGAGGGTAAGATTTTGGCGTTCTTATGCAACTGGTGCAGCTATGCCGGTGCCGACCTTGCGGGGACGAGTCGTTTTGAATATCCGCCTGTGATTCGGCCGATCAGGGTCATGTGCTCAGGACGAGTGGACCGCGATTTTATTTTTGAAGCGTTTAGGTTAGGGGCCGGCATGGTTATGGTTGGTGCTTGTCATTTGCCGTATGACTGTCACTATATAAGTGGGAATTATAAGATGAAGGCTCGGATGGATGCGTTGGCACCGATGTTGCAGAAGCTCGGTATGAGTCCTGAGCGTTTGCGGGTTGAGTACGTTTCGGCGGCAGAGGGTATCAAGTTTGCTGAGGTCGTTCGTGAAATAACGGGGCAGATGAAGGCTTTGGGTAAAGAGAAGATTACGGCGGAAAACGCCAAGATGAAGCCTTTTCTGGAGAACATGTTGAAGAGAAAGCAGCAGTCAACCTGAACGTGGCGCGCGCCTGTAGAACTTACTTCTAGAAAAGCGTTTCGCAAGTGTTAACTTCGCACAAAATCACATTGAGTTGAGAGTCACGTCCAGTGTGAAGCCAGCCTTGAGATGGATCCTAATAGCATTTCTCATGAGTATGCTAGTGGTCATACCTGATGTCAGTCAGGTGGTTGTGTTTTCAGGCAATACTGGAAAGAACGCCGATTCGTGGGAAATGTCAACTACAGTATATCCGCCGGATCGAGTATTCCTTTCCCAGACTTTTGACATTGAAACTATTGGCAGGATTCCAGATGGTTGGTACATTGCGAATTCGCAATATGGAAACATCACTGTTGCCAATGATGGGTATGGTAGCACACGAAAATCGGCGATGATCATAGACAACTCGAGCGTTGGCTACCCAGGTCCATACAGGTACTTCGAAGAACAAACAAAAACCATTGGAATATCTTTTGCGCTACGACCGACCAACAATTCAGGCAGCGAAACGATCGTCGAAATATTCGTTGATGACGGCAACTTTAATGGTGCAAGCATAATTTTCAAGGATGGCAAAATAGGGTACCGCCAAAAGTATGGATACATATTCCCTTTACCCTACGTTCCCGACAGATGGTATACAATTAGACTAATCTTGAATGTTCCGCGTAACGTTTACAACGTTTATGTCAATGACCATTTGGAGGCGGTCAATGCGAGTTTTCTGGGAGCTTGTACCCAACTCAATAGGATAGTTATCAATGAGACCTCTAGTAAAGATGGCTTGTTCCTGCCTGTTGCGTACGTCGATGAGATTTTGGGAAGGCAAGTTATTGAAATCCCGCGAGATTATTCGACAATTCAAGAAGGAATCAATGCAGCAAATCCATATGATGTTGTTTTTGTTACGGGACAAAGAACTTACTACGAAAGCGTCATTATAACAAGGAGTATAGAGCTCGTAGGAGAGGACGAGGCTACCACAGTAATTGATGGAAGCCATGCCAAGCCGGGAAGCTCGTCAGATGGAATCCTCATAAAAGCCAGTAATGTGTTCGTACACGAGTTTACTGTTAGATCAACATCATATGGTGCAGGAATTCGCGTTTGTGGTTCGAACAACATTGTTGAGGACAACGTTGTGACAAATGGGCTTGGGGACGGCTTTAACGTGACTGGTTCAGGCAACTACCTGGCACGCAACGTAATCAAGATAAACATGAAATATGGTGTTCAAATTTCGGGCGCAAATTGCACGTTAGTTGACAATACAATAATAGAGAACGACGCGTGCGGTGTTAAGGTTTCTGGGTCCAATTGTAACGTGTCAGACAATTTCATTGGATCAAACTTCGATTGTGGCATTTCGATAGCTAAAGGTGACAACGGTCTCGTAAGAAATAACACGATAAGAAAGAATGCGTTAGGCGTAAAGTGCGATGCAACAACCGCGGGCAACCGAATCTTCCAAAACCGATTCATCGGCAACGAGCAAGAACCTCAGGCTGTCGATGCCGGATTCAACCTTTGGGACGACGGCTATCATTACCTACCTGGAAACAAGACTGGAGGAGGTAACTACTGGAGCGATCTAGAGAGCGTAGACATATACTTCGGTCCTGACCAGGACCGACGTTCATGTTTCCTAGTTCCTGACGGAATCTCTGACGCACCATACTATCTTTCATCAAAAATCAAAGACAGATACCCTCTCCTCATCACACAAGACGTGACGGATAACACTATCCCCAAAGATAAGAGCGGTCCATGTACGCAACAGTATGTTGATTATGACACAGGCGTGTTAGTCACGGCCTACTTCCTTAAAAACGTGACAGTTGCCAATGCCACGATTTTCGTGGAATACCGACTCGCATCTGATGTTGGTCATGAGAGTGTCGCAATGGGGATATCAGATCTAAGCAACAATACTTGGAAGGGAACAATACCGGGCAAGAAGTATGGTACGCTGGTCACGTACAACGTCAGTGTACATGCTGAACTAGATTCTGAAGTGAATTCGACCAATTATCCCCTGTCGGCTCCATTCTCTGTTGGAGACCACCTTCCCCCAACAATAGGATCAAGCGGGTGGGCTCCTTATGTGCCAGATGATAACCAAACCATTCTGGTTTGGGCGGTCGTGACCGAGCCAAGCAACGGGAGTGGAGTCGCAAGCGTTTCACTCTCATATCTTTTCGGAAACACATGGTGGACGGCAGATATGATACGGACTGTCGAGGGCAACTACACTGCTTTGATGCCCAAACAACCTGGAAATGCGAAAGTGTCCTGCAATATAACAGCTGTTGACAGAGCCGAAAACAATGTCTCCACCCCAGTAGGCATAAATGTTGTGGCAATTTCAATGTTGAATGTAAACAATACTGTGACAAGTATGGAGCCATGCGACATTGACTTGGGCGTGATGTACAGAGGTGAAACAAAAACTGACAGTCACCTTACGCTTACCAATATCGGTCAAGAGAATCTAGCATGGAACATTGTGACAGTTAACAGTGGCGATTGGCTGAAGTCTATCTCATCCCCAAATGGTGTTCTCCAACCAGGCAAGAGCACAACAGTGGCGTTGAAGATTGACACGACGAGTTGTCTAGATCCCAATCTTTACGTTACTGAACTCACGGTAGTTGCCAACGGATCTGTGCCACGATGGGTCGTGTTATTGCGCTTTGTAGTGAGAGACATCGTAATTGACTCTTCATGGTGTTCTGTCCCCGCTCCATTACGCTCCAACATTAATACGAATGTAACCTTCGCTTTCCACGCGAAGTGGACGCATAACTGCACTGACGCAACTTCTGGGAGTATATCCGCGGGTGGTTATGGTTCGGCGCTCACGGTCAACAGCACAGGATGGGTCATCTATGACTTCAATTTGTCGTCTGCGGGTAGGAAGACCTTTTGGGTTTTGGCAGTCGATTTCACATACACGAAGGACAACCAAACATACCACATAAAATCCTTCACCCAGAAAACCGAGAACTTGACGGCAATATGGGACCGGGTGAAACTTGTTCTCAAACTTGCAGATGACAGAATCGACGTCAACAGCCAAGCCGTTGTGACCTGGGATAGTAGCGTGTATGAGTATGACAATTCAAAATTCGTGGGTTCTGTTGACCTTAATGATACTCTAACCAAAGCGACCGTAGGTAAATATTGTATCACTGCTTCGAGTATCAATGACGCAAAATATGGTCTGACAGCTTTTGAGAGCAACTCAGTCTTATGTGTCTGGGACAGGTTCAAAATCAACGTCGGGGGTGTTTCAAACATACTGACACAAGTTGGGAAGCCCGAAACAGTTTGGTTTATGGCGCTTTACGAATACGACAATATTGTTTTCAAAGGGGCAAACGGCACTCTATACCTCGATATCTACGTCCTGATGTTTAATGAAACCGCCCAACGTTGGACCTGGGTTTGGAACCGAACAGATCCAATGGATTTCTTGTCTCTGGATGATACTTGGAAGAAATCGTTTTCTTTCGACGATTCAGGACCGCGGATATTCGTGGTTTCTCGGACGCACTCCATTGAAGACAGATCATATAATTTGACGGCTTACAACGATCTTGTCGTCCCACCATTAAGCATAACTTGGCATGAAGGATGGAGGTGGTGGCCGTATCCACTTCCAACTTTTACCATAGACAATTCAAGCAGCGCACAGCCACCTCCGATACAAGGCTCTCTGGAGTTTCCGTCCTGGGCCTTCGCAGCGATAGTAGTCACTCTTGCCATCGGTTTATTTCTCATTTTCACGATGATCATCGCGTCGGGAAGGAAGCGTAATCATAAAGTCATCAATGACAAGATGAAAGACAAATATCAGAAGTAGAGGATTATTTTTCAGCATCAATAACTCTATCGGCATCCACTCCACACCGTTCTTAGCATGTGCGCGCAATCTTTTTCTGCTAACGATTACTGCCAAGAGCACTGCGCGCGCAAAGTAGCTTACTGCACTTCCTTATTCATTCAACGCAGGCAGAAGGGAATCCAAAATCGCGCGCTTCCTCGACTGGGTCGTGGGAACGACGCGCACATGTTTGCATTTAATACTTTCTTGTGAAAATACGTAGGTTGTTGAGTCCACAGAAGACAGTTCCATAAATCTTTTATTCGACTCGAATCATACAGTAGTATGCTGCGCTGGGGATGAGGGGAAGGATGAAGAAACTCTTTAGTGCATTGGCTATAATGCTGCTTTTTTTGAGTGTGTTCGGCGGGGTATATGTCGCAAAACCGGTCTCTGCGATTGGCAATGTTCTCAAGGAAGGTGACGACAGTAGGAGTTTAGAATCGAGCCTGCTGAACGGAGTTACTGGTCTGTCTGCGGGGCAGGAGAAAACCAAGGAAGATTACAGTGATGCCTTGACAGCTCCTAACAGTGCATTGGACCTCTCCTCTCTCAATCAGTCCAATGATTTCGCATATGTGGATGGCAATAAGACTAGGCTTGTGGTTGGAATCGATTCTGAGAATCCCTCAAAAATCTCTGGACTTGAGAACATAGCGGGTCGGTACCAAGCTCGAATTGTCGATGAGATTTTGATGCGAGGAAAAGTAAGAGCATTGGTCTTTGAGCTATTGCTAGTATCGGTTGCAGGTTTCTCTCAAGAAGTTCATGCCTCTGAACTGGCAACATATATAGAACCCAACATGAAGGTTCAGGTCCAATATGTTCCAGATGACCCGTACTGGAGCATGCAATGGGGTCCTCAAAAGATAGGGGCGGACTGGGCATGGAACACGACAATAGGTGATCCCTCAGTTCTCGTGGCAGTTGTAGACACAGGCATCTACTACCCTCACCCCGACCTTGCCGCAAACTACGTTGCTTTGGGTCTTGACTGGGCGAATAATGACACGGATCCGATGGATGATTATGGACATGGGACCCATTGCGCAGGCATAATCGCAGCCGTCCTGAACAACAGCGAGGGGATAGCTGGACTGGCACAGGTTAGAGTTATGGCTGAGAAAGTCCTTGATTACACCGGATGGGGCTATGCCGACTGGGTTGCCAACGGCATAATACACGCGACGGATTGCGGTGCCAAAATAATAAGCATGAGCATAGCTGGATGGGGCGACAGCGAACTTATCCATGACGCAGTAAAGTACGCGTATGACGCAGGTGTCCTCTTGGTCGCGGCAGCAGGGAATTCTGCCACGAATGTAAAACCCTATCCGGCAGGCTACGACGAGGTGGTTTCTGTAGCGGCAACAGATGAATATGACAGCACAGCTTATTTTTCAAACTGGGGCGACTGGATTGAACTTGCAGCTCCGGGCGTGGACATATACTCCACTGTTCCTGGAGGTTACTCGTTCATGAGCGGCACGTCAATGGCATGTCCGCATGTCGCGGGTTTGGCTGCCCTAGTTTGGAGTCAATATCCAAACAGGACAAGAGACTGGATCCGAATTTGGCTGCGATATACCGCTGATGATCTGGGTCCCGAAGGATTTGATGACCACTATGGATATGGAAGGGTGAATGCGCGAAAAACACTTGAAGTGCCCCCGCCTACCCATGAGCTGATTGCCTACAGTTGGGCAACACCGCCCTACGTGAAACCTGGAACGTCGGCCTCTGTGAACGTCACATTGCTAAATTTTGGGAACGACGAAACCGACGTGAGCTTGCAGCTTCTTGCAGATGATATCGTGGTTGATTCAACAATGATAGGCTTTTTGCCTGGCCAAACCTCTGTCGAAGCCATCCTTACATGGTTTCCCGCGGTAGAAGGGTCGTACAATGTCACATTCTACGTAGTCCCAGTGCTAGGCGAGACAAACTTGGAGAATAATGCACTTTCGAAAAGCCTGTTTGTAGGTATTCCAGTAAGGGCCGTAGTTTTGCATTCAGCCGGAAATGTCTACAGCGAAATAATCAACAACTGGCAGACACTCAATGACGAATGGTACCTTTTCGGCGACACTATGGTCTCCATCGACTATGCCACTCTGAACAGGGAAGAGATCACCTATGCAGACATTGTAGCCACAGAAGCGGATGTGCTAGTAATTTCGTGTGCTATTGATCCGAATGCAGGATGGGAATTCGAAGACTCGGAGATTAACGCAATAACGCGATACGTGCATGAAGGACATGGACTGATAGCAACATCCGGCACATTCTACAGGAATGTTCCAAACAACAACAAACTGACTCCGCTTTTCGGTCTTAACAGAACCACGCTATGGGAAGTAACAGGTACAGATCTTTTGCACGTATTGAACAAGACTCATCCTATCTTTGCCAGCGTTCCGGATCCTCTAGTGCTCCCACGAATAACCAATGTCATTCCAGCTGATTGGCAATGGGACTCAAATGAGTTGACAAACGGCAGGTATCTGGCAATTGGACACTACCAAGAAAGCGCGATAGCTTCGTACAGAGGCCTAGTTTACATTTCTCCCATTCTGGAAGCGATACCGCCATATTATCACTTTCATTTGCAGTTGATCTACAACGCAATCAAATGGTCGCGATATGAGAAACCAAAACATGACCTGACAGTTGCTCTGGAGGCTCCGACTCGTCTCAAGCCCGGCGAATCAGTCCTTCTAAATGCCACAGTCTTCAACGCAGGACTGAGCAACGAAACCGATGCTGAAATAGAGTTGTTTGTCGACAATGCGTTGGTCGGCTCCGCGACCGTGGCGCAGTTAATGGTTGATTCTTCACATACAATTAGCTATCTTTGGACGCCAACCGTTCAAGGCGTCAGCAACATCACGGCATACACGCCTCCTGTAACCGGAGAGGTTTCGACGGAGGACAACGTCGCAGGGGAAAAGGTCCTAATTCTCAGAATCGCCGTAGAAAAAGTTCTTGTCTACTCGGATGATTACTATGTAGCGCCGTCTTCTAGGTATGTTATCATCGCTCTCAACGAATTGGGAATCAACTTCACCTATTATATTGATGATCCGTCGGGATTCGGTTGGGCACTATCGAGCCAGCCTTGGGACATGGTGATCGTGGACCACTGCAACTATTACGCGATGGGTAATTACTGGACAGAACTCGACTACTATGTGCGCAACGGCGGTCTCCTGATCCTAAGTACGTTTGACATCGATGGTTCTCACTCGGAGCCTACAAGCCTTTGGGATACACTAGGGGTCCGTTGGGTTTCTGATATGCCGTATCCGGAACCCCTGTATCGCTGGGTGCTTTCACACGTAATGTTCACTTTTCCAAACAGCGTTGGAGATCTTACATCCTACATTCAAGGATACTATGATGGCGGAGACCATGTGGCTGCAACCACTGGAACGGCAATCGCAGGCTTCACAAATGCACCTGCTCCGGACAGCGCGGGTATAGTTGTCGGTAGCGAATATGAGACCGTGCTTTTTGGCTTCAGATTGGATGAGTTTCGTTACGATCAAGACGGAGATGGAAAGCTCGACGCCATCGAACTGTGGCAGAACGCAATTGTTTATTTGGCCAGAGGTTTCGAGCATGACCTTGCTGTATCTATTGGCGCTCCGACGCTTCTTGAGCCCGGTGACTCGGCAAGCCTGAACGCCACCCTTCGAAACCGCGGATCAAACACTGAGACAAACGTAGTCGTGGACCTGATGATTAATGGTACAATAGTGAATTCTGAAATAGTTCCCGAATTGTTGATTGGCGCCTCTCACACGATTGAGTATCTCTGGACTCCGACCGAGGGGACATACAACATTACTGCATACGTGCCCCCATTACTAGCCGAAGACTTCACAGCGAACAACATTGCAACGAAGATTGTAAGTGTTAAGCCAATTAAACGCATTCTGTTTGATCAGACTCATGGAACTGACGGTATCTATGGTTACAGCAGATGGATTGCAAGCCTGACTCAGAGGGGTGACGTTGTCGAAAGCAACTATGCATCTCCTGTCACACCTGTCACGCTGGAAGAGTACGACGTATTCATAATCTCCCGACCAACCTATGCGTACAGTGAGGATGAGCTCGTGACCATTCGTAACTTTGTCGTAGGCGGTGGGGGTCTTCTCGTGATAGGCTATGATTACCCATCCTTGTTCGATGATTTGACAAATTTCGCTGGTATGACGTGGACAAGCGGTGGAATGTCGGGCAGCACGACCGATATTACTCCGCACCAGGTGACTGCGGGCGTGTCTTCGGTGTATCTCGCTTCGCCTAGATGTTACATGTACGTGAGTGGAGCAGCTCAAGGCCTAGTGAGAGACCATGCCGGCAACATAATGCTAGCTGTTTCGGAGCAAGCGCCAGGGAAAGTCTTAGGATTCGCGGACGAAGATTCGTTGAAAGACTACTCAATCGTTGAGGAAGATAATTTGCGTCTGGCAGACAACATGATAGACTGGTTGTCAGTCTTCATCCCAGTTGACCATGATCTGTCTGTTTCACTGGAGGCACCCGCCTTTCTTAACAATGGGACCTCGACACTGCTGAACGCAACCGTTCGAAACCGAGGATTGAATGTCGAGACAAACGTGGAACTGCAGTTGCTGATCAACAGCACGCAGGTCACTTCGGTCGTGATTCCCGAATTGCCTGTAGGAGACTCCTACACGCTCAACTACAGTCTGAGTTCGCTAGGTTGGGGCGGAAAATACAACGTGACTGTATATGCCCTCCCTGTGCCAGGCGAGAACGTAACATCAAACAACGTCATAACGAGAATTGTCATAGTTCCGTATTACGCAAGGACGTTCACTTCGCCTCAGTGGGTCGGCGGTGGAACGCCCATGGAGTGGCATGCGGATGACGGTAGTTGGGAGTACATTCTACCGTTCAGTTTTCCGTTCTACGGAATCTTCTATAATATGATCTATATTTCGAGCAACGGGTTGATAGCATTCAGCTGGCCAGACGCAAGCTACGGCAACAGCGTAGGTGCATTAACGGGCAAGCTGGCGATTGCTCCGGCCTGGGACGATTGGACATCATATAGCCCAAACGACATCTACGTATGGCAGAATTCTACACATATTTGCGTCCGGTGGCACGTTCAGCACCTTTCAACTGGCGCAGTTGCCGACTATGAAGTAATTCTAGGAGGAGCAGACGGTGTCATTCAGTTTGATTATGGTTTTTGCAGCGGCGAAGTCTCTGCCACGCTCGGAATATCAAACGGCATCGACGAGGTCTTGGCAGAAGATGCTACAGAAGTAAATTATGCAAATTCTGTTATCTTCACACCTCCTCCACCACCTCCGCCACCTTCAATCGATGTTGCTGTCACCAGCGTTAATGTTGCGCCCACTGATGTGTACCAAGGGTGGATTGTCACTGCGAGTGTCTCTGTAGCCAATCTTGGCGATGTTCCAGAGGACTTTGCCGTATCGCTGTACTGTAACTACAATCTGATAGCACTAGAATATGTATACCTTCAACCGAACGAGACTGTGGACCGGAATTTCCTATGGGACACCACATTCGCTGCGGCAGGTCAGAATTATACAATTAAAGCAGAGGTAAGCATAGTTTCGGGCGAGGGCAACACGGCTAATAATGAATGGGTGGACGGTTCCGTGAATGTTAGAATCATCGGCGACGCGAACGGCGACGGGAAAGTTGACATCTTCGACTGCATCATGGCATCAAACGCCTTTGGAGCAAAGTCCACCGAGCCGGAGTACCGAGTTTTCTGTGACGTGAACCAAGATGGCATTATCGACATCTATGACATGATAAAGTTCGCAATACACTTCGGGGAGGGTACGTAGATTGTCGCTCCAAAAAAGAAGGTCAAAGATGACGGCCGCACTGTGTTTGCTGGCTCTGTTGATTTCATGTGTGACTTTGGCTTTTGGCACGGTGCGAGTTGCGGCTCCTGAGACTGCAAGGGTATACGTTGATCCACCACTGGTAGCAGATATGGCTATGGTGCCCGGTACTTTATTCACCGTAAATGTCAAGGTCGATAACGTTGTCGCTGACCCCGGACTTGTTGGCGCTGAGTTCAAGCTCACTTATGATCCGACTATTCTGAATGTTCGAGTCCTTGAAGAAGTCATGTTTCATACCGTCACACCTCTACCTGAATGGGACAACATCTGGCAGTTACAGTTGCTTATTGACAACACAGAAGGTTACGTGGCTTATGCCTGCACGTGGCAGGACCTTAATCTGGCCTATGAAGGAGGTTACGCCCCGATTTCAGGCAGTCAAACCATTGCCCGCATAGTTTTCGAAGTGACCAGTACTGGCGAATGCCTTTTGAGTTTCTCATGGAATGGTCATGATTCAGTTATCCTTGCAAATCCTTATGCGGAAGCAATTCCGCATGAATCAGTCGACGGATATTTCAGCAATATCCCTCCGTGGACGCCTGAACTAATGGTATACGTTGACCCAGCCGTAACAGATAACAGTTCTCTGAGAGTGGGGAGTATCTTCAATGTTTCAGTGAAGATGGACAGCAATATCCTTCATCAGGGCGTCATTGGGCTGCAGTTCAACTTCACTTGGGATCCAGCGATATTGGAAGCGGTTGGGATGACTGAGATCATGTTTAATGAGGTGACGCCCCGGAGCGATTCCTCCAATATTTGGCAAATCATGCACAAGATCAACAACACTGGTGGATATCTGGTCTATGCCTATGCATTTATGGATGTGAAGAAAGCCATATCTGGTGGCTACGCTCCCATAGCGGGAAATCACACGCTGGCATACATAGCCTTCAGGGTAAAAGACACGGCCACTACTGGACTCAATTTGACGGATTGTAAAGCAGGAGATCTTTATGGAAACCCCTTGACTTGTGGAACAATCGACGGCGTCTTCAAGAGTTCAAGTGTCATCCCGGGCGACTTGAACTCAGATGGCATTGTTGACATAAGCGACGCCATACTGGCGTCCCGTGCCTATGGTTCTTCATTCGGAGACCCCAATTGGAACGCGTTGGCCGATTTGGATGGTAATGGCATCGTCGACATTTTTGACATGATCCGACTTGCCGCGATGTTTGGGCGTGCCCGCTGATCGGCGCCCACATACTCGCGAACACAGTATGTTTTTAAATGTCCCGAGCTTATAGCTCGGCTGATAAAGACATGTTTGAAAGACTGAAACAGTTTGGCATCGTTTCCAGGGCAGAATTTATCCTCCCAAATCTGGGTTCTTTAATCCTGGGACTCGCGTGGGGAGCAAATCGAACATCCGACCTTACTGGTTTGATCATTCTACTTGTTCTGTCCTTTAGCGTAATCAACTTGAGCTCAACTATAGGCGCTCAGATCAAC
>Ga0315277_10001911_pt1 | contig 29454 bp, 18 predicted proteins | sample YL17G05_15_MG_FD_203695 | JGI IMG/M metagenome (GOLD analysis project Ga0315277, IMG submission 203695) | Sediment microbial communities from Yellowstone Lake, YNP, Wyoming, USA - YL17G05_15 | ecosystem: Environmental > Aquatic > Freshwater > Lake > Sediment | place: USA: Wyoming | collected... | reverse complement strand
CTACTGCGTTTCGTGTACCTTTTTCTCATGGCGGTTTCTCCTTTCTTGCTCGAAAGCGGTCCGAGCTACACCGCTCGGACCTGAGGAACCGCCATTTTCTGTTTCAACTACGCCGGGGACAACCTCGGCTTCTGCTGGAAACACCTTACGTATATGACGTCAAAAGGTGCGCCCCCACATGTACACTGTTGTGTCGGGATTGGACCAACTACGAGCAAGAGGCAATCGGGTCCTTGTACTGTGAGACCGTCCTCTACAACCAGAAGCAGTGGGGCTGTGACGTGGGGCATCACTGAGGGCAATTCGACGTGTGGCATCATGATTTGATGGCTATCGGGGGAAGTCCTTGAGCCCTGCGATGAGCCGACAGCCGCTATCCCGCTTCGAAGTACGGGCAGACCATAGGGGGCAGATCGGTGACAACGACCGAGCGTGTGAGCGGCACGAACGGCATGAATCGAATCATGAGGTGGTCTATACCTACGCTTCATGATAGCGGAGCGTCGCACGAGCGGCTTGCGATTGTTCTCGTTGGCGCCGTCCTGGTCGTGTTCATCCTCCTGTTAGGATGGAGCGGGTGGCGTCACAGCCCGGTTGTGACCGAGGATGCCCACCTGGCGAGCGGCGTAAGCCACTTACGTTTCGGGCGATTCGACCTGTTTCGCGTCAATCCCCCGCTGGTTCGGATGGTAGCCGCCGCTGCGGTGGCGTTGATTGCCCCCTCTTCAGCGTGGAACGGTTATGACGGCAATCCGTTCGTTCGCATCGAGCACCGTCTCGCCCAGGATTTCCTCCTGATCCACGGGTCGCGCTCGTTTTGGCTGCTGACGGTCGCCCGCTGGGGCTGCATCCCTTTTGCCGTGGTGGGTGGATATGTCTGTTACTGCTGGGCAAGAGCGCTCTATGGTTTGGCAGCAGGCCTGATTGCACTCGCATTGTGGTGCTTCTCGCCCTACGTTCTCGGCCATGCGTCGCTGATCACGCCCGATGCCCACGCCGCGGCGCTTGGTGTCCTGGCGTCCTACGCTTTTTGGCGCTGGCTCAAGGTGCCGGATTGGTGGTACGCAAGCCTTGCCGGGTTTCTGCTGGGGCTGGCGGAGCTTTCCAAGTTCACACTGCTCGTCTTCTATCCCGTATGGCCAGTACTTTGGCTGCTTTACCGCTTGCCCGCTCGACGGGAGATGACGGCGCGTGACTACCTGCGACAGGCGGCGATGCTTATGAGCATTCTTTTGCTGAGCGTCTGCGTGATCAACCTCGGCTACGCCTTCGAGGGGTCGTTCCGCAGACTGGGTGAATTCCGGTTCCAGACCGAAATGCTTACTGGTCTATCACGCCGAGAAGTGCCGGAAAACGGGGCCAATCGCTTTCTGGGTACGTGGTTGGCTAGCTTTCCTGTGCCACTTCCCAAGAACTACCTACAGGGCATCGACACGCAGAAGCTCGACTTTGAGCAGAAAAGGTGGTCTTATCTTCGCGGCGAGTGGAAACTGGGGGGCTGGTGGTACTATTACCTCTACGCGCTGGCGGTCAAGGTCCCGCTGGGAACTTGGCTCTTGGTCCTCGTTGCCATCGGGGTGAGTGTCTTTGGGCGCAGATATTCTGCGCCTTGGCGGGACGAGATGGTTCTGCTCATGCCTTTAGCTGTCATTCTGGCTTTCGTCAGCTCACAGATGGGCATTAACGTGCACTCGCGCTATGCGCTCCCGATCCTGCCGTTTGCCTTCGTGTGGACGAGCAAAGTGGCTCTCTCGATTCCAATGGGGCGCTGGACGCTGGCGGCGGTTGTGATTGGCGCATTAGGTTGGTCCATCGGGAGTAGTCTGTGCTTCTATCCGCACAGCCTGTCATACTTCAATGAACTAGTCGGTGGCCCAAAGGGCGGACACTACCACTTATTGGACAGCAACATCGGCTGGGGGCAGGATCTCTTGTACTTGAAGCGATGGTTGGACAAGCGCCCCGAAGCGCGCGCTCTGCATCTTGCGTCGTTTGGCTTCGTCGATCCACGACTGGCTGGTATCGAGTTCACGTTGCCACCGATCAGTGCTCCGGCGAACAATGGTGATCAGCACTCCTCGAAGCAGGATTTAGGTCCCCAGCCCGGATGGTACGCCATTGACGTTAACTTCCTGCACGGTGCGCCCATGCCAACAGCCGATGGGAAGGGCGGTTGGCGGACTTTTCCGAAGGACGGCTACAATCTCACTTACTTCCTGCACTTTGAACCTGTTGGGATGGCCGGGTATTCGATCTACATCTACCACATCACGCCGGACGAGGCGAACCGCGTCCGCCGAGAACTTGGCCTGCCCGAGCTTCCTGGTTCCCAGCGGCCAAGTGCGGAAGCCGACGATCGACGCGCGGCGAGCTCCTTGTTTCCTCGTTTCCTCCCCATGCTCCTGGACCTCCCGGATAAGCTAATGCCGTCCTGAGGATTCCGGCCTGTCGGGTGGTCCAGTCGTCGGGGACCGTTTCCGTCGGGTGATGGGGCGAATGGGGTGGTTTTCTGCCCTCTTCCAGAGGGAAAGGCGGTCGTGCTGGAGTTTGCCAGGCACCGGGCCCCAGGGCCTCGTTAGAATCGTTAGCACCGGTCTGCGGTTCCTCCTGTGCAGCGGGTGCGCAAGTCCTCTTCCCGCCGCCTCTGTAAGCTATGTTTTCTTGGGCCCATCAGCAAGCAGGGCCGATCTGCCTACTCGACGCTGTCTCGGGTGGGCGGCAGATCTGGTACCGACGTCGCAACCGGCAGTTTGCGGGTAGCAACAGATTCATGGCAAAGACGACGACTATTTCGCGGCCGGCGGACTCCAAACAGAGCAATTTCGAGGCTTTCAAGCAGCGGATCCACAGCAAGCTGGTTGACAAGCTCGACATGGCTCGCGTGGGAGAGCTTGAAGGGGACGTCCTCCGCCGCGAGATCCGCCTGGTCGTCGAGCACCTCTGCGACACCGACGACACGCTGCTGAACCGCAGTGAGCGGGAACTGCTGATCGGAGAAGTCCTCAACGAGACCCTCGGCCTGGGGCCGTTGGAGGTCCTGCTGAAGGACTCCAGCATCAGCGACATCCTGATCAACGGCCCCAAGAACGTGTACGTGGAGCGCCGCGGGCGGATAGAAAAAACCACCGTCACGTTCCGCGACAACGATCACCTGATGCAGATCATCGACCGGATCATCTCCAAGGTAGGACGCCGGGTGGACGAAACCTGCCCCATGGTCGACGCCCGGATGTTCGACGGCTCCCGCTTCAACGCCATCATTCCCCCGCTGGCCCTGGACGGGGCCTGCGTCTCCATTCGGCGTTTCGGGGCCAACCCGCTGAAGCTCGAAGACCTGCTGAACTACAAGGCCTTTACGCCGGAAATGGTGATGCTGCTGGAGGGCGCCATCAAGGCCCGGTTGAACATCATCATTGCGGGCGGGACGGGTTCGGGCAAGACCACGCTCTTGAACACGCTGTCGAGCTTCATTCCCAACACGGATCGGATTGTCACCATCGAGGACGCCGCCGAGCTGCAATTGCAGCAGGATCACGTGGTGCGGCTGGAAACCCGACCTGCGAACATCGAGGGCAAGGGGGCCATCACGGCCACCGACCTGGTGCGAAACGCCCTGCGCATGCGGCCGGATCGGATCATCATCGGCGAGTGCCGCGGCCCGGAAACGCTCGACATGTTGCAGGCGATGAACACCGGCCACGAGGGTTCGCTGACCACGATCCACTCCAACAGCCCCCGCGACGCCATCGCGCGGATGGAAACCATGATCATGATGACCGGCTTCGAGCTGCCCTTAAAAGCCATGCGGACCCAGATCGCCAGCGCAGTCGACCTGGTCGTGCAGGCCAACCGACTCCAGGGAGGGGCGCGCAAAATCACGCACATTAGCGAGATCGTGGGCATGGAGCAGGACACCATCGTCATGCAAGAGGTCTACAAGTACGAGCAACAGGGAATCGACGAGACGGGCCGGGCATACGGCCAGTTCACCGCAACGGGCATCCGGCCCACGTTCATGGGGCGATTGGAGGCGGCCGGCGTGCGGCTGCCGTCCAGCGCCTTCCGCCAGCGGGTGATGTTGGAGGACTGAGTGGTGAGTTTTCAGTCGTCAGTTCGCAGTTCGCAGTTTGTGACCGGCCATGAGAGAAACCTGAGAACTGACAACTGACAACTGACAACTGAGAACTGACAACTGAGAACTGACAACTGAGAACTGACAACCGACAACTGAGGACTGAATCGTGAATCCGCTCTTGCTTGCGATCGCCGCGTTCGTGGGAGTGGCCGCCCTGGTGGGTGGCTTGGCGATGATCATGCGCGAAAAGCCGGGCAACCGCATCGAAGATCGGTTAGATCTGCTCACCGGTGCCGCCACACCCGCCGCCAAGAAAGGCCTGCTGAAGCACAGTAGCGTCCTGGCCCAGTCGCTGGACAACGTCCCCGGTTTCTTCGAAGTGTTCCTGGAACGCTTCGGCAACGTCAGCCTGCTGTTCGAGCAGGCCGACACCTCGCTGACCGTCAGCAAGCTGCTGGTGATCTCGGCCGTTCTGGGCATCGCTGGGGTCGCCTTTGGGGCCGTGCTGGGAATCTACGCGGCCCTCCTGCCCGTGGTCGCCCTGTTCCTGGGATCGCTGCCGCTTTTGTGGGTGTTGTTCCGCCGCCGTCGCCGCCTGGAGGCCTTTGCCGCCCAACTACCCGATGCCCTGGAAATGCTCTCCCGCTCGCTTCGGGCCGGCCAAAGCCTGGGCTTCGGATTCAACATGGTTGGCGAAGAGATGAGTGCGCCGATCGGCAAGGAATTTGGGCGGGTGTTCGAAGAGCAGAACTTGGGCGTCCCCATGGAAGAAACCCTCCAGTCACTGACCGACCGCGTCCCCAACCTGGACCTGAAATTCTTCACTACCGCCCTGGTCCTGCAACGTCAGACCGGCGGCGACTTGGCCGAAATCCTGGACAAGATCGGGGGACTGATCCGCGACCGCTTCCGCATCTGGGGACAGGTCCAGGCCCTGACCGGCGAAGGGCGCCTCTCGGGCGTGGTGCTCTTGGCGCTGCCGTTCGTGTTGTTCATGGCCGTTTACCAGCTCAACCCCGACTACCTGATGGTGCTCTTTACCGAGCCGATGGGCAAGAAAATGCTGGCCGGCGCGATCTTCATGCAGGTCCTGGGGGCACTGGTCATTCGCAAGATCGTCAGCATTAAAGTCTGAGTCGCCAGTTCTCAGTTTTCAGTCTGCAGTTCGTAGCTCGTGACCGGCCATGACGTAAAACCGAGAACTGACAACTGAGAACGGATAACTGCCAACTGCGAACTGCGAACCAAGATTGGGGTGAACCGTGATCTTTGCAGCCGACCTGATCAAGTTTCAGAGCCTCATCCCCCTGGCAGTGTTCGGCGCCTTTGCCGCCTTGGCCTGGTGGGCCCTCGAGCTGGTGGCCGCCGGAAAGCCCCGCACGCTCGAACGACTCGACCAACTCAAAAAGCCCCGCCAACACCGACGTGGATCGGACGACATCCTCCTGAAGAAGACCGACACGGTCACCAAGGTGCTGCAACGGGCGACTCCCGCCCTGGCCAAGCCCCTCCAGCCCAAGGACGAAATGTCGCTGGGCAAACTGAAGACCAAGCTGGCCAACGCCGGCTTCCGCAGCGAGGCGGTCGGGAGTATCTTCCTGGGGCTGAAGTTTGCGGGACTGGTCACCGGATTGCTGCTGGGCGGCTCGCTGATCGTGGGCCTCAACGGCGTCAAACAGAACAGCCTGCTCACGACCGTGGGCGTGGCCGGAGTGCTCTTCTACCTGCCCGACCTGGCCGTCGGCCTGATCGGCCGAAAGCGCAAGCAAGCCATCTTCCTCGCCCTGCCCGACGCGCTGGACCTGATGGTGGTCTGCGTGGAGGCCGGGCTGGGGCTGGACCAGGCGATGCGGAAGGTCTCCGAAGAGATGAAGAAGACCTACCGGATCCTGGCCGAGGAGTTCGCGCTGTCCAACTTCCAATTGCAGATGGGCCGCCCCCGCGGCGAAGTCCTCCACGAGTTGGGCCTGCGGACCGGCGTCTCCGATCTCAGAAGCCTCGCGGGAGTGCTCATCCAGGCCGACAAGTTCGGCTCCAGCGTCGCCCAGGCGCTCCGCGTGCAAAGCGACTCGATGCGCACCCGACGGCGCCAAATGGCCGAGGAGAAGGCGGCCAAGACCGCGGTGAAGCTCATCTTCCCGCTGGTGCTGTTTATCTTCCCCGGCATCTTCGTAATCCTCGTCGGCCCCGCCGCCATTACCATGGCCCGCGATATGTTCCCGGCGATGCGGGGAAGGTGATTCAATTAGACCGGTCGGTCGGTAAGGGCGGAACTTTCCAGAGGCCGACGGTTCTCGCTGCCGATATAGATCAAGGTGTGCTACGGGATGCGCGGACGCCCCGGCCGCCTTATCAATTCCCCTACAGGGGGGATACACCCAACAAGGGGGGAAACCTCAAATGATGGCTCGGCTTGTTCGCTTCGCAGTCCTCACCGTCGCCACGTTCGCATGTGTCGCACCGACCCGCGCCGAATGGCTTTGTGGCCTGGTCGACGGCGCCAAAGAGTTCGGCCGGAGTGTGGTCCGTGACACCAAACGCCGCAACTGCTGGCCCGAACCCTTCGTCACGCCCGACCGCTACGCGGTCCGAGCCCCGCTGAACCTGATGGTCTCCAACGGCTGGAGGTGCCAGAACCTCCTGGGAGACTACCACTTTATCGATCAGGGCGGTGAGCTGACCGAGGCGGGCCGGATGAAGGTCCGCTGGATCCTGACCGAGGCGCCGTCGCAGCACCGGACCATCTACGTCCACAGCTCCGGCAACGCCGAACTGACCGCCACCCGCATCGACAACGTCCAGCAACTCGCCGCCCAATTGGTCCCCGCAGGCGAATTGCCGCTGGTGCTCGAGACGGCCATCCCGGCCCAGGGTTGGTCTGCGGCGCGGGCCGACGTGATCGGGCGGAAGTTCGACGCCTCGACCCCCGAGCCGCGACTGCCAGAAGCCTCCGCCGGCGGAACGGAAACCAAGTAGACTGCGTGGTGGGGCCGGGCGAAGGGGTCCTCGCGGGTCGACCCTTCCGGTAAGGCCCAATACCCTTGGATTCTGTGGAATCTCCGGGAGGATCAAGTGGCACCGGCGTCTCGCCGGTGTGACGGAAGTGATGGCACCACTTTTGCTTGCGCCACACCGGCGGTGAACCTTCGTGCAACCCGTTTGTAGTGCCCCGATTCATCGGGGCGACCTCGACGATACGGGCAGAAGACCGCATGAATGCGGTCACTACGAACGGCTCGTGATGGGTTCGACGAATGCTTACCACCGGCGAGACGCCGGTGCCACTGTGTCCAGGCTCGGTCAGCCCTTGATTCAACGGTATTGCGGTCAGCCTCTTACCCGCATTCTCCCTAGTCTTCTTGTCTATTCAGACTTACCAGTGAGTCGGCCCGCACGATCGTCAAAATCGCTAAATCCAGCCTAATCTCTCGATTCGGTTGCAGGATCGTCTGCCCAGAGGTCGATCAGTAGACTGACATCGTCTGATTGCGGCCCGTCGGCGGCGACGTGCGCCCGCGGATCCGCTCTGACGATCTGGTCGGTGGAGATACGGAGGTGCACTGTGGGGAAGGTATCACTTCGACGGTGGTTATGGGGACTAGCGGTAGGAACAGGCCTCGGAGCCGCCGGGCTGTCGGTGTGGGCCGCTGAGCGCCCCTTTCCTATGTCCCGCCAGCCGCAGGCATTAGCGGCGGCCGACAAGCCGGGGGCGGGCGGGTCGATCACGTCCTCGATCAAGGAGGGTCTGGGTAAGCTGGGCGAGGCGGTCACGCCCAAGCCCCGCGTTGACCCCGCCGATGACCCCGTCTCCCTGGCCACCGAGGCAAAGCCTGGAATTGAACTGCACGTGGCGGTGGCCCGCCTGTACATGGAGTCGGGCAAGCTGACCGAGGCGGCCAAGCATTATCAGGAGGCTCTGCGACGCGAGCCGAATAACCTCCCGGCCTTGCTGGGCTACGCCCAACTGAAAGACCGGTTGGATGAGCCCGCCGAGGCCAGAAAACTCTACCTCCAGGCCGTCAGGGCCCATCCCAAGGAGGCCTCGGCGCACAACAACCTCGCCCTGTTCTACGCCGGACGCGGGATGCTCAACGAGTCGAGCGCGGCGCTGGCCCACGCGATCCAGTTGCAGCCGAAGAACCAGAAGTACCGAAACAACATGGCCCAGTTGCTGGTTACGATGGGGCGACCCACCGAGGCCTTCGCCCAACTGAGCGCGGTGCACCGCCCGGCGGTCGCCCACTACAACCTGGGGTACCTGCTGGAGAAGCAAGGGCAGTCGCAGGCCGCCACCGAACAGTTCGCCATCGCCCTGCAGACGGATTCCTCGCTGGTTGCCGCCCGGCGGGGGCTCGAACGGCTGCAGGGTCTGTCGGCACGGCCGCAGCCGCCGGGCGACCCGGCCGGGTTGGGTAATTGGGTGAGCCGCCGTCCGGCGCGACCACCCGGTAATGCTCCGCTCCAAGGCTCTTCCGACGTCGGGCAGCGACCGCCAACCGGCCAGGTTCCCCCGGTGTGGAATCCTGAACCTGGGGCCGTCGGGCCGCAGCCGGCCGAGGCTGCACCCTTGCCACCGAGCCTGATTCGCCTGCCGCCGACCTCGGGGGAGAAGGCCGCCACATCTGGGCCGCCTCTACTGCCAGCGGAGTCCTCCGACCGGCAACCGACCCCCGCCGCGCCAATTCCTCCCCGGACACAAGAAGGCCCGGCGCTCGAGCCTCTGCCACCCGTCAACTGACCAGGGGTATGCCAAGGGCGCGCTCAGGCTTGGCGGGCCGCTATACCCACTCCCAGTCGCGGAGCCAGCCATAGTCCCGGGGCAGCTTCGCCCACAGGTCTTGCGTGAGCTGCTCGAATCGCTCGGCCTCGGCTTGACTGAACTGGCGGGGTTCCCGAACGGCCCGGGCGGCATTCTTCACCTGGTCGATGGTGATCAGGCCGGGGATGGCCGCCGTGAGCACGTCGCAGCAGAGGACGTAACGCAAGACCAGCCGGGCGGTCTCGTCGTCTTCCTGCTTGGTTGGCGAGTCGGGCTCGCCCTGCGACTTGAAGACCGAACCGCTGTTGAAGGGCTTGATCCCGATCATGCCCACGTCTTTCTCCCGCAGGGCCTCGAACATGCTGCCGCTGGGTTTCTCCTTGGTCTTCGCGGTGTAGGGAGTCACGATCACCTCGAGCTGCGGATACTTCTTCACCGCCTCGGCGATCCAGGGTCGATCGTGGCTGGAGAGGCCGGTGAAGCGGGCCTTGCCCTCCTTCTTGGCCCACTCTAGGGCCTGCACGGCGATCTCGATCTCCTCGGGGGTATTTCGCTGCCGGGTTTGCTCGTGCATGGTGATCCGCCAGAGGTCGACGTAATCCAGTCCGCCGGCCTTCAGTCCCATCTCAAATCCCTGCTTCATCGTCCTGAGCGAGCCGGCCCATTCCGGGAAGCGGCTTTCGTGGGCGCCGAAGGAGAAGCCGAAGAAGATCTCCTCACGGCGGCCCTTGACGGCCTCGCCGTAGGCGATCACCTCGTGGTCCCAGCAGGCGTCGATGTAGTTGATGCCGTGGTCCATGCAGGCGGCCAGGACTTCGCGGCGGTTTTTCTTGAACTCCGCCGTGTCGTAGCCGTAGGGGATTCTCTTCCAGTGCCCGCCGATGCTCACCGCCGAGATCATCAGGTTGGTCCGCCCCAGCCGGCGATATTCCATGTTCTCGTTGTAGCTGCGGGTCTTCTTGGGATCGGCGGCGGGCGGGGCGCCCTCCGCCTTGCCAAGCACTCCTGCTGCCACGGCCATTCCTGCCGCCGCGGCCGCGCCGTCTTGGACGAACTCGCGCCGCGTAACTCGCTGTTCGGTCATGTCTTCTTCTCCTTGAGGTGAATGACCATGCGTGGTTCCGGGAGGTTAGTGGCACCGGCGTCTCGCCGGTGGAAAACGCGCACAGGTTCAAGTTCCGCGAAACACCGGCGAGACGCCGCTGCCACTCGCTTCTCTGATCATTGGTACATTCCCCGAATCAGGCAACTCCCTTCACCACTACGGCTGCTGCGGTTTCTTCTTCTCAGGCGTCGTCTTGCCCGGGGTCGACTTGGCCGCCTTCTTGCCGTTTTGTGGCGGGACGTGAAGGATCAGTTGTCTCGTCCTCTTGTCCCACCGCACGGTGCGCGATTTCAGGCGGTGCTGCCCGTGGCAGTCGGTGCAGAGGAGTTCGTCGGGCTTGGCGTTCGCCGCGCAACGTTCCTGCCACCGGGTAATGACGTCCTTGGCCGGGGCGTCGTGCGTCTCGTGGCACTCCCGGCAGTTCGGCTCGATCTTGTCCGGCGGAAACATGGTATCCGGCGGGGTGGTGTTGTTCTCGTCGTCACGGTGCGCGTAGGACTGACCGTGACACTTCACACAACCCACGTTCGCATTAGCGTGATACACCACGAACTCCTCGGCCTCGAAGTTCGTGTGGCAGCAATAGCACGCCGTGTTGTCGGCGACGGGGCCGAGGGGGACGTCCCAGGGGTCTTTCTGGGGCGGTTCTTCCAGCAGCAGCGGCGCACCCTTGTCGACCACCAGCGGAGGCGGCCCGGAGGGCTTCGGTTCCTGTTTCTCCGCCGCCTGGGCGCCGGCCGCTGTGGGCAGCTCGGGATCCCGCCAGAGGCCGGCAGTGTAAACCACCACCGCCAGACCGAAGAGCACCAGCAGAACCACGCAGACGCTGTACTTCATCCCGGTTCCCTTACTGCCTATCGGAAAGCCCTCTCCCCTCGCCTCGCCTGTGGGGAGAGGGGCCGGGGACGAGGGGCTTTGGATCAGGGTTGTGGTCTCCCGCAGCACCGCACAGGTGGCGGCCGCTGCGTGCCAGTCTCAGTAGCTGCGATCCTGCTGGTCCGACTTGGGGTGACCGGGGTCGAACGTCAGCGAGCCCCCGGAAATCCGGGGGCCTGGGGGCTCACTTCGTTCGACCCCAGCCACCCGTTCCCCAGACTCGGAACCACGGAGTTTACTACACGTATTCCCAGTCCTTCAACCACTGGTAATCGCAGGGCAGCTTGGCCCAGGCGCGGTCCATCGCCCGATCCAATGCCGCCCTCTCCTTCACGTCCAGCTCGCGGCGCTCCATGACCGCTCTGGCCACGTTGTCGACCTGTTCGACGGTGATCAGCCCGGGCATCGGGGCGGTGATGGCCGGATTGCAGAGGATGTAGCGGATGGCCAGCCGGGCGATGACGTTGTCTTCCGCGAAGTGCGGGCTGTCCGGCGAGCTATCGCCCTTGAACACGGAATTGCTGGCAAACGGCTTGATCCCCAACCAGCCCACGTCGTGCTTGCGGATCGCCGCCCAGAGGCCAGCTTCGTCGTTGACCACCTTGGTCATGGCGGTGTAGGGAGTGAGGATGACTTCCAGTTGGTCGGGGTACTTGGCGATCAGCTTCTTCAGGTGCGCCCGATCGTGCGAGGAGACGCCGGTGAAGCGTGCGCGGCCGCTCTTCTTGGCCCAATCCAGCGCGGCGACGGCTGCCTCGATCTCCGCCTCGCTGTGCTGACTGCTCTCCGTCAAGAGGCTGATCCGCCAGAGATCGACGTAGTCCAGCCCGGCCTCCTTCATCCCTTCGTCCAGGCCCTGCTGGAGCTTCTCCCGCGAGCGCCACTCCTCGAAGCGGCTTTCCTTCACGTGCCAGGAGTAGCCGAAGTACATCCGGTCGCGCCGGCCCTTAAGCGCCTTGGCGTAGGCCAGGATCTCCTCGCCGCAGCAGGCGTCGACGTAGTTGAAGCCCCGCTCGATGCAGCGGGTGACCACGTCGTAGCGGTTCCGCTGGAATGCCGGCAGGTCGATGCCCATGGTCATCCACCCCGGTGCCTCATCGCCGCCGATGACCTTCACCACCCGCTTCCAGTGCCCGCCCAGACACACGGCCGAGATCATCAAGTTGGTCTTTCCGCAGCGCCGGTATTCCATCTCCGCGGTGTAGTTGAGGATCTTGTCCGTGCTCTGCTTGGCGGGGTTGCCGGCGGAGACCGTCTGGGTGGCGGCCAGCCCTGCGGCCAGTCCGGCCGCCCCGATCATGCCGTCGTGCACGAACTGCCGACGAGTCACCTTCTTCGACATGGCGAAATTCTCCCACTGCTCGCGGGAATACCAGAGACCTGTATCGTGCCCAACACTACCACCAACAACCCCCGGCTTCCGCCGGGGGCTGCCGTCACCGCGCCGACCCACTTAAACGTATTCCCAATCCTTCAGTCACTGGTAGTCACCCCTGCCCCCTCGCCCCTCACCCCTCACTTACACGTACTCCCAATCTTTCAGCCACCTGTAGTGGTAGGGCAGATTGGCCCAGGCGCGGTCCATCGCCCGATCCAATTGGGCCCGCTCCGCCGCGTCCAGCTCGCGGCGTTCCTTGACGGCCAGGGCCACGTTGTCGACCTGTTCGATGCGGATCATGCCGGGGATGGGGGCCGTGATCGCCGGGTTGCAGAGGATGTGGCGGATGGCCAGCCGGGAGTTCTTGTTGTCCTCTTCGTCGTCCGGGTTCCCTGGCGTGCCGTCCCCCTTGAACAGCGAACCGCTGGCGTAGGGCTTGATCCCGAACCAGCCCACGTCCATCTTCTTCATCGCCGCCCAGAGACCGTCCTTGTCGTCGATCACCTTGGTCTTGGCGGTGTAAGGGGTGACGATCACATCCAGGGCATTCGGGTACTTCTCGATCATCATCTTGATGTGCAGGCGGTCGTGCGAGGAGATGCCGGTAACGCGCGCCCGGCCCTCCTTCTTGGCCCACTCCAGGGCCTTCATGGTGGCCTCGACCGTCGCCTCGTCGTGCTGACTGCTCGTCTCGTGCATGGTGATCCGCCAGAGGTCGACGTACTCCAGCCCGGCCTCTTTCAGACCGTTGTTGAAGCTCTGCTTGAGCTTCTCCACGGTCCGCCAGTCCCCGGAGCGGACCTCGTTCTGGTACCAGGAGTAGCCCAGGTGCATCTTGTCGCGGCGGCCTTTCAGCGCCTTGGCGTACATGATCACTTCCTGGGCGGTGCAGGCGTCGATATAGTTGATCCCCCGCTCGATGCAGCGGGTGACCACGTCGTAGCGGTTCTTCTCGAAGTCCTTGCTGTTGAGGTTGGCCCCCAGCCAATCACCCCCCTGGAACAGGCCCGGAATCACCGTATCCATGCGCTTCCAGTGCCCGCCCAGGCAGACCGCCGAGATCATCCAGTTGGTCCTGCCGCAGCGGCGATACTCCATCTCGGCGTTGTAGTTCATGATCTTGCTGGTGTCGGCCCGGGCAGGATTGCCGGCGTGCACCGTGTACGTGGCGGTCAGTCCCGCGGCGACTCCCACCGCCGCGACGGCACTGTCGCGCACAAACTCTCGACGAGTCACCTTGCTGGTCATGCTAAGAGTCCTCCGCTTTCCTGGAGAGAATGAGAAAGGTGGTAGCCATCTCGCTCCGCGAGATGGGGCCGTATGGCTTGGATGGTCCGCTGGAGGGCAGCCGCCCGGGGCCCGCCAGCCGTTATGCTATCGGGTCGCCGGCGCGATTGTCAAGCGAATTGGGCCGCGCCGCCTTCCAGGCAATGACCCTCAGAAAGCCAATGTATCATCGTTTAGCCGTCGCCGGTACGGCGACGCGGGCGTTTCTCCCGGCCGACGTGCCGTCGGCCGCTAAACGGCATGTCGCCTTCTTTCTATGAGCATCCAGAGTCGCTATGTTAGTGGTACGACTCTGGGATTCTTGGGCTGCGATGGCTCCGCGCAGTCCACCGGTGCCTGACGTAAACACTTCTGATAACACCGTTTAGGGGGCTTACCTCGCCCGCCGCTTGGCGGTGGCCCCGAGCCGGGCTATCATCAGAATCCGCACTCTCGGCAGATTCCCAACCGGCCGCCAAACACGAGATTCCTTCCCTTGGAAGGCGTTGTATCGCGTCGCAGGCGGAGCCCTATGCTTGTGTAGGACGTGTCTGCGACAGGAGCCTCGGCCATGCCAGGAGAGGTAATCATCGTACTGATGGTGGTCGTGGCCGTGATCGGCCTGGCGATCTACGGGCTTGTGGCCCTGTTTGCCCGATTCGTCGGCGGCCGGGTGGGCAGCGACCGAAAGCTCGGTCGCGGCAAGGACCGCCGCCCGTGTGTCTTCTGCGGCAGCCTGACGCCCGGCGGCGGGGATCGCTGTGACTGGTGCGGCAGGGATCTGCGTGGTCCGTTGGCCCAGGAGCTTGCCGACCTGGAGGCCCTGGAGCGGCAGTTGCGGCGCTTCCGAGACAACCGCTCCTTGAAACACGAGGTGGTCGGAAACCTGCTTACGCGGGTCCAGGGTTATCGTCGCCGGCTGCTGGAGCCGGCTGCCGCTCCCAGCTCCCCCGTTGCCGTCCCGCTAGTCAGGGCAACGGCGGAAAAGCCCGTGGTTGCTGAGTTGGTGGAGGAGCCGCCCAAGTTGGCCGCGGCGACAGCCCGCCCGGTGCCGCCCGCACCGAAGCCGACCCCGCCAACGCCGGAGCCCCCTGCTGCGGAGCCCGTCGCGCCGGCAACTCCCTCGCCCCGAGCGACGTGGAGGCCGCCGAAGCCGAAACCTCCCGCCGCGCCGCCGGCGCCGCGAAAGTCGTGGGCGGAGATGCTGGCGGGCTTCATGGAGCAGCGGAACATCCGCTGGATCGAGCTGATCGGCGGACTGCTGATCGTCGGCTCGTCGGTGGCCCTGGTACTGAGCCTCTGGCAGAAGCTCAGCGGCTATCAGTACTTTCAGTACTTTCAGTTCTCGATTTTCGTTGCTGCCACGTCCGCGGTATTCGGCGTGGGACTCTACGCCCACCACCGCTGGAAACTGGAGTCGACCAGCCGTGGCCTGCTGGCCATCGCCACGCTGCTGGTACCGCTCAGCTTCCTGTTCATGGCCCTTTCCTCCAAAGACAACGCCGATGCGATTACCGTGCTGGCAGGGCTGATCGCCCTGGGCATCTTCGCGTGGTTGGTCGGCCTGGCCGGGCGGGTGCTGGTGCCCGGCGGGCGATGGCTGCAAGCGGCGGCCGTGCTGGGCTGTTCCGCAGCCGTGCCGGTGGTGGGCTGGTGGGTCGTGGAAGAATCAGCCGGCTGGTGGCTCGTCGCCGCCGGCTGTCTGCCGGTCGCCTTCTTCGCCACGGCCGTAGGTGGATACTTGTTCGGGCTCAGGCAACAGGAGCAGGTCGATGCGCCGGGCGCCGCGGCATTGTTCACGTTGCTGGGCACCGGTGCGTTCGCACTGCTGGTGGCACTCGGGCTGCTGGTCTCACAGACAGGCGGCGTCAGTGGTCCGCTGGACTTCCTCTCGCTGCCGGTCGCGCTGGCCGCCTTGCCGATCCTGGCCTGCGGATTGACGGCAGGCCGCAAGACGGCCCACGACGCCTCGCTGGCAGCCTATCAAACGGCCGGCACGACGATTGCGCTCTTGGGCATGCTGGCCATGCTGGCGGCGCTGGCTCTGGCGTGGCCCAGGCCGCTGGGCATCATCGCCATCGGCGGGCTCAACTGCGCCGCACTGGTCTTGGCCGCGTTCTACTACCGCCTGCCGGTTCTGCATGCCGGGGCCATCGCCTCTCTGGCACTGGCGTACCTGACCGTGTTCCACTGGTTCTTCGGCGATCTGGCAGCACTGTCCCCCAATGAACTGAACTCGGGAATGCTCGAGGCAGCAATCAGCGCCAAGAGCGGCACAGCCCTGGGTGGGTTGTTCCTGGCCCTCGGCCTGGTTGCCGAACTGCTCGCCCGACGCGGCCGACACCGCCATGGGATGATCTATGCCGGCGGCTGCGGCGTCGTGGCGGTGCTAGGGTTGCTGCTGGTCACGTGGCATGGATTCGCAGCGACGGAAGAACTCGACGCCCTGCGGGCCGCGGTCCTCTACGCCGTCTACGGTGCCGGCAGCCTGGCGCTTACGGCCCGATGGCGGCGAGCCGAGCTGAGTTACCTTGGGCTGTCGCTGCTTTCGGCCGCCCCCATGTGGGCGCTGTGGTCGCACTCACAAACACACGATGTCGCCCTTCAGGTCTGGGCCGCGGTGCTGGCGGGTGAAGCCTTGCTTCTCGGCGCGATCGCCGCCGTGTTGCGCCATCGCGTGGAGCATCCGCCCGCCAACACATGGAGCGACCACCTGAAGGCATTGAGATCCGGTTCGCCTATCGAGCTGTATCGGCTCCCGCTGCTGCACGTGGCGGAGATCGTTGCCCTGGTGGCGCTGACGATTGGTGTGCTGACCGGCTTCTTGGGTCGAGAGACGCCCCTGCCCGTGATCACCGCCGGGTGCCTGGCCGCGCTGTGCCTGCTATTGGCCTGGACGTATCGGTCGCAAGCGAGGACCTGGGTGGGCTCCATGCTGGTGCTGGCCGGTCTGATCCACACGCTTGGGTTCAACTACGACCAGTGGATCGCGCAACCCCGGCTCTCCTTGCTGATCGCGCTGCTGGCACATTCCACGCTGGCCGTTGCCGCCGGAGTCCTGCTAGACACCTGGACCAAGAGCCGATCCGACCACCTTCTCCCCTCGCCCGGCTCGCGGGGAGAGGGGCCGGGGGTGAGGGGTCTTGGGAGAGGCTCCAAGAGCCAATCCGACCCGCGCTTGCGCGAGACCGTCGGCCGGGTGTTCAGCAAGCCGCTGGGCGAGAGTGCCCTGCTCTCCTCAGCCCTCGGTGTGCCGGTGCTGGCGTCCGAGTTCGCTTCAGGCACGATGTCGACCTGGTCGCTGGCCCTGTGCCTGTTCTGGCTGGCGGCGGTTTGGCTGGTCATCTCTTGGCGCAATCGGCACACCGGCCTGTTCGCCGCCCATCAGGCCGTCCTCGCGCTGGCCGTCCTGGTGGCCACCGCCGCCTGGCTGGAGCATCCGCAGTCCTGGGTCGAGGACCTTCCGCATGACCTCTATCTCCATCCACAGAGTCTCCAGTCCTACGGGATCGGCCTGGGCCTGTTGTCGCTTCTATGGATGGTGCTGAGGATCGTGCTGGCCCGGGGACTGTCCCGATTTTCGCGCAGCGAAAATGGGACTGTCCCCTTCCCGCGGTTTTCGCGCAGCGAAAATGGGACTGTCCCCCTCCCACCATCTGCCAGCCCCGCACCCCTGCTCCAACCCCACGGGCCGGCGGTCGATCGGATCATCCGCCACGCCGTGGTGTGTTTGCAGCTCCTGCTCGTCGGCTGGCACCTGTTGCCGGGCGTGGGACACGAGCTGCTGCCGCGGTCTCCTGCGCCCAGCCAAACGCAAGTGGCCGTCGCTGGCGGCGCGTGGATTCTGCTGGCGGTGATGGCGGCGGTGATGGTCCTCACTCTGTGGTATCGCTGGCGGATCTCGATGCTTAGCAGCCTGCTCCTGGCGGCGACGATACCCTGCCTGATTGCCGGTCAGTTTGCCGCCCCCACGCAGCAGGCCGTCGCCTCGGCGCTCCGCTGGGGATCGGCCGTCTGCTTCGTGGTCTGCTCGATTGCCGTCTGGCAGCGGAAGCGCCTGCTTAAGGCAGTCGCCCGCGCCCGGGCGAACGTCGACGTCGGCCCGGCCGGGTACCCTCTGGGTGCGAGGGCCGCTCGGGTAACACTCTTGGCCACCACCGCCGCGCCGGTGTTGCTGCTGACGGTCTTCGCCGCGCTCTTGCAGCTCGGCGGCGCCGCGCCCGGCGGCCCGGCCGCCGAGAGCTTCTTCGACCGGCTCGGTCCGAACGTCTCCTACGTGGTGCCGCTGCTGCTGGTGATGCTCGGTCTGGTCGGCTACGCCGTCAGGGAGCGATCGGCCGGCTACGCCTTCTCGGCCGGGTTGGTTGCCGAGCTGACGGTGACCTTGGGTTACGCCCTGTACGTGACGACCACCGGCGACAAGTTCAGCGTCGCCGAGCTGGTCACACTGATCCAGCTTGCCACCATCACCGCGGCAGCCTGGGCCGGCGGATGGCTGGTCGTCCGGCAATGGCTTGACGTCTGGCGCGAACAGCCCATGGCCGACGTTCCGTCGGCCGCTAAACAAGCCGTTCCGTCGGCTCCTGAACGAATGCCCGGCACCCGGGAAGCGTTTAGCGGCCGACGGCACGTCGGCCCGACGCCCGGGCTGCTGATGAGCGTGCAGCTTGGCATGGGGGCCGTGGGCAACGTCCTGCTCTTGGGCGTGGCGCTGTTGACGATGGCCCTCTTCCATCCGCACGGACAGGCCTGGACCGTAGCGACCGGTTCGCCGCTGGGCTGGATGGCGATGCTGTCGGTCGTGGGGGCGTATGTGTACCGGCGAGTGCAGGCGGGCAGGCGGCTTCATCCTCAATGGGTCGGACTGCTGGGCATGGCCGTGCTGGGGCTGCTGGCCTGCACCGTCCAGGGCCCGAGGTTGTGGCCGGAGTGGGGCTATCGCACCTTGATGCTCGGCTGGGCGATGTACGCCTGGTTCATCGTCCTGGCCACCTGGTGGGCGGCCAGCGTGCGGACGCTGCCGCAGTCCGAGGGACCGCCGCAGGCCATGATCCGTGCCGCGGCCGTCTGGGTCCGCGTGGCCGGGATCCTGGCGGTCCTGCTGGGGCTGAAGGCGGCCTTCTGGCACGAGGAGGACCGGCTTTGGGCCGCCGCGGCCATCGCCGTGGCCAGCGCCGCCGGGGCGACCATGGCCGTCTGGCGCCGCCGCGAAGGCTGGGCCTTCTCGGCCGCCTGGGGCGTCAACCTGGCCGCCTCGCTGGTCGTCTGGCACTTCCAGCGGACCCTCGATTTCCAGCAGTGGTGGCTGCGGCTGGCCGAGGCAAACGTGATCGCCTCCGCCGCCGTGGCCCTGGTCTGGCTGGCCGCGCGAAAGCGACTCTACCAGCTTCGCGAGCTCAGCCTCGGTGAGAGCCCCCTGCTGGCCACCCAGACCATGCTGGCCGTGGCCGGCAACGTCCTGCTGTTGATCGGGCCGGTCCTCGGGCTCGTCCTTGCACCCGGCGACGGGGCACCCCCCGGGTCCGGCTCGACGGCCTGCTGGATGACCGAATTGGCCAGCGTGCCGGGCTGGCTGGGGCTGCTGCTGGCCGCTGCGGCCGCAGGTTGGTACCTCCGCCAGGTCCTGCCGGGCAACCTGCTGCACGTGCTGGGCGGCCTGGGACTGGGCGCCGGCGTGCTCCTGGCATGTCATGCCACCGACCCCGGCACTCACTTCGCCTGGTTTGCCCGGGACAGTTGGCTCGCATACCATGCGCTGACCATCGCCTGGGCTGCCGCCGCGCTGCTCGTGCTGAGCCTCGGGCTGTTGGGCGGGGGCGTCCGCCTGGCCGCGCAGGACGAGGGGTCAGGGGTCAGGGGTCAGGGGTCAGGGGACAGGGGCCCGGCAACAGGGGCCAGTTCATCAATCATCAATCATCAATCATCAATCATCAATTCTCCAAGGCCCGCGGTGCCGGGCCGGCAACTCATCTTCCCCGCTCCGTTGGTACAGGGTTGGGTGACGGCCATCGGCGGCCTGGTGCTGCTGCTGGCCGTGATCCATGCCAAGGCCGATCCCAGCAGCCCCTGGGTCTCCGGCTCGGCGATCCTCTCTGTCAGCGTGATGGCCGGCGTGCTGGCCGTGTGGCTGCGGCGGCCGGCCTACGTTTTCATCTCCGGGCTGCTGTTAAACGTGATCGGGGTAATCGCCTGGCTGGTCTGGGCAGAGCCGGCCTGGGAACTGCCTTCTTTGGCCGGATTCGTGCAGGCCAACGTGCTCTGCCTGGGCATAGGCTCAGCCGTCTGGTCGCTGTTGAAGCTGGCGCTTCCGCAAGGCGTTCCGGAGCCGGATGTTGGCGGCCGCCGCCTGGCGTTCGGCCGCCTGGCGGCCCGCTCCGGAGTGGGCCTGCTGGCCGGGGTCGTGGCCCTGGCCGTGGCGTCGCACGCGTTCTCGCTGGACCACGTGCTGGTTACCCAGCGGCTCGACTGGATCGCCCTGGCGGCCACGGCCGCGGCCGTGGTGCTCTCTCTGTGGGATCGCTCCTCGCGGCTCGCGCTTCCCGGGTTGTACTACCTCGCCCTGGCGGCCGTCGGCATGGGGCTTTCTGCCCGAGAAGTCGTGGCACGCGAGTTTTGCCATCCGGCGGCAATCGACCTGGCCGCCTTTGTGCTGGTGACCGCCGGGTTGGCAGTGTCGCTGCCGCGATTGACGGGCGTATGGCAGGCGCTGCGGATTCCAGCGTCAGGGTGGCTGGTGGCGGACCGGCACCGAACCTTGGTTTGGTGGCGAAGCAAAGCTTTGGTCGGCGACGCCCCAGAATGCCTGATTCCTGGGGCAGCGCTACGCTATGCCCCAGCCACCGATTGGCTGCCGGCGGCCCAGGGGGTTGTCGCCGCCGTGGTGGCCGGGCTGAGCGTCTGGATCTCGCTCGACTTTGCCTTCGACGGCATAACCCATCCGACGCTGGGCTGGCTGTCGGGCCGAATTCCAGGGCCGCTGGCTGCGGCGCTGCTCTTGCCCGCTGCCATCCTGTCGGCCGGACGCACTCGCGATCGCTGGCGCAGAGGATGGCAACAGGCCGCCCTGGGGCTCGGCCTGGTGGTCCTGACCGAATTGGGCTTCGTCTGGCTCGTTCCGCAGGGGGAGCCCTCCTGGGTCTGGCTCCATCGCAGCGTGATCTTGATGGTGGCTGCGGTGGTGATGACCCTGCTGGCGGGCCTCGGCCTGAGACCACTCCTGCCCGAAACGAGCGATTGGATCCACTCCGGCCGGAAGGTCACGCGGCTGTTCGCAGCGCTGGCCCTGCTGATGCTGGCCGTCGTGCTCGCGCAGGAGGGCCTGCTCTTCGACCTGGAGAACGGCACGCCGATGGAGTGGCCGGCGACCGTGGTCGTGGGGCTTGCCCTGGCCGCGCTGGCCGCCGGCTGCATCGGCTGTGCGGTCAGGCCCGACTGGGATCCCTTGGGCCTGGACGACCGCCAGCGGCAGGTCTACGTCTACGCCGCCGAGGCGTTTTTGGGCCTGATCGCCCTGCACATCTGGCTCACCATGCCTTGGCTGTTCACCCGCGGACTGGTCCGCAGGTTCTGGATGCTGATCGTGATGGCGATAGCACTTGTCGGCGCGGGCTTGAGCGAGTGGTTCCACCGCCGCCGCGTGCCCATCCTCTCGCAACCGCTGGAGCGGACCGCGCTGGTGCTGCCGCTGGTGCCGGCGATCGGCTACTGGTTCATGCAGGCCACCACCGCCGAGACGTGGTTCCTGGGCCAGGCCAGCCCGGCCACGTGGCTGCTGATGGGCCTGTTCTACGGCCTGATGGCCGTACACCGTCGCTCGCTTTGGCTGGGCGGGCTGGCGATCCTGGCCGGCAACACGGGCCTGTGGGTGTTGTGGGACCGGCTGGACGTCGAGATCTACGAGCATCCGCAGCTCTGGCTGATCCCCATCGCCCTGGCCGCCCTGGCGGCCGAGTACCTCAACCACGACCGGCTTCAGAAGGCCCAAAGCACGGCCGTCCGCTACCTCGCCCTGAGTGTGATCTACGCTTCGTCCACGGCCGACATGTTCATGACGGGCTTGGAAGAGTGGCATTTCCTCATGCCGTTGATCCTGATGGTCCTGGCGGTCATCGGGGCGCTGGCCGGCATCCTGCTGCGGGTCCGCTCGTTTCTCTACCTGGGTGTGACCTTCCTCGCGCTCGACGTCGTCACCATGGTCTGGTACGCGGCCGTGCAGCAGAGAATCTGGTGGATCGCCGCCGTCTGCGGCATCGCCCTGGGCATCGCCGTGCTGATCCTGGTGGGCGTCTTCGAGAAACGCCGCAACGACATCCTCGCGGCCGTGGAGCGGCTGAAGGATTGGGAGCGATAGATGACCGGTCCCGATCAATCAGACCACGAGCCCACCAGCCGAGCCGGGGACTCGGGGCTCGGGACTGGGGGCTGGGCTGCCGGCAAGGGGGCACCCTCCCGTCAGAAATCCCAAATCCCAAGTCCCAAATCCGAAATCCCCCACCGGCCGCCGTTGCAGTTCGGTCTGCGGGCGATGCTGTGGATCATGGTGGCGGTGAGCCTGCTGTTCGGCACCCTACGGTGGCTCGACGTCTCGGCGTCGGCCAGCGCCATGGTGCTGGTGATCCTGATCGTCAGCGTGGCCGCCGCCCTGGGGCTGGTGGTGGCCATCGCCGCCGCGAGGGATGATGACCAATAGCGATTCTGGTTCCCAAGCTCCGGCTTGGGAACCCGGCCCAACGAAGCTCTGTAAAGCCGCGACCAGTGGTCGCGGCTCGCCGGTGTGCCAAACGCGTGAACTCCCGTCCCGCGACCGCTGATCGCCGCTTTACAGGCCGTAGGGCGGGCTCTGCCCGCCGTGCTTCATCTTCTCTGGCAATCTCACCCATCGTTGTCCCGCCTCGTCGACTGCCAATCCGCGGGCAACTCGGGCAAGCCGAGTTCGCGGCGGACGCGGTTGGCCTCGTCCAAGGTGATGTGATAGATGTAGATCGAATAACCGGCCATCCCGACCGGCTCGAATTGCAGGAAGTATTCGTACTCGCCAGAGCGGTTGTGGATCTGGTTGACGCTCACCGCGTGCCAGCCGGGCTGGGGTTCACGGGGCGGCCGCGCCGTGTACTCGATGCCGGCGATTTTCGGATCATACCAGCAGTCGAAGGCAAGGTGCAAAGGTTGCGCCTCCGGGTGCTTGTCGAGCCATCGCTTCAAGTAAAGCAGGTCCTGGCCCCAGTCGATGTTGCTGTTGCCCAGGTGATAATGGCCGCCCTTGGGCCCGCCGACCAGCTCGTTGAAGTACGACAGGCTGTGCGGGTAATAGTAGAGGCTGCTGCCGACGGACCAGAGCAGTGCGGCACCTGCCACCGAGGCGATCTTCCAGTGTTTCAGGTCTACCGCCCGGGCGACCTTGCTCGCCCAGATGAAGGCGAAAGGAAAGATCGGCAGCACGTATCGCAGGTGATGATTGAAACCAGTCTGCGAGCTGACCAGCGTCAGCACCACGGCCGCCGGTGCCAAAAGCACCAGTTCATCCCGCCAGCCGGCGGAGTAGCCCGAGGGGCGAGGGGCCAGGGGCGAGGGGTGAGGGGCGAGGGGCGAGGGTTGAGCGTTGAGGGTTGAGGGACGAGGGGTGGCGACTTCAGTCGCCACTACCTCCCGAGGGACTAACGGCGAGGGGCGAGGGGCCAGGGGCGAGGGGCGAGCAATAGCCGGCGGGCAACGCCCGCCGGGCCACAGGCTGACCCCCGCGGCCAAAACCACCAGCACCCACGTCCCCAGCGGCTCCTTGATCGCCAGGGCGTAGAGGTAATAGTACCACCAGCCGCCCAGCCGCCACTCGCCGCGGAGATACGACCACATCTTCCGCTCGAAATCCCATTTCTGCAGATCGATGCCCATCAGGTAGTTTTTCGGCAGCGGCACCGGCAGGTAGGCCAGCCACCCTCCGTGGAATCGGTTCCGTGCTTCGGGCGCATAAGAACTCTCGCCCTCCTCCTTCGGCCCGCCGAACGACTCACTCACAAAACCATACTCGCCCAGTCTCTGAAACGACCCCTCGAACCCATACCCCAAGTTCAACACGTATAGCCCCAGCAACAGAATCACAACCATCTGCTTCGCCTGCCGTCGCCACGTCCCTTCTGCATTCTGCATTCTGCATTCTGCCTTGGGCTCCGCCAGTTTCCACGCCACCCACAACACCGGCCACACCCCAAACAGCACAATCCATGTCGTCTTGGTCAACTCCGCCAGCCCCAGCACCAGCCCGGCTGTAAGGCTCCGGCGCCACGTCGGCGCCTTCAACCATCGCCAAAACAGATACGCCGCGGCCACGCCCATCGCCGCCGCGCCCGCATCCGGCGTAATCATCTGTGCGTGCGCTAAGATGTTCGGAGAGAAGCACCAAAGCGTCAGTGCCGAGATTCCTGCCAGGTCACCGTACAGTGCCCGCGCCCACGCAAAGCACACATATGCGCCCAACAGACTGAACGGGATGCATGCCCAGCGGGCCAGGGTGTGCAGAAAGAACATGCGTCGACCGTTGGCTTTGACGAAGAATACCTGGACCCACCGCTCGGGCCGGGCTCCGACGCTGGTGTCGTAGCCACGCCAATCGAGCGTCGGTCGCACGAAGAGCACGGGTAATGTGGCCACCATGCGAACCAAGGGTGGGTTGACACGATACAGGGCATACTCTCGGAGGTGCCAATGCCCAATGCCAGCCACAAGATGTTGCGGTTCGTCCCAAGTAGGACTATGGCGGGCGCCGGCCCATCCCAGCAGGCAAACGTGGGAAAGCAGACACAGAGCAGCCAATGCGCCTGTGCATCGCTTCCTACTACTCAGGGACATGGGGTGAACTGAAAGGCCACACATCGGCACACCCATCTGCCACACGAGGGCAGGTGGCAAGCAGCCCGTGGAAACAACACAAGACGAGCCCGGTCTTGGTCAGACATTGCATAAACGTCGTATGGAGGCCCAAAACATCGAGAACTGCTTCTGGGTAAGATCCTGCCGTAGGGCGCATCAGGGCGGATCAGGTCTCCGATCGCCTTCGGGCAAGAAGAAGCCTCCAAAGGACCCGGTATGACACCAACCCGACGAGGGCAACCACCAGAACCACCGTCAGGAGCCATGATTGAGCCGCCTCTGACCAACCCGACGGCATGTCGCCAAACACCAGCGCGGACCCGTCCCACGCGTAGTGTTCCCAAAACCAAGCGTGTGTGCAGTCGAAGAGTCCAATCCTATTGTCAAAAAGCACTAGCCGCCCCGACTCCTCCCCCAGCAGACTTACGAAATGATCTCCATTGACGTGCAGTACCGCTGGCACCCCGGATCGAGCGAGGCGGTCCAGATCGGTCTTCACCCCGTTGACGCGTGTGCCAGTCGACTCCGCTACATCAAGGAGCTGCTGCAGCGACACACCGCGAGGGCCTACGCGAATCTTCTTCTCGATCTCACCCAGCGGCACAGCGGTCCCGCCGGCGGATGCCATACACAAGTACAGACACTCCTCCCCGCAGGTGCGTTGCGTAGCCCGCTGATTGCGCACTCGCAAACGGACCGCCGGTTCGGCCGGCTGGCAACCTTGCAGGGTGACAAGGATCGCGAACTCCAGGATTAGTCCACCGGCTTGAAGACGGCTACGTTGAGTTTCTCTTCGCATGGCTCGCTAATATGGATCTCTAGGCTCAGGGGCCACTCAAGGTTCTGCAAATCCAATTCGTCCAATTCCACCTCCACGGCGCCCAAGGGTGATGCTCTCGAAGAAGTCTTCCTAACAGAGCAACGCTTACCTGCTGACGTGCAGTCTACCGCGTCCACCACGACCTCCATGCCTCCGCGGTCACAAAGCGTAAACTGGACTGTCCACCGGCCGGTGGCGGCGGATCGCCTTGGAAACACGTGGCTCACGGGGAGAAAGAGCCGTGGTAGCTTCGCGACTTCGACGGGAACCGCAACAACGGGCTTCTCCTTGTCGTTTGTGTAGAGCGTGATAGCCTCTGCATTTTTTCCCGCAGGCACGGAGTCGCCAGCCACATAAACCTCCAATTCACACGCCCAGCCGTTGAGATAGTCTTCCGATTGCTCGAGGATTCGAGACTTCAGCCAACCAGCACTGCTCTCGATCCGTTCGATCACCAGAGGCACCTCACGGTAACCCAGGATGCGCACGCGCGCAGCCGCCGGATTGCGACCATACGAAGCAAGTGACAGGCTCGACGGTATAACGGTGAGGCTGGGGCTGTTGTAGGCGCGAATCCTCAGTCTCGCATGCTGGGCAACCGGGTCCTTGTACTCAACGAGGATGATGTACTCCTCCGGCCCTGGCTGTCGCTTTGCGAGATCAATATCCACAACGACCTCCCCCTCTTCTCCGGGCAACAGCGCACGGGATGAAGCGTCGACCGCAGTACAGTTGCACGAGGGTTGCAGCGCGGTGATTTCCACTCGATTTGCGCCCCGATTCTGGAAACGGAATCTGTGTTGAAAACGATCACGCACCTCCCCGAGATCTACGGACGAATCGGTGAACACGAGCGAGGGCGCGTCGGCAGCGGCACGATTGCCCGGGTCTTTCGCTGTGGCGCCCACATTCTCGGCCTTGGCGGAGGAGTGATCTTCCGACACCTCCTGGCCCTGCTCACAACCCGTCGCCGCGATTACCAGCAACGCCGCCACCCACCTGCTTAGGCAGGAGCGCCATACAATTCGAAACCGACGGCTCATTTTTGCAGCCCTCTCTTGCCCCCTACTGCGCCTTGGCTGCGCGGGCCCGGCGACTGCGCAGACGCCACAACCAGACCGCGCAAATGGCAAGCACCAGCAGAACGTTCACCACGACCACCCAGAACCGAGTCGTGCGCCACAGCGGCCTGACCATCGCGTCGAGATATGCCTGGGCCTCATCGGGGTCCCTAATCCGCAGTTTGCGGTCCACGTCCTGGAGTTCCGCCTCACGTGGGACCTCCATCGCGAAAAGACTATCGGGCACCTGATCCCATTGCGTGACTACGGACAAAACCTTCAGAATGTGCTTCTCCATGATGTTCCCATTCGCGTCGTATTCCGTTCGCACGCCTGAAACAGGGTAAGGTAATCCTTCGAACAACTCGTACTTGCCATCCCGCCAATCCAGCGCACAAACGCCGGTCGGGCTGAACACCTGCAGTTGCCTTAAGCCAAACCCAAGATCGGGAAGCACGATTGCCTTCGTCACCGCGCCGTTCTGAGCCTTGAAATCAAGAGCCAGGAGGCGCTCTCCCTTGTCAGCGGCCTTCCAGGTAACTGTCCACTCATACACCACTTTCTTATCCCGCCAATTCCGAAGGGTTGTGCGTAGCACAGATTCTCCCGCCAACCGCGTAGGCGAAGCATACCCTGCGGCCTTCTCCGGGTCTCTCGACACCTGATATACCGGGCGGGCCTCCGCCCCTTGGCTACGGAAATCGTCGTATCGGATCACACGCTTGCCGTCGTACACATGAACAAACGGTGCGTCATGCGGGACCAGCTTTCCGCCCTCAATAGTTGGCGCGAGGCGGCTCGTGCGCAACATTTGGCCTTTGCGAGCGATCTCGGCCTCCACGGAGAAGCTCAAATCCTTGTACTGGTTGCCCGACTGAGCCCCGCGGGGGCCACGCGAACCCCTATCCAGTAGCCGCCCCATCGCGGCCGACTGGAATTGTTCTACCCGGTACTTCACCCATATTGGATTCAACTGCTCTTCTCGCTGCTCGAAAGCTGCCAAGATCGCCCGAAGCTGTTCTTCTTCCGAGCCACTGTGCTCCGCATCGGGCCGCAATGCCTCAGCCGCCTCGCTGACGCCGGTCAGAGCGAGAACACAGGATAAGATCGCACCCACCGCAGCGGTGCGCAATCCGCCGGGGGACCCTGTCCGGCAAAAATGGCTTTCCCACCGCGCAGACCGTATGCATAGCATCATGATTCCTCCCTCTGCAATCGTTTGCGGAAGGGCAAACGCTACGCTGCCGTTCCAAAAGAACCCTCACCCCAAAGGGAACAACTCCGTGTGACCGTCCCAAACGGCGATTTGCCAGGTGCCCACTCCGCTAGGCTTGCAGAGGTCGGCCCTTCACCGACAACTAGTGTTCCGTCAATCTTCGATTGACGGGTCGAGTTTCCGCAGTTTCCGCCGTGTGAAAGCAATGGTCGAGGTGCACTGATCCATACCTTCCGAACAACCCGTCAATCGAAGATTGACGACGCACTAGTCTCGGCAAGCCAGGCCTGATCCCGGCTAGGATCATTTACTAATAGCAGTCACACGGATCCGAAAGGTCGTAAAAGACCTCGGGCATTCGCCCGCAAGCGTTTTGTGTTTCGTCTGGGCAGTCGTCACATGTGCCCGACCCCATGTCGTATTCGCCCCAATAAAGGAAATAGCAATAATGGGGGTCGATTGTAGGGTAGTATTGGATGCAGTAATCCGCGTAGTCGGGGGATTCCACACACTCATCGTACCATTGGGTACTTTTGCAGGCCCGACAGGTCAACCCTGAGAGCTGGCATGGTGACGCACAGACCCCGAACGGCCAATAGCACTCCTTGACTCCCCCTCCAACTAATTCGCCCAGAGCATCCCTGCCCAATCTCTGGGACTGCCCATCCATGCAAATGATCGCCAATACCCCCAACAACCCAGCAACAATGAATCCGCTAGTGCGAACCATGTTTACTTCTCCTTTGTTTATGCGTTGCCTACGCCTGAAGGCCCGTTCACTCTCCACGAACACGTAACGCAAAACATTCGCGCCCTTTCATATCGAAGATCCGGTTGCGCACTGCCGCCGCCTGCAGCAGACTCCACTATTCGTCGCAACTTCGATAGGGGTGGTCCACGACACTCCCCTGCCAGTTCTCGCGGCCGGGCATCAGAACGTTCCCATCTTCGCAGTGGAAAGAGTAACAAATCGCGTTCTCCGCGAGATGAACAGCAGACTCCGCAGCCTCTCAGCAGCCACAATCCGGGGTCGGCGCCAGAGCTCGGAGGCGAACGCGCTTCTGCGGGCAGCACAGTTGTGGTCACGGGGCGCTCGCCTCGCCCGCTCCCAGATTCCATCGCCCACATACGTGAGTTGAAGTCTTCCACTGTGGCCACGACCTCCCCATCCTTCAACACAATTGCAATCGGTGTCTTCACAAACCACTCTTTCACTGCCCGCAGGCGCCCGTAGACCCAACGCGGGTCCGGCGAGGCCACGTCGGCCCGGATAGTGTTGCCGAACGGCGGGACTTCTACGAGAGCTATGCGCCGTGTCTCGGCCCAACTGCCGGGGCGGCTCCGCAAGTGCTGCAACTGGATAATAGCCATCCGACACGCTGGACACGTCTTGTGGAAGAGCAAGACAAGCCAATCACCCTCCCCAAGGGCGGCGCGAACCTCTATCTGCTCAATCAGCGGAAAACGCCTGCCGACCCACGTGTCCGGCTTCAGGACGACGAACTGGCTGTCGCCGAAGATGTCGCCGGAGTCGTCGAGCATTGGGGCATGGTAGGTTCCCATCGCCAACGCTCCGGGAATCCCCGCCGCCAGGAAGATTCCCAAGACCCAGCCCAGGCGCCTGCGCAGGCGCGCGCTCAGGCCCGATGGCTCTGCGGCGAGCGGGAAAAGCAAGGCTCCCGCCCTCACCCCCGGCCCCTCTCCCGCGAGCGGGAGAGGGGAGGTCACTGTACCTCTCGCCGGGCGGCAGAGTACGAGCGCCACCGCGGCCGCCAGATCGAGGATCAGCGTGTACCACGGGCTAACCGGCACGCGGCCGAAACAGCCGCAGGTGGCCTCGCCGGAAAGGGCCTTGTAGAGTGAGACGCAGGCGAAGGCGCTGAAGCACACAAGCGCGGCCTGCCAGGTGCGTCGGGGATAAAGCCCGGAGAGGAGCCACAGGCCAAAGAACAGCTCGAACTCGACGACGCAGATCAGAAACCAGCGGGAAGTGAAGAGACTGGTTTCGGCCACCGGCCCGGTGGCCAACTGGTGG
>Ga0315277_10001910_pt1 | contig 29460 bp, 26 predicted proteins | sample YL17G05_15_MG_FD_203695 | JGI IMG/M metagenome (GOLD analysis project Ga0315277, IMG submission 203695) | Sediment microbial communities from Yellowstone Lake, YNP, Wyoming, USA - YL17G05_15 | ecosystem: Environmental > Aquatic > Freshwater > Lake > Sediment | place: USA: Wyoming | collected... | reverse complement strand
CATCAATCGGAACAAAATCGAAGATATTCTAATGCACGTGATTGAAGAGGAGATACATCACCGCGGAGAAATACTATGCATCTACTGGCAACACGATATTCAGCCGCCATACACCGGCTACACGACATACAAAGGCCAAGCCTGATCCTAACTCGATGAATTCAATGAACTGGAGTCGAGGAGCGCGTGCGAAACAGAGGTCTGCTGGCCAACTTGATTGACTAATACTCCTTTTCTTCCATAAGGTAAGTTTAGACAGGAACCGCAATCCCTGATATACCATGCTTCTAACCATCAAGTGCGGGCGCGCCACTATTTGTCGACTTCGGTGCTTCTTTAGGCAGATCCTATCCATCTATGTTTCTTCGGCAATATTCACTCATCTTTTCGGCGTGTCCCAACCCTGCCGTTAGTTTCACTGCAGAAATTCCAGGGCCTTCTCCACTGCGAATTTTATACGTTCGGTGCATGCGTAGTCATGAATGGTTCTGTAGTACTGTTTGAAGCCCTCTGCGGTTTTTATGTCTAGACCTGTCAGTTCCCTGCAGCTTGTGGCTCCCCATCTTTCTGTGAATGCTTCAATGAACTTGTCGGCCTTTTGCCAGGTCATCTGAGGGTTGTCACTGCTTGCTTTTCTGCCGTGTTTGATGCCTATGGCCATCACAGCACCTGAGATCGAACCGCATGTGAGCCCGTTTAAGGAAAAACCAGCGCCTACGCCAGTGGCTATCTTTGGTATCAATTCAGAGTTGATTCCCAAATACTCCATAAGTGCCAGGAGCACACTTTCACAGCAATTGTAGGGTCGGCCCTCAGGAAAGTTAGGGGGCCTTTCTTGGAAGTATCTAGCAGCCTTGTTCTGCAGTTTCTCAGTCACGCTCTTCTCAGCCACGTACTCACACTCAAAGCATTCAGTCACACATGCTTGAATGCATGGTTAAAACGGTTTCGGCTCATCTGCACTTGCCAATCCTGTAGGGATCAGTTCCCTGCGTGTGCCAAATAGCTCAGCTCAGAGGCCCGAATCTAGGTAAACTGTTAAATCTATGTAGATGCGTCTCGTCTCTAAGCTGGTTGGTTGAGTCGCATGGATCAGGAAAATGTTGGCAGTCGGTTCCCCATTCAGTCTTTACTCTCTGCTAGACTGTTGCTTTCACCGCAGTTGGCTGAAAACAAGGTCTACTTCTTGAGTGACATGAGCGGCGTAATAAGCCTGTACAAGATGGATCAAAACGGAAGCCTGCCAGACCCTTTGCTGCCGGCTGGTCTTGCTTTACAAAACCCGCATCTAATGGTAGGACACAACTTCTACGTTCTGCCCAAACTTGGCAAGATTCTGGTCATGGTTGACGAAAACGGGAACGAAAACTATCAACCATGTTTTGTCCCAACTAACGGAGGTATCCCTGAGCCAATATTCGGAGACAAATACAAGAATGAGCAGCTGGCTTGCCTGCACTGCGACGTCGAAGAGAATATTGCCTACTTGTTTAGGGACGACAGGAAAACGCCGAACATGGAATGCTTGAAAGTAGATTTGGCCACGCTTGAAGTCACTTCGTTGGGCAAGAGCATGTATGGCAACAACTTTAACGGCGTGAACAAGAACCATTCCGTCGTGATCTTGGCAGATGGCTACTCAGCCGGGGACACAATACTCTATGTTTGGCACGAAGGATTAGCAGAGAGAAAGCTTCTACACGGGATTCCGATAGAGAAGAGGACTGAAGGCCAGCAGATCAAACTGACTGGCTTCCAAACTTGCAACTTCACACCAGACGAGAAAGGCTTACTCTTCAAGACAAACCTCTTCAAAGACGAGGGAACCATAGGCTACCTTGCCCTCAAAAACCCTGCCAACATCACTGAGGTTCCTGTTCTAGGCCTCAAGCACAAAGGGGCCGGCGAACTCGTAGAAATGAAAACTGTACACGACGATCTCTACCTGCTCGAATACAACATTGACGGCTGCTCATGGCTCTACGAATGCCAGTACCACGAAACAGACAACCAGAGAAGACTAGAAGTCACTCGAGTCCTGTGCGGGTTGCCACCGATCGATAATGGTGTCCTCTTGAGCTGCGAGTTCGAGCTTCAAAAGAAAAGCGGCAAGACCAAAGTCGGATACGTTCTCTCGCACGCAAAAGCGTGCATTCCGTCTCAGCTCTACGTGTACTCAGCAGAATCAGCGGCGAAAATGCCAGAGATGCTGTCGCATGAACGAATTTTGGGCATCGACCCCAAATTCTTTTCGGCTGGAGAAGACGCGAGTTACACGTCGTTTGACGGCCTTAGAGTTTCAGCACGACTATACTTGCCTTCCAAGGAATTGGGCTTCAAGGGTCCAAGACCGCTTGTCCTGTACGTGCACGGCGGCCCACAGGGCCAGGAGAGACCAGACTTCACGTGGTTCTCCATGCCCCTGATCCAATATTCGACCCTTAACGGCTTCGCCGTCTTCGTGCCCAATGTTCGAGGAAGCACCGGCTATGGCATGCGATACATGAAGCAAGTCGATCACGACTGGGGCGGGAAAGACATGCTCGACCAGCTTGAAGGATTGAAGATGCTCGAGAAGGACAAGCGCATTGATTCGTCCAGGCGCGCGGTAATCGGTCGTTCATACGGCGGCTTCATGACCTTAACGCTTGCATCCAGACATCCAGACCTGTGGAAAGCGGCATGTGACATGTTCGGGCCCTACGATCTGATCTCTTTCTTACGCAGGCTCCCAGAAACATGGCAGACTTACTTCATGTTGTCTGTGGGCCACCCTGAGAAGGACAAAGAATTTCTCGTCGAGCGGTCTCCAAAGACCTACTTCAACAACATCAAGTGTCCAATGCTCATAATTCAGGGGAGAAACGACCCGCGAGTGCTAGCCGTAGAATCCAAAGAGGTGGCTGAGAACCTGAAGGCAAAGGGTATTGACACTGAATTCCTAGTCTTTGAAGACGAAGGACACGATGTGATAAAATTCAAGAACAAAGTGCTCTGCTACACGAAAATCACCGAATTCTTCAAAAAGCATCTCAAGCCATGAGAGTTCACTGAACGGCCAACGTGGTCGCTCATCGGCAAAGGCGCTAGCAGGACATTCCTTATGATGAAGTGTACATGGAAGGTGCACCCATTGCTGCGGGAAGAAGATGCACCCATACTACGACCGACCCGAACATGGAGCTTCTAACATTCCACATGAGCTAAGAGCATACAATGCAGCCACGCACGCACAGTATCAAGGCTTTAATAGATAAGCAGCACTCACTCTTACCTCTAAATCCATCCAAAGCCAAAACAACAGGTAAAGCACCGTGAAGCGATCCGCGAAAGGCAAAACGCAGCTTGCATTGCTAGGTGCGGCGCACTCGCTCAACCATTCGCTATTTGCCATCGCACCTCCATTGCTTGGACTGATCATGAGCAGCTTAGACGTCACAAAATCCGAAATCGGCCTAGTGACAACCATCGCGTCACTGCTGTACGGAGTAGGCGCGCTAGCAGGCGGACCCCTCGGCGACAAGATAGGAGAAACAAGAACAATCACCATCTGCCTCGCCCTTTCCGGACTATCCACGTTCATCATGCTCGCCACAGGCGCTACAGCAACCATCTACATCTACGCTCTAGCACTAATCCTGATCGCCATCTGGGCAAGCCTCTACCACCCAACAGCAAACTCGCTGATCTCAAAAGCCTTCAAAGGCAAAGTGTCAGAATCCATGGGACTACACGGCGTCGGCGGAACCCTAGGAGTCGTCTTAACCCCCACAATCGCATGGTTCATAGGCGCAACCTACGGGTGGCCATGGGCCTTCGCCACCTTCGGCGTGCTAAGCATAATGGTCGCCATACTATTTGCCAAAAGCTTCGGAAAAACCATAGAAAGAAGCAGCAACGGAGGAACAATACTCGACGCCCTCAAGATCCGCGAACTGTGGGTACTCCTCATCTTCAACGTCGCAATCGGGTTATTCATGAAAGGAATAGAACTCTTTTTCCCAACATTCCTCAAAGAGAACCGGGCAATCGACCCTATGTGGGCCTCAATTGCATACACGCTGGTTCTTGCAGTCGGAGTTCCAGCACAATGGATTGGAGGAAAAGCAGCAGACAAAATCGGCTCGAAAAGAGTACTAATCGCCACGTCCACAGGCATATGCATAAGCCTGCTGTCTCTTCTACTCTTTCCAGTTCCCATCATCGGAATAGGAATCTTCATCGCATTCTACGGCTTCTGTTTCTACGCACACCAACCCGCGCTAAACTCCCTCACTGGCTTCTGCTGCCCCGAAAACCAGCGAGGAGCAGTCTACGGCATATTCTTCTTCACCTCGTTCGGCATAGGCTCAATCGCCCAAGTCATCGGAGGATACATCGCTGACGTGTACAGTTTAAGCATGGCCTTCTTCCTTTTCACCGCCTTTGCGCTAGCTGCGCTGCTGCTGTCCTTTAAACTGCCTGAAAGACAAGAAACAAAGATCCAGACCTAAAACGCAAGAGCATTAACCATCATGCTCTGAGGACCAAAACCTTTCACAAACTGCTTCTGATCACAATCGTTGAGGAATGGTCGAACGCGCCCGAACCTTATAAGGAAGCCCCAACCGGTTCCACTAGACATCATTATTCCATGACCTTTCGAGCAATGCAAACATCTTGGAGAGTCTGCGAAACCTGTATTCTCGCATCTGCATGGGAGATTACTCGGGATCAACTTGGCCACTGGGCGAAACGTACCCGAACGGTGCGAATTTACAGGAAAAGTGTAAAACGTGACGGTCATGACGACCAGAAAAAGCATAGAATCTTTAAATCCAGCTATCATCCATGACGCTCAAACGAGCCGACTTGCTGCGAAATGATAAAACCTGCAAGCAGGAATGCAAGCATGTCCTCTCGATGAGATAACCACTCTGGTACCTAATTTGCGGCGTGAGCGAAGGGCCTCACTGCTCGCCTAACACTTGCACTATTACTGTCCTTTTTCTTGCGTACACATCAGTTTCAACGAACAATATGGACTGCCAAGTTCCAAGCTCGATCTTCCCATCAACTACAGGTAAGGTTTTGTCTGGAGGGAGAAGCACTGAGCGCAGGTGAGAATGGGCATTCGAAGGGTGCCTGTACGAGCGGTCTCTGGGAATAATTTTTTGGAGCCAATCCTTAATGTCGGCTAGCAAGCTGAAATCATTCTCCGTTAGAATCAGGATGCCAGTGGCATGAGGAGCAAAAACGTGAACCAACCCATTCTTTATGGCCGATTTGGAAACTGCTTCCTGAACCTTCTCAGTCAAGTCTACGAACTCTATCTCGCCTTTCGTGGAGAAGTTTAGACTAGTGCTGAAAACCTTAAAGTTCGACATCACGGCCCTCCTCCAGCAACATCGCCATTATCACTTCGTCTACGTAGTTGCCTTCTTTGAAAAACTTCTTCGGAATTCGTCCCGTCTGAACAAAACCGACTTTCTCGTATATGTGAAGGGCACGTTTGTTGCTTTCAAAAACAGAAAGTCTAAGGACTTTCAGGTCCATCACGCGAGCTTGCCTGATTAACGTCTTCATCATCTCCGTGCCGATGCCTACTTCTCTGAAACCCTCCTTAATCGCGATACCTATTCCGCCCACGTGTCTCTCATAGCTTCCTCGCCCTTTGCCAATCTCGGAATTCGCCACAACCTTCCCATCCACCTCAGCCACCAAATAGAAGACCTCATCCTTCTCGAGGCTGCTGAGCGCTTTGGCAAGCCAATCTATCTCTTCCTCCCTTGAAATCTTCTCAGACATGGCTATGTCTGCCTTCTCCAGGACGAGTGAGTTGATCATCTCAAACAGGTCATCTAGGTCATCCCACTTAGGGGTCCTTAAAATCACTCTGCGTTTGTCCTTCGCATAAAACTCCTGAATAGTCGTTCCAGCTTTCATAGCTTGACACAGATGCCACTGTAGTTTTAATACTTTCTAGCAGTCATGTAGGTACAAGCTCAAAAAGTGAACCATGTTGATGCTTTTGTATACAAGCAGGATCTGGCTCTGAAAGTCAAGCCATCACTGAAACAAACATCGTGTTTTCAATGTCCGAAAAAAACGCCTTTTTCTGACCTATTTCATTTGAGTGCCCAATCTTGCACTGTCTGGAGTAGGCCAAAAGGCCGACATTTCGAAGACAATCAGATCTATTTTCCCCTGTTCAGTGAGCTCAGTTGTCCTAGTAATACATGCCCTTAGAATGTATCACCAGAATTCACCATGAGCCCAAGGAGACATGGCTGTATACAGAAGCATCAACACAGATCAGGACGGCACCCGATCCTTCGATAGGACTTGTCAGAAACGAGGAGCTGAAACCAGTAGAATTAGGCACATTAGCGTTTTCCTCTGGGAAGTTTATGCTGAGAAACCATTAGGATGTCACGACTGCAATCAACGTGTAGCACAATGAATCTCACGCACCCGATATAGCACGCGAGACGACTCCAAAACAACCCCCCGCAGGATTTCCGATTAGGCGATCCTTTCCAAATCCCCCACGAGTCAAAAAGCCCCAGAGTGCGTACTCATGCAGGCGGGTCCAAGCCTCATCGCCACTCGCCTTATTCTTCAATCGAATTGCTGCTTCCAAGTCGAAGCAAGTACGAAGTAGGGTGATGTCAGCTTCGCATGGAGATTATCGTGGGTTTTTATATGAGGCCACGGGGAAGTCCATGCCAGAGGTCAAATGGTCAAATGGGAAAGGCTAAAATGTGGCTATTTCAGGAGTTTAAGCCCAAATTGAGCTCTTCAGATTTCAGTTCACACAGTTGAGGATGCTTTCATTTTTCACTTATGGCCTTCGAAACATTACAAGCTAAGCGTGAGGCGTCCATCATAAAAGGGACTTCTGGGCAAGTTAAAACGCTGAATAAGGCTGTTCGAAGCGTCGCCAGTTTTGCCAACCAGGAACTGATAATCACAATCAGCTTTGCCAATGTTATTGGTTTTTCCATATTGCAAATTTTGAAATAACCGCTTTAATCGATAGCCATCATATTTTCAGACAGACGAATTTGAAGGTGTACCGTTTGAGCTCCGACCATTTCGGAAATGAAATTGAAACACTTGAGCGAAAAGTCAACGGGGAGAAAACCAGGGTGAATTGGGATTGGGGCAAGTTTCGAAGCACTGAGGGTTTTCCGGTTGATGATAATCTGATCAACTGGACAATAGGGCAAGACCAGGCTTTGAAGGAGTGTTTTCTCTGCTTGGACGAATGGGTGCATAAACTCAAGTGGCTTGAAGAAAAGAAATGGTACGAAAGCTGGGGTAGACCTGACAAAAATAAGCCCTTAGCCAAGACCGTGATAAGCCCTGGACCCTACCTTTTTCTTCTGGGCGATCCCGGAACTGGAAAATCTCTGATTGGGAGAGCCTTGGCTGAAAAGCTCACTCAAGTTTACAGAGAGAATGGAATAAGGCTTTTTGATGTCCTATGCTGGAAAAACCCAACATTGCCAAGTCAACCTAAGATCTCGATACACAAGGCTGGGGAAGGAAAAAAGGTTCTTCAAATGGAACAACTCAAGGAATTCAAGAGGAAATTCACCACAAAGATAGGACTTAAAGCATTAGAGATTCTCATGGTTGCAATGGGTTTAGCCCTGCTGTCCCTCGGGTTCTACTTCATGCTCCAGGCTTGGCAAACTTGGAATTCTAACCCGAATTACCTCGGAGAAACCCTACAACAATATTACGGCGGTAGTTTCGGGGATTATTTCATCGAAAAATTCGTCGGCTTGGTTCCAGCGACTTTCATTCCAGGCGGTAGCCTGATCTTCTTCGGCATTTTCATTTGGTGGTTATCCAAGCTTATGGGCTCTGGAGGCCTGAAAGGAATCGGTGGAGCACAGCAGACTGACACTCCAAAACTAATAGTCGACAACAGCTCAGAACATGCACCTTTCGTGGACGCTACAGGTCACAGAAACGCTCAACTCTTCGGCTCAATCGCTTGGGACCCGTATCAAACTGGAGGCCTTGGGACTCCTGAACATCAGAGAGTCAGCGCCGGAGATGTTCACGTCGCAACTCTAGGCATTCTGTACATTGATGAGATAAAGAACCTTGATGCAGAAGAGGCTGTAACACTGCTGACGGTACTTGAGGATGGACAATTACCGATCACGTTGAGGGGGAGGATCCACGGTGGAGACACAGCTGCCATGGCGGTGTCAACAGAACCGGCGCCCGCCATAACGTTTCTTGTCGGCGCCGGAAACTTCGACAGCATTGGACAGATTCACCCTGCATTGATGGACAGAATATACGGGTATGGCAAGGTTGTCAGAATGAATAACGACATGCCCAACACCGTCGAAAACAGGCGCAAATGTGTGCAGTTCATAGCTCAGGAAGTGAAGCGATTCAACTTAATACCGTTCAGTAGGCAAGCCTGCAGAGAGATATTGGAAGAAGGAAGACGGAGAAGCAACAAGAAGGACGCGTTGACGACAAGGTTTAGACCCTTAATATCAATCATAAAGACTGCTGCCACCCTTGCGATGAACGAAGGCTGCAAAATCGTTGAAGACGGACACGTTAGAGAAGCCATTGAACAGCACTGCAAAACCATTCAGAGGCAAATTCTAGAGCATGACATGAACGAAAGGGGCAAGCTATTGGAAATAAAAGCTAAGGGAGTTACATTGGGACAGATAAATGGTTTAGCCGTAGTAAGAGATCCATTCAGCGGAGAAATGACCGGCAGCGTCCTGAACGTGAGGGCTCACATGGTCAGAAAGGACGAGCTTCCAAGACCCTATCCGATCAAAGGCTACTATAAAGTCACTGGAGTGGCCAAAGGTCAAAGCTTCATTTCAGACAGTATTGCCAAGGTTAGGAGTGTGATACTGCAGAAATACGGGGTCGACATAGCTCAGGATTACTTGACACACCTCGACTTTGCCCAGTCGTACGGAGTAGATGGGCCATCCGCAGGCGTTACAATGGCCATCCTACTTTGCTCCCTTATCGAAGGCAAGCCTGTAAGGCAAGATGTGGCTGTTACTGGCGAGATAAATTTGGGCATCGGAAATTCTATTCAGATAACCGCTGTTGGCGGCGTTTATGAGAAGATCAAGGCTGCAGAGGCTTGGGGCTTCAAGAAGGTCGTTATCCCACAGAAGAACTATGAACACTCAATTGACGTCAAGGACTATAAGATCGAGGTTGTTCCCGCAGCAACGTTAGAGGACTATCTAAAGGTGTGTCTTGTCGAGAAGCCAACGTTGGAGATTCCGATGCAAGTTTATAAGCACAGAAAACCCTAGAAATGCTAAGCTGAAGTGACATTTGTTCATTTCTGAATTCCCTTTGGCTTAGAGGCATCATGATTCAATGAGGGAAGTTGACAAGGCCGAGATTCGTAAATGGCGCAAGAGGGGCTTCTATAGTGAGAATGTCCTTGTGAAACTGTTGCAGAAGAACGGTTTCAATGCGGTTCGTGTTCCTGTCAGCAATCCAAGCCTGAACCCGTTGCCTGACATCATAGGCAGAAAAAAAGCAGATGTGTACGCTTTTGAGGTTAAGAATGCTAACTATTATGCCTATTTTCCGAAGCAGCAAGTTGAAAAGCTTTTCAGGTTTCTTGATGAGCTTGTTCCAGTGAACGACGGGTGCAAGCATGCTGTCTTGGCGGCACATTTGGGCAAGAGGTGGGTATTTAAGGAGATCCCTTGGAAAGACTGGCGGAGACAAAGGCTTCCCGAAAAGGCGAGGATCCTGAAAAGGGACAGAGGAAACTTCGAATTGAGGAGCTGAAATTGACAGAGAAAAGCCATGAGGAAGTTATCTTGGGGTCGCTTCTGTGCAAGGTCTATCTTGCAGGCGACGTTGAGGTTGAGGTTTTAAGGGGCACAAATCTGATCGTTGAAAAAGGCGAGTTCACGGTTGTAAGCGGTGCCTCTGGGTCAGGAAAAACAACACTTCTCAACATCATCGGGGGCATTGACAAGCCCACAAGTGGAAAAGTTGTTGTGTTTGGCGAGGATTTGAGTGTGGAGGACGAGGATTTTCTGGCGGCTTTCCGTTGCAGCAACATCGGGTTCGTGTTTCAATCCTACAATCTTGTTTCGACTCTAACCGTGGCTGAGAATGTAGGATTTCCGATGGAGTGGATTGGGAGACCAGTAGACCACATCGAGAAACGTGTTCAAGAGCTAATAGCCATGGTGGGGTTGAGCTCCAGATCTGAGCATTTTCCATTTCAGTTAAGTGGAGGCGAACAGCAACGAGTAGCATTTGCTCGAGCACTTGCAAACAATCCTCCTTTGCTTCTTGTTGATGAACCAACTGGAAACCTAGATAGGAAGACGAGTTCCAAGATCATTGATATGCTCCAAATGTTGAAGGATGATGGAAAGACCATTGTGGTTGCAACTCACGACGAAGGAATATTAAAACTGGCAGATCAGAAGTTGTGCTTGGAAGAAGGAAAGCTGGTAAATCTGGATGACTGAGGCATTCTTTTCAATAAATGATCTGCTGCGTAGAAAATTGCAGACAAGCCTGGTCATAATCGGAGTGGCGCTTTGTGCAGGGTCGACGCTTTTTCTTCTTCTGTTAAGCGACAAGATAGGATTCGGGATACTCTCCGTCGCTGAAAGCAGGTTGACGACGGGCTTCACTGCTATCTTCTCGCGATTCATCATCTTTGTTGGGTTTCTTGTTTTTCTTGTTGGAGCAGTGATTATTTCCTTCTTGGTTCATGCCATGATGGCCCAACGCACAAGAGATATTGGCTTGATGAAGGCGGCAGGATGCCCTAATGACTTGGTCTTTGGTTATTTCATGAATGAGCTTATCATAGTCACAATCGTCGGCTGCCTTCTCGGTGTTGCCATTGGAGTAACAGCAGACTACTTAACAAGCAGTGTGTTCAACATCATCGGTTTTCAGGTTGCCTCCTGGCGAGTCAATCCTTGGATAGCCCTGATCACGTTCGCTGCTTTCGTGGGCCTCTCCTTGACCGTTGGAATGAAACCAGTTCTAGCTGCGACCAGAGTCAGGCCCGTAACGGCTCTTTCTCCGAGCTTCTCCTTTGGGTTAAGCCGAGAATCTGATTTCAAAGGCGTCTCAAAAGGAGGACTCACTGTCAAAATGGCCGTCCGCAACCTGTTCCGTCGCAAATCCACAAATTCCCGGATTATTCTATGTTTGACGGTAGTCTTCATACTGGTTACGGTCTCTGTCGCAGGCGGAATAATCGCTAACGCGACTACTAGAAGCTGGGTTGAAAGAGCTGTCGGCGAAAACGTAATCTTAATCGCCCATCACGAAGTGACTGATCAGTACGAGTTGCTACTGTCGAAATTCTACACGGAAGGCATCAGCACGCAGTTCAACTACAGTGACGAAAGATACTTAATACCGGAAAATATGTCCAGCCAGTTAGGATTAATACCTGGGCTAACAATCGATCCGCGCCTGATATTAGAGACACAGGTGAAGGAGGATAGAGGCATCGTTCTTGGTCAAAACACTGGAGAAACAACATATGTAGGAGACAATCGAAGAGGCATGTCGCTCATTGCTGGTGTCGAACCAGACAAGGTGCTTGGTCAGTGGTTCGTAGATGGCGATTTCCTGAATGGGAACAGCACCTCAGACGTTGTGTTAGGCGACACTCTTGGCCTGAAGCTGTTTTCTCAACCTTTGGCTCAAAACGCAACATTGTTTGAGAGGGAATTCCGAATAGTCGGGGTCTGTTTGGATCCTATCAACAATGGAAACGTTACCTACGTCCCGTTAAGAGTTCTTCAGAGCGCTACAGGTATATCGTGTCCCAATATCGTTATGGTTAGAATTGATGCAACCACTAACCGAAAAGAAGTTCTGAATCAGATAAACATAACTGTCAGAACCATGGATTCTGAGTTTGAGGTATCTGAACTCGACGAGATACTGAATAAACAAATAAGTTTTCTCGGCTACATCTGGTCTACCATAATGCTTTTGCCCATGCTGTCCTTGCCTGCGGCAGCTCTTTGCTTGATAGGCTACGTTGTGCTAACGATTAGCGAGCAGCGTCAAGAGTTTGGAATTCTGAGGGCAGTGGGAGCGAAGCCTAGGACAGTCGTGGGGATTGTCATGACGCAAAATCTGCTTATCTTGCTTTCAAGTTGGGCTGCTGGGATTGCATTGGGAATAATGGCTACTTTGATGATATTAATCCCAGAACCGCTCGTTACAGGCAGTACCATAGCAGAAATAGCTGTTTGGCTCCTTCTTGCTCTAGCTGCAATATTCGCCTCAGGTCTTTATCCGGCTCTAAGGTTTGCGAGAAAGCCAATTCTTGAAATTATGACTCACAACTGAGAAATGCTTAAGCGAGTCAGCGTAGGCCGACAACTGGCCAAGAAAATCTTGAAGTTGAAGAATCGGAACTACGGGCACGTCTTCCACGAATTTAGCATTAACAGCTACAAGCGACAAAACAGCAGGAACTATCTTAAATTCATCCCATGAAACGCATTCAATCTTTATGGCTGGACTTGGCAGGCATTCAGCAAGGGCCCTTGCCCTTTCAACCTGTTCCTTAACAATAGTTCTCAGTGCCGATGGGCGTATTCCATGGCGCCAGTGTTTGCAGTCGATGCATATTGCAAGAGGTTTCTTGCATGCGATGACGTCTATTTCGTACCTTTGTCCTGCATGTTTAAACCTCAAATTCCTGCCAACAGTGTAGTCGTTCCTTTCCAAAATGGCAGCAGCTATGCCTTCAAATTCCTTCCATTGAAGAAAACCGCTTACATGTTCAGGGTCAGCCCCTAAACTTATCGCGCGGACGGCCAGTTTCAAGCGGTTGAAGCTGTCCACTTCGATGCGTCCTTTTCGAACATAAACTAGGCCTTCGTTTTGCAGTGTATCTAGCAATCTTTGACTCAAGCTCGATGGGATCTTCGCTTCTTTATTGATTAGTTCATGTGAAGCGAGACCGTTTCTTGTTAGTCTCAGGACTGTGATAATCAGATTCCTTTCAATACTCATTGTGCAATCTCCGAAATTATACGCAAGAATGGCTAAAAACCCGCGTTGACTGGATTGACTTAAAAAGCTTTCTGCTGAATAGCTCGCTAACGCGTGCAAAATGATCGAAAACTCGTTGATGTTTCCAACACAATTCAAACGGAGTTGTGGAAACAATAATAAAGAGATTCAATAAAGTGAAGAGTGCGGGTGTGTGTTTCAGGATGATCGAAAGGTACACTTCTAGAACCCGAAAATCTAAATCACTATATGAAAGGGCGAAACAGGTTCTTCCGGCCGGAGTTTCCTATGGGATAAGGTATTTTGAGCCCTACCCGTTTTACACGGCAAGGGCAAAAGGAAGTAAGCTTTATGACGTTGATGGAAATGAGTACGTTGATTTTTGGCTAGGGCACACAGCATTGATACTAGGTCACAGTCCACCAACGGTTGTGAAGGCAGTTAAAAAACAACTTGAAAACGGCACTCACTACGGAACGTCTCACGAACTGGAAGTTGCCCTTGCTGAGCAAGTGGTGAAAATGATTCCAAGCGCCGAAATGATTCGGTTTACCACCTCTGGAACAGAAGCAAACATGTATGCCATTCGACTAGCCCGTGCATACAGCGGCAAAACCAAAATTGCGAAATTTGAAGGTGGATGGCATGGTGGTTACGATGCACTCCACGTAGGCGTAAAATACCCATTCACAACCCCAGAGTCCGCTGGATTAACGACAGGATCCACCCAAGATACGCTTCTGCTTCCTTTCAATGACATTGCGGGAGTTGAGGAAAAACTGAGAAGCGAAGAGGAACTGGCCGCAATTGTAATAGAACCTATTCTTGGTGCCGGCGGTGGGGTCCCAGCGGAAAAAACCTTCTTGAAGGCGCTTAGAGAACTATGCGATCAAAGAGATATCCTTCTGATCTTCGACGAAGTGATCACTGGTTTCCGATTGGCTCCCGGAGGAGCCCAACAATACTACGGCGTGATGCCTGACATGACTGTTCTCGGCAAGATTTTGGGAGGAGGCTTCGCAGTGGGTGCATTCTGCGGCCGGAGAGAAATGATGGAAAGGCTGAACGCGCTTGTTCATAAACGTCCGGATTTCTCCTTTCACGGCGGAACCTTCACAGCAAATCCAATAACGATGATTGCTGGATTGACAACGCTTAAGATTCTGGAAGATGGCCGACTTACGAGCGAACTCAATGTGCTTGGTGACGAACTAAGAGAAGAGATAGGAGAGATCTTTGAAGCAAACAGCGTGGCTGTACAAGTTACAGGAGCTGGCTCCCTTTTCAATGTTCACTTCACGAGGGGCCAGGTGAAAGATGCCAATAGCGCGTTCAGAGCCGACGGGAAAAGACAGATTGATTACGCTCTGAGTCTGATTGGAAACGGGGTCTTCGTCTTGCCCACTCATACTGCAGCCTTGTGCACTGCACATTCCAAGACTGATACCGAGAAATTCCTTTCAGCAACGGAAGAATACGCAAAGGCAACTCAAAAGCAAAGTCGATAGCATTCATGCGCGGCGAGGCATCAAGAAAAATGTATTGCCGTCTGAGGAAATGTTGAGATAGGACGTGATAAAGTCGCCCATGTTGACTCTTTCCTGATTATCGCTTCAGTTTTACAGAGAATTTTGCAATGATAGGCGAAGAGTTGTCAACTATTTAGGAGGCAAAGACGACTTCGCATCCACGCGTTTCAGTATGGCTTCGGCTTTTTTCAGGTCTAAGAGAGTATTCACGTTGAAGAATGTTCTAAGCCCCGGGTCTAATTGCTCTAGGACAAGCGTTGAGACAAACCGTATTCCTCGTAGCCTGTCTATCATAGCCTGCATGTTGAGCCTTCCTTCTTTGAGAGCGCCTTGGGCAGCCTCTTCTGCCAGTTTTGTACAATAGACTGATTGCAGGGGTTCTATGCAACCGTTGGGCCAGCGCGGAATAACAGCGCTCTTGTTTGTGCTAAGATCGAGCAAAAGTGAAAGAACATTCTTGGAAACCAACGGGACATCACACGAAAGAACAAGCGAATATTCTTCCTCCACAGACTTGAAGCCAATCAATGCACCCACAAGAGGAGTTTGCACGTTGCTTGCATCAACCAAAACACGTACATTCGGACCTGCACACTTCGCGTAGTTTCTTGCTTGAACTCGCGAACTAACAACCACAATTGCCTCCTTAACAAGACCATTGACCGCGTCGAGAACGTGCCTTACAAGAGGTCTGTTTGCCAAGAGGAGCAAGCCCTTGTCTTGTCCCAATCTAGTTGAAGACCCCCCCGCGAGAACTATCGCTGAACCATCCAAAACCTTTTGGTCTCCGCTTTGCACGTGAAACAGTAGCAGTGTTCTATCTGTTCTATAAACGTTATGTATGAAATATTACGAGACTGGAATATACGGTATATTACTGAACCCCATCTGATAATAAGAAAGGGAGAGATAAAGGTGCACACGGAGATCAAGGAGCTTAGCCGCATAATCTGCAATGATTGTGAAGAAAAAGAATATGAGAAATGCAGAGATTGCAGGGTCTATCAGCTGGTAAACAAGATAGCAGAGCGATAAAGGCCCGCTTGAACTACGCGCGATCTATTTCGCTTGCTATGCCGTCTAGAATTTTTGTGAAGGGATGTTCGGGCTTCTCTTGAACGAAGATGGTGTTTCCTTCAGCTCTTAGCACATCGCAGAAGCAAGGAATCACCCCTAGGAGTGGAGCTTGGTAAACATCCTTGATCTTGGTCTGCACGTTTTCTTTCATTAGTGAGGAAGAAGCATTGAGAACCTTGTTTAGGACTATTTCTGTCTTCTTTTCGAACAAGTCATAAAGTTCGCGGAGCATGCGCCTAGTGCCATCAACATCTGATCTGTCGAAAGTTGTGGCAACGATCACCAAATCGGCACTCACTATAGCGTTTATGGATGAGTACTGCAGTCCCGGGCTGGTGTCCATAATAAGGTAGTCAAAACCCTTATCGTTCAGGAGAGAGTTTCTTAGAGCCAATAGCCTTCCCAGAGCCCGCATTTCCCATTTTCTGTCCTTTGCGGACATGTCTCTGATGGCTTCGGTCGTCGGATTGGCTAGCCCTATGAAGAACTTTCCTCCATTATGAATTCTGTCGCTTGAGTCAATCAATACCTTGCCAATTTCGCAGGTACCATTGAGATAATCATTCAGCCAATAGTCACTCTTCGTCACGTTTAGAAGAGTGGCGAGGCTTGGGGCTCGAAAGTCAAGATCAAGCAAGCAGATTTTTTTCCCTTGTTTGACGAACGTTGCAGCCAAGTTGATTGAGAGAAGGGTCTTTCCCGTTCCGCCCTTGTATGAATGCACAGCTATTATTTTACCCAAGAAAGTCACCCATGATTTTCCCTTTCAACGTAGAAATAGGCCTTCCTTCCCTTTCTTTCCTTCTTCAGGTAACCCATGATTACAAGCTGGTTCGAGTAAGCACTTTCTACGGCTCTTGCTCTCTGCGTCTGCTGAGCAATCTCCTCGGCTGTGGCGCGGCCAAGTCGGCAAAGGGTCATAGCAGTCTTTCTAAGGTGGTCGGGCATCGAAAGCAACGTCATGACATCCAACGGCGCGTCCGCAAGTGGCTTTTGAAGGTCTTTCCGATCATGCTTCTGCAGCTCAATCATGACTTCCATCTTTTCGTTTAACCTTTCCAAGTTTTCTCTGATTTTCTCAAGTACCTGAAGAGGCCTTTTTCCTAGAGCTTCCTGCACTGTCACCGCTGTTTCCCCATTCTGTTTTACGAGTATACAATAAGCTAGGGGAAACGGTCTTTATTAAGTCTTACGAAACGACGCTAAGAAGAAGGCATATTGATTTAGAAAACAAATAATCGGTCAACCCGCTAGTCGTAAGCTTTGTCGAGAAGACAATTAGTGTCCTGTGTTTGACAAGTGCTGTTTTCAAGGCAAGAGTAGATGATGAAAACTGACGTTTGTCCATGTGAAAATATAATGGAAGTCTAGTGGCTGGTTAAAAAGTTGGGGATTAGAATGGCATTGGGGTCCTGTTTCTGGCCTCTTCTACTATGGGCAAAACTTGTCTGAGTTCTCTGAAGTATTTTAGAACGGTTATGCCTCTTTGGGTTACAGCGTAAACAATCCTTCGCTTTCCGACAGTCCGTTCTTCGACGAGGTTTTGTTTTATCAAGAAGTCCAGATATTCTTTGAGCACACTACAGTTCACATTAGCCTTGTACATGATATGAGTTAGCTTTAGCGGACCACGATGGGCTAATACCTTGAGTATGTCTATATACATTTCAAGTTTAGAGCGCCTCATCATTGAACCTCTTTTGCGTTATTCTCATCCTTTTCATATAAAGCTTTTATGGATTCCAGCTATGTCTTTTTCCTAAATAGCTTGCATTAGTAGCTTCTTTTCCTCTGTGCACGGATTAACACGTTTATTCTATTTTGAAAAGCGGTCACCAGATCGTCTACCAATATTCCCTGCAATTCTGTCGAAAGTCCCTTAAGATTTTCTTTGAAAGTCTTGGCCATTTTGTCTTCCAATGCCTTTCTTTGCTTAAATGTCACGGTGTATTTCAAATGCTGTCCTCCAACATTCCTGCCAAAAATAGGCTGTCAGTACTTAACTATCTTATGAAGCTGAAATATGAATGCGGAATCCACTTCCAGCATCAACATGGTTGGTCGTTCCAAAGAGAATTCACGAGTCTATCAGTGTTTCAGAGCGCTTATGCCGATTCGATGTATATCGCTAAAGATTCAGAATTCATAACAGATTTATCCTAAAAGAGCAGAATTTTTCAGAATGGCGCATCAGATGCGAAAATCAAAACTTGAACAATATCAGGAAATTCTCGCAGCTCTGAAGAACAGGCCGCTTACCGTTGGCTACTTATCATACAAAACGGGCATTGACTGCATTATTCTGAGGCAAAGACTCGACTTTCTAGCAGTAAATGGTCTAGTCAAAGAACGACTGTCAAGCAACAAAAGAGGGTTTGTAATCTCTGAAAGAGGGTCGACGGTGCTCAAAGCCTTGGACGTTCAAAGGAAACTGGAGAAAGCCAAGACCACAATGATCGCTGTTGACAGAGCGATGCAAGCTGATCTAACGGTTCCGGCACAATAACGAAAAGGCTGAACACTCAACCACCAAGAGTTTCCTGCCATATCCTGGGGATTTCGCGATTAAAGTCTACTCTTTGTAAGAGTATTGAGGGCGCTATGAACACCCTCATTAATTGAATACAGAATATATTTTCATTGTTGCTGTCAAATTTGGTGTAATTTTATGGTAAGAAGATTTTTATTTTTGGCTCAACTATTGCTTTCTTGCCGGATGATGAGAAGGCATTAGGTTGACACTCGGATGAAATCTCAGAGTTACTCGGACGGCAACGGATCAGAAGCCTTATAGATGTGCTATGAAAAATAGCGCATGCGCTATCTAACCAGTCAGTCTTACTTCCATTTTCTTCTTAATTCTAGCACTGACGCTACGGTGTCTCTGATGTCCATCATGTTGTTGGCTAACGCGCGAAACCGTTCAAAGAACCAAATATGCCTCAGGAGCGCAAAAGAGGCGGCAGGAACGGCAATAAAGCAGAATTAAGCCAAAGTCGCCACGAATAGCGACTGCCGCCAGTCATTCGCTTGGGCATATAGGACATTAAGTCGGTCGGATGCGCTTCGTGTTGGAGGAGGCTCTGATTAGTCTTTTAAAAGCTTGCGCTATACTCGTATGTGGAGAGATCTATGTCGAAATCTTCTCGTGAGTTTGACGTCGCTTTTCTTGAATCTGAATTGAAGGGCAAGACTCTGATTGTCTATTGGTACCTACTGCAACAGCCTACACATACTGTGGGCGCTCGTGAAGTACAGCGTGCTCTTGGCTTTTCAAGCCCGAGCATTGCGGTTCATCATCTTGAGAAGCTGCAGGATTTGGGGCTTGTCAGCAAGAAGGGAACGGGTGAATACGAACTTGAAGAGGAAGTGAAGGTCGGGATTCTGAGACTCTTCACGCGTATGGGCCGCTTTGTCGTTCCGCGATATCTCTTTTATTCCATTCTGTTCTCTACGATGTTGGCAACCTATCTTGTCGTATGCATTATCGGACAGATATTCCCCAGCTTCTACGCTTTGGCTTTCGGGTCAATCGCTTCAATCGTTTTTTGGTTTGAGACTATTAGACTGTGGGAGGCGAAGCCTTTTTGATGGCCCGACGATGTGTTCTAAAATGTAGACTTAAGAGTTACAGGTTATACCATACCGGATGGAGGCCACTGCCCTGAGGAAAGCATGGGTTTATTCGACACTTGCCATCGTTCTAGGCTTGTTGCTAGTGCTATTTCCGCTGATAACCCTCACGAGTATAAGGGCAGAGGATCACCATGAGCTGAACGCGATGCTTTCTGAAAAACTTAAGGAGCTGGATGGTTCAAGCTCGGATCGAAAATCCTCGTCGTCTGACGTTGAGACTCTTGCTTTAAGCTTCATAATCGCATTAGCCGCCTTCATGTTCCTGAGACGCAGAAGGCCGCAGGTTGGGCGTAGGGTGATCGGACAGTTGCCGTACTGATTTTGGTACAATCGTGTACTAAAGCGTAGCATTAAGTTGTGCATTCTTCATTTGTATCTGTGTCGGCCGCGAGTGGCATAGTCGAAACGATAGTGCAAGGTGAAAGTGAATGTCTGCGAATCAGTTAGAATCGTGTTCGCAGGGGGAGAAACCTAAGGGCGGCGGCAGAACATCGAATGGCGTCCAATCTTGCTTGCCGGATGGAAAGCTGATTGTGCTAGTTCAGACGTGCTGTCGCTGCGGCGGGACCTTTGCGATCAAGCGTAATCGTCAGCATTGCCCACGATGCGGAGGCCTTCTGAGGAACAGGGCAATGATCGTCAAAGTCGAATAGTCCGCTTTGCGGACCCTAGCTCTCAATCCTTGTTTCTTGAAGTCTTGCGGGCGAATATTATGTAGCCTGTGTGCGCTGTCATTAGTGTATGGGGTCTGGTCTTTCCCCTTTCGACTTGCATTCCACGCATTAAGCATTCATTAGTTTCGACGTCCACGAATCCCTGCTCGTTTAAGGCTTCAGACGTGTTGACGATCTGGTCTATCGTTGGGCTGAAGGAAACTATCGTCCCTGAAGACTTAAGCGCATCGTGCGCACGTGGAACCACGAGCCAGGGTGTTGCCAAGTCTAGGATGACTGCGTCAACGTCAGTCTCGTCTATGCCTACGGTGATGTCCTTGTTCTTCAGCTCAACTATGTCATCTAACCCTGCTCGTTTGAGGTTCTTCTTCGCAATGTCCAAGAATTCCTCTCGGATTTCATAGCTGTAAACCTTGCCTTTGGGGCGGACATAAAAGGCCAGTGCCATCGTTAACGCTCCGGTTCCCGTTCCGGCTTCAACAACGTGGCTTCCGGGACCGACTCCGCTGAACATGACTATTAGGGCTATGTCCTTCGGATACGTTATCTGGGTCTGACGAGAGGATTTCATCACGTAGTCGCGAAGGAGGGGCTTGAGAGCTACTAGTTCGAAGCCCAAGCTGCTCACGATTGTTGAGCCATATTCCTTGTCGATCAATTCGTCGAATTTTAGATAACCCTTATGTGTGTGGAAGCTCTTGCCGGATTCCACTTTGACCATGTAGGTTTTCCGTGGCTTCAGGTAGAGGAGGATGTAGTCGCCTTCAGCTATTTTTTGGTCGACCAAGGCTTTTCACTATGGAGTATATTTGAAAGGATGCTTTGATCTATCCTTATTCTCTATGAGCTCGTCAATGCTTGGTCTTCCCTCTATCGTTTTGCGGATTGCGTGGCGCATGGCTTTGTAATTGTTTATGTAGACGCGTTGCCTGTCCACTGCGGTTGGATGTACGAAAACGTTGGCAATCATGAGTAAATCGTCTGCAGCTTCCTTTGGAATTGTGCCGTCTGCAACGCTGTCGACAACGGCCTTTGCAACTGCGGTCTGAGCCGGCCCGTAGACCATGCTTGCCTGCCGCATGCCGGTGATGGTGACAGTTGGAACGATTAGCGTAACGGGCTTCACTGCCAGATTTGGCTCCAAGAGGGCCAGCAGAGGCTCGTGGCCTGTTGTTGGTGTTGCTTTGGCCTTGGCAAAGGCTTCGCCTAAAGGTCCGTCCTTCTTTCCGATCATGAGGTCTATGTGGGCTACTTCGGCGCCCTGTCCAGCTAGGGCTTCGCCTACTTTGAGGCCGAAATCTCTAATGGTCTCAGGGGTTACGTCAATGGCTTTGAAGCGCTCTTCTATTCGCTTTTCCTCGATCTCAAATGTTATGGGCTTCGCCTCTATTTTTCCAATCTTCTCCAGGTCCAAACGCAGTTCTTCTCTTGACTCGTAGGTCAGTTCACCGCCAACGCTGAGCGGCATTCGAACAGGTCCAACCTTGATCTTCATCATGTTCAAGGCGGCCTTTGTTCCCACAGCTCCGCTTCCGGCGATGATTCTGGCAATTTTCTGCACCTTATACTGCAGTTCGCGGGCTTTCTGCAGGTCACCATTTTTCACGTGATTGTAGATTTGAACCCAGACGTCGGGGATCACGTTGGCGCTTGCGAGGATGGCCCCCGAGCATCCGGCTGCCAGTGCTGCAACGACAACTTCGTCGTGTCCGCAAAGGACGTTGATCTTGTCTCTAACTTTCTCCAGCACGGCCAGGATGAAGCTTAATTGGCCGCTGCTGTCTTTAACGCCGACGATGTTGGGAATTTGGGCCAAGTCTTCAACCATTTGCCATGGCAATGGCAGACCCGTGCACTGGGGAATGTTGTACAGAATTATGGGCAGGTCAACTTGGCCAGCAATCGTGTTATAGTGCTCATAAATCCCGCGGTCCGCAGGTTTCAGGTAATACGGCGTAACGATAAGGGCGGCTGTGGCGCCCGCATCCTTCGCGTAACGTGTCATCTCTAGGGCCTCGTTTGTTCCACTCGCGCCCGTGCCTGCGACTACGGGCACTTTGCCGTTGACCTCGTCGATGACAATTTTGATGACCTGCTTTTTCTCTTCGGCGGTGAGATTGACAAACTCGCCTGTCGTGCCACATGGAACAACCCCATGAACACCAAGTTCAAGGCAACGACGGACTAGAACTCGCAATCTCTCTTCGTCAACGCTCTTGCCATCATCTGTGAAAGGCGTGACTAAAGCAGGCAGAATTCCTTCAGGCTTATACATGGCACACGTTCCTCTTGGTATCTAACCATACGATCTATATCATTTAAGCTTTGGATCCGAAGATGAGCCGTCAGCACATTCGAAAGCCACTAGTTTCTGAGAGACGCACGTTCAGAGGTAAGAAAACCTAGAGTTTTGCGGCACTTAACCTGAGGTCAAGTGAAAATCCTTAAATTTCATATTATCGAACACACTATCGTTGTTGGTGGTGTGGTTTTGGTGGACCTTAAGGAAAAATTGGAAATCAGCGAAAAAAGCCTGAAAGATATTAACAATTTTCTGCTGAGAAAGGACAACCCTTTCGTTGGCGATCTCCTTAAAGTCATTGGAAAGTATGGCGGCATCAACGAGATCAACCGCAAAGCCGAGGAATCTGGCAAGCTTGACAACCTTATGAAGAGGCTTGAGAAGAAAAAGTCGCCGTTCGTGAAGAACCTCGAATGGCTGAGCAAACAACGTGACAAACAGGCGTTCGTCAGCATTCCTGACTATCGCAGAAAAATCTTGGGCAAGAAGGCCGATTCGACGCGGTTCGATGAATCTTTTGCGGTGACACTTGAGATCAGCGCGTTCAACTTTTTCCCCTGGCTCATTGAAGAAGCGAAAAGATCAATCGCAAAGCAGGAACTGATGCCGAGCCGCTACATCCGCGTCCGCTCCATGAAGGAGCAAGTTGAAGACGACGATGTTCTTGCGTTTGCGGCAGCCATGCAGATAATTGGGGCGTCTTACGTTCAGACACTTGACACAAAAGGCACAATGCCTGGCCCTGATGGCAAACCAGTAAACGTACACTTAAGCGGACCAGACACCATAACGGGCTATTTCGGAGGGGTTGGTGAACCCAACGAGTATGCGCTGAAATGGGTGGATGAATTCCTTCATTATTACACCGAATATGGTCTCAGGCAAGTTTTGAACACGAATCCAGGCACAGTTTTGCTGGGTTACTTCATGCAAAAGCTTGGGATCGACATCGAGTTCAAAATATCAGTTTTTCTGGGTATCGATAATCCGTACTCGATTTTCTGGACGCTGATGACAGCCAAGCTGTTAAGCCGCGACGATGGATCTACTCCGCTCATTGGGTTTAACCTTTCAAACTCGGTAAGCAACGGGACAATTGAACTCGCAGCCCGTGCTCGAAGGGCCTTTGGGTTTGAAGACATAGTTCGGATAGAGCACCACATCACTGAGGCTTACAAGAGCATAGTTAGGCAGCCGTATGATCGCACGAACGAACTTGTAGAACTGGCAAATCACGTTAAGAATATCGGCGCTAAACATGAAGGCGGAATTCCAGAAATCGACAAAAACCGGGAGCACCCATCTGACATACTGGACTATTTCATGCCCAAAAAAGACATAATCGAAAAAGGTCTCATGCCCAAACTTCTGGCAAACTATCTTGACAAGCATGAAGCTCTGAACAAGACAGCTGAGGCCCTGACGAAGCATGGGCTGACCTTCATTGCCGCCCAGCACCTGCACAAGAACTGAAAGCCGCCTGGTCACCAGTATTCTTTTGGCCTTCGAAAGACTAGATATAATGTCGTGGCCACAAAGAAGACCGTTGTTATCCCCAGCACCGCCGTCACCCGCCGCGCGTTGTCAAGTTCGTTTGCATTTCCTTGAAGAGCATCAGTAAGATTCTGGTTGAGTTCGCGGTAACTCTGGTTGAGTTCGCGGTAACTCTGGTTGAGCTGCTCGTACTCTTGCTTCAGGTCGCTAAACTGGTGCTCAAGTCCTTCCAAGTAGACATTTTCAACGTTGGTCATGTAAAAGCCGCAGGGGAATTCCTCATAGTCTATTTTCGCTGGCCCGTATATCGCCAAGTGCACCAGTTTGATCTCGCCATAAGCTCTGCCTGAAACCCATTCGGGTACTGGAAAGGTCCAATTGTACGATCGTGAGGTGTTATTGAGCCAAAAGTCGGTGTCAGATTTGTTTGTCATCAGAACTCTATCCGTGCCGTTCAGGAAGCCGAAAATGCTCAAATTGAAGTAGTTGACATGAACCTCGGTCTGCGAAGCCAGAGTCAAAATGACAGTAACGTTCTCTGTAGGCCGTGCTTCTGCCGTTGCGTTCGCCTGGATTTTTATTCCGAATGCAGTGAAGTCAAGGAAAGCTTGCGTAGCTTCCTGTGGCGCTTGCGCCTTGACGTTGCTGAAAAAGCTGAATCCTAGGGCGATGACCGCTATAACTATAACAATATGCTTGGGCATCTTCATTCTGATCACCGGAACATTAGAACATTTGCAGTGTTGTCGAGTTCCGTTTTTAAGGTTTTTCGCCACTATTAAAGCTAAGAGCGTTTGAAAGAGGCTTTTGGAGGCGCACGATCAGAAATGTGGACTATCTGACCGAACGGATGAAACGCTGGTATATATAAACAAAATAGACAAGGGAAAAGGCTGTTAATCCTATTTCCGAAGCCAAGATGACAGGATTTCTCTCAACCGCCATGAAGTAGCCGCGTATGAGTATGTCGGCGAAGACAAGAACTTGAAGGAACAGGGCGCCTCCTAGGCAGCTTAGGCCTAGGCTGTGGAAGAGCACTCGCATTCGGCGGTCGGTTTGCGTGTTGGCCATGTTCGTCATCTTGAATAGCAAGAGTTCATACGAGCACTTATACGTTACGAATCAACAAGCACGACAAAACCTAATAATCCACCCTCAATATCAGCGTTAACTGTCCATCAAAAGAATCAGACAGTTGATCCCGCGAAACTTGGAATAGTGTCCTTTGTACGCGTTACCTATTTTAGATCAAACACCGTATTAACTTGTGAGAGAATGAGTTTTGAAGGAGTACCTGATCGGCACCGGTGGATGGGCGTATTTCCAAGTTCCAAAACTTAATCCTCTGGTTGCCTATTCTAGAGCCTTCAACTTTGTGGAAGTGAATTCAACATTCTATCAGATGCCATCGCCAGATGAAGTGAGAAGATGGAGAAAACTCGTTCCATCGGACTTCCAGTTTGCAGTAAGAGCTAATCGCCGTATGTTGCAGGCAAGGAATCTGCAGTCATCACTGAATACGGTTGCAGCGTTCGATAAAATGAAGCAAATCTGTTCCTTGTTGAAGGCAGATGTCCTGCATCTCCAGATTCCCGCTTCTCTCAACGTGACTCAGACGTGGATTGGTCAATTTCGAGACTTTGTGTCTTCCGCAGATCTTGGAAAACTGAGGCTAGCCGTAGAAATCAGGGGAGTTCAGCCTTCCAAGCTGCCTGCTGAGCTCTTGAAGCTTATGCAGGACCGCAATATGATACATTGTGTAGACGTTTCGAAAGGCGAAATGCCAGCTTACGCTTCTGACATTCTTTATTCGCGGCTCTTCGGAAAGGGACAGCACAATGTTTACCAGCCAACTGATGAGGAGTTAGCTGAAATGGACAGTAAAGTCTCAAATTCTGGTTCTCAGAAGATAGTGATGAGTTTCCACTTTGTGCGAATGTATAAGGATGCTGCTAGACTGAAGATCTACACGCAGACGGGCAGGTTTCCAAACGTGACAGGATCAACAGGGCGTTCGTCTTTGGAAGATGTTCTAAGCGAAGATGTCGAGTTACCGTCAACAAAGCAGGAGCTGATGCGCAGCCAAGGATGGAAACTCTTCGATCTGAATGGGGAAAAAAGGGTTCATGCAAGCGACTTCCTGCAAAAACTTCCAGAAAAGACCTACGTTAGCATAGGAGAAATCATGGAGAACCTCAAACCAACCCTCAAGTGATGAGTATGGCAGAGAATCAGGTCCATCTTGGCACGTCCGGTTGGAGCTACAAAGAGTGGATAGGCCCCTTCTACTCGAAAGAAGACAAGAGCATGCTTCGCGCCTACACGAAAATCTTCAAAACCGTCGAAATAGACTCCACATTCTACAGATACCCGTCAAAAGGAATGGTTATGGGGTGGACCAAATACTCGCCGGAGGGCTTTGTCTTCACGGCGAAACTGCCCCAGCTGGTCACGCATGAGAAGAAGCTGGATCTAAGCCAGGGGGTTGAAGCGGATCTGCAGAAGTTTGTTGAGCTCATGGAGCCGCTTTCGCTCAGCGGAAAACTTGGCTGCGTCCTCATACAGCTCCCGCCTAGATTCACCTATCAGCCCAAAGAATTGGAGGCATTCTTCAAAGTGCTTCCTACACACGTCAGATTTGCTGTTGAATTTCGAGACCATTCATGGATGCGAGATGACACATGGATCTTGCTTCAGAAGTACAAAGTTGCTTACACCATCGTTGATGAACCACTCCTCCCGCCTGAAGCACATGTAACCTCAAACGTCGCCTATTTCCGTTGGCATGGGCGCGGCACCAGACCATGGTACAACTATCGATACAGCGGTGAGGAACTTGAACCTTGGGTTCCGAAACTCAAAGAAACCACTCACAAAGTCGAGAAAGTCTTTGGCTACTTTAACAACCATTATCATGGTTATGCCGTGGAAAACTGCCTGCAAGTGCTAGAAATGCTGGGCATTCAGACGCCTCAGCAAACAGCAGCCAAGAACAAGGTGCAGAACTATTTCAAGGAGCAAAGCAAGACGAAAGAGTTCAAGCTTGAAACTTTCGCAGAACCAACGAAGATGACCTTTGAAGAACTGCTACGTTATTTCACTGCACCTGGGAGACTGGAAAGAGCCACGGGCATTGCAGACGAGGAATTGAGAATCGACAAGGAGACAACCGACCGGGTTGAAGCAGCCATAAGAGAGTATCACATAGTCATAGACCTGAAGAACAGTTTGATCTCGCATGATTGTGCTGACTGGGGCAAAATACTGTCGACCAAAAGGCTGTGCAAGCACATTGCAAAATTGCTGTTGACACTGGACAGAGAAAAAGCCACTGGAATACTGCGGAATCTGTACCTGAAAAAGGAAACGTGGGAGTTCAAGCCTTACATCAATGACTGAGAAATGAAAGCATGTGCCAAAACATCAAAAAGCCCAGTGGTTTAGAATGATAAACAATTGATAAGATTCTTAGTCAAATACGCTTAAATCAGATGTTCTGCCATACTTCGAAATGAAAAGGGATCTGGATCAAGTGAGCGTGAATATAGAGTCTCTGCACGGCATTCTGAAACATCCGATCAGGCGAGCAGTGATTCTGGCACTTCATGACAAGCGAGAGCTTAGCTATGTAGATTTGATGGCCGCTGCAGGCGTAGGCAACACTGGCAAATTCAACTATCATCTGAAGATTCTGGGCGACCTAGTTCAGAAAAATGGCAGTGGAAAATACCATCTGACCGAGAAAGGTATCCTAGCCCTGCAAATCCTTCAGAAATTCCCTGACAAGAAGGCTGAACCCACGCAATTTCGAGTTGGAGATGCAATTCTCATAGGCTTTGCCGGCTTTCTACTAGTACTAGCTAACCCGGGCTTCTGGGGTTTCTCCCTCATACGGTACATCGGTGCGGGAATCGCTTTCTTAGGACTTGCCTATGGCCTAATGGTGCCTAGCGGCATTATGTGGTGGCTGACTGTTAGACGGACGAATTCTCATGATTTCTACGATCTTTTCAAACCGCCTTTCGTTTCATTCGTGCTGATTATGCTGCTTTTCGCGTTCATGGCCTTTCTAGGCATTAGCGTAACGATCTTTGTTCAAACCGAAGGCTCTACGAGTGCCCAGATTGCCCAACCCGTGCTTCCGACGTTCTTGGTAGCAGGAGTGTTCTTTCCCTTCTTGGGCGTTGGCCTCTTCGAAGGTATCCACAAGATGCTAAGACGTGCTTAGGCCGGAAACCAGGCTGAATTGTCATCTACGCTGTACATTTTTGTCTTCCGTGATTTCTTTCGCCTCATGCTAGAAAATGGTTTTTGCTTTGTCTGGCCATGATCATGCTTTAGACGTATTCACTCTCCTACAGACGTTTGAAATGGCAAGAATTATGTGGGGGAAAGTGAAAATGCTAAAAACCTTAGTGTATTTCGGGTTTGCGGCTTTCTTCACGGTCTCGGCCTTTCCTCCGGCTTTTAGGTAGCCACCGATAAATGCCTCGGCTATTACCTCTGCAATACGAGTCTGAGCGAGAGGAGGGATATCGTGCCCAGCATAGTACAAGAATTCGGCAACATCCCAAACCTTGTCACCGCCTCTGGAGGCCTGTTCAAAGTCCATCAGATAGATTTCACCGTTTTCATCTATCATCATGTTCTCTGGCTTCGTGTCGCCTAGTGCTACACCAATGGCATGAACCTTGGCGAGCTTTTTGCCAACTCTCTCTATGATCTTTAGGTCTTTCTTTGCCTTCTTGCCTTCTTTCGAACCTGCGAGCCTCTTTATCACCGTGCTTGCTGTTTCACCTGCTACATAGTCCATGAAAACCAAGCGTTCTTCGGAACTCACGTACCGAAGTGTCGGAACCGAAAATCCCTTTGAACGCAAAAGCTGATTTATGGCACATTCTTTCTCGAGTCTTGAACGACCTAGAATGGAGAAGGTTCTGGTTCCAACACTCCATAATGCAAGAGGGAACCACTTGAAACTGGACCAGTCCCTGAACCTCTTGGCAACTAAGCGTCTCTCTCCGCATTTCGTGGAAGCTCTGATCAAGAACACATCATTGAGAATCCCGCCTATTGCCTGAACTTCAATCCTTTCGTTTTCGCTAACTGAAAGGGTTTTTCTTGCTATTGCCTCGACACTGAGTCCGCTGTTTAGAGGAACTAATCCGGAAGCCGTAGGAACAAACACGTACTTTTCAGGAACTTCAACTTGGCTCGTCATTGCCACCTTCTGAGACTTGAATAATGATTCTCCATTCTGAGAAAAAATGTCCAGAATTTTTGGAAAAATACCAAGTGCAGATGCGAACAGGGCTCGTGGGAAGTTTCGGGATAGATTCACTATGCGAGTCCTTGGGCTTCGGGCAGCGGAGATAAAATTCTCAGATATTTTCACGTGACCATCTGAGAAGCTGAGTGCGCCTTCTTTTTCCAAATTCCTTAGGCCTTCCACGTAGCCCAACAGTGCCTTTTTAACATTTTCTTCTTTGGCCCCTTCTCGCAAAAAGCCTGAAATGCCGTGAGCCAGTGGGGGAAAAAGCCTTGCCCTGCTCAAGACAGCTTGATACATGAAATACTCCGGCTTGATGCGAAGTTCGTAGGAAAGCTCTGGAAAATCTAGAACAAGGTTTTCCAAGAGCTCCAGGACCAATCGTTTCTTGAGTTTAACTTCCTCAACGTGCAAGTATTCAGTGTTTATCAGGGAATAGTATGGAAGCATCAATCC
>Ga0315277_10001909_pt1 | contig 29465 bp, 26 predicted proteins | sample YL17G05_15_MG_FD_203695 | JGI IMG/M metagenome (GOLD analysis project Ga0315277, IMG submission 203695) | Sediment microbial communities from Yellowstone Lake, YNP, Wyoming, USA - YL17G05_15 | ecosystem: Environmental > Aquatic > Freshwater > Lake > Sediment | place: USA: Wyoming | collected... | reverse complement strand
GATGATCGAGTTCGTCAAGCTCCTCGACCGCAAGCCGCCGCAGGTCACGGTGGAACTGCAGAGCGTCGAGGTCAGCAGAGACTTCCTCAAGCAGATGGGCATCCAGTGGTGGTACCAGGCAGGGAACCTCAGCATCCAGCCGGCCAACTTCAGCACCGGCGCCAGCCTCACCGTCGGCTACAGGCCGAGGTACGGCAACTTCCAGGCCACCCTCACCTACCTGCTTCAGACCGGAGGCGGGCGGGTGGTTGATGCCATCCGCATCACCACCATGAACTTGTTGCCCGCCAGCAACACAGTCACCATTTCCTATCCCATCGTAACGGTCGGCGGCGTGTCCGGGGGCGGTCTCGCGGGGGCCGGTGTCCAGACCATCAGCGTCAGTTACGACCCCCACTCCACCGTGCTCTCCGTCATCCCCAGGGTGAATGCAGATGGCACCATCACCCTCACCGTCCCCTACACCAAGTCCGTGCGGACCGGGGCGGTTCCGGTTCCGGTCGGGGACTACGGCGTTACCCAGGATGTGCCGATCTGGACCACCACCACCATCCTCACTACTGTGAACGTCCGCGACGGGGAGACCTTCGTGCTATCCGGCTTCGTAGATAAGTCGGAGATCGAGAGCAAGCTGAAGCTGCCCATTCTGTCCGATCTTCCCATCGTCGGCGATCTCCTGTTCACACGGAGGTCGCGCAGCCTCACTGATAGCGAGGTGCTGATCTTCGTCACCGCCACCGTGATCAAGGAAGAGGCCGAGCCGGCTACTCTGGGGCCCATCTAGGCTCCTCCATGAAAGGGGCCTGCTTGAGATAAGGGAAGCGGCGCCTGTGGAGCCGCTTCCGCCTATCTCTGGACATCATGTCACGTACACAGCACTCCCAAGGGAGCAGTGACTTTTCCGTGCGCGTGGAACTGGGGCCTCGCTCGTACGCGATCCATGTCGGCCGCGACCTTCTGCGCCGCGCCGGGGAGCTGATCTCGTCCACCTTGGTCCCGCGGGACCTGTTCCTCATCACCCATCCGGTGGTTGACCGGCTTCACGGCGAGGCGCTTCGGCAGGGCCTTGCCGGTCGCTCTGTCTCCGTCCTGCCGGTGCCTGCAGGAGAACGGCAGAAGACGCTCCGCCGCGCCGCTCTTCTCTACGACCAGTTGCTGGCGCTGGGCGCGGACCGCTCCTCCGCCATCATCGCCTTCGGAGGCGGCGTGATCGGCGATCTCGCCGGGTTTGTGGCCGCCACCTACATGCGAGGGATCGCCTACGTGCAGGTGCCCACTACCTTGCTCGCTCAGGTGGATGCCTCTGTGGGCGGCAAGGTGGCGGTGGATCATCCGCAGGCAAAGAACTTGATCGGCGCTTTCTATCATCCCCGGCTGGTGATCGCCGACTCCAATACCATGCGCACGCTTTCCCCGCGCGACTACCGCGCCGGCGTTGCGGAGGTCGTCAAGCACGGCGTGATCACAGACGCGCATTTGTTCGACTGGCTGGAGGGTAACCGCAAGGCGGTTCTTGGGCGGGAGCCCGAAGCGGTCGCCCACATGGTGCGCCGGAGCTGTGAGATCAAGGCGACGGTGGTGGCCCGGGATGAGCGTGAGTCCGGCCTCCGCGCCACGCTCAACTTCGGGCACACCATCGGCCACGCGCTGGAGAGCTTGACCAGCTACCGCGTCCTGCGTCACGGGGAGGCGGTGGCCATTGGCATGGTGGCGGCGGCGCGACTCGCCTACGCGCTGGGGCTCTTCTCCGCCTCGCAGGCGGAGCGTGTCGAGCGGCTGCTCTCGTCGCTTCGCCTACCCACGCGCATCCCCCGGTTGGCGGTTGACACCGTTCTCTCTGCGATCAGGCTCGACAAGAAAGCGGTCGGTGGGGTGCCGCGGTTCGTGCTCCCGGTCGCCATCGGCCGCGTGGATCTCGTGTCGGAGGTGAGCCCGACGACGCTGCGGGAGACCCTCTTGGCGCTGGGGGCGACCGCGGAATTGTGAGGTAGATTCCATGCTTTTCGACTTCCACACTCACACGTTTCTCAGCGATGGGGTGCTGCTCCCGATCGAGCTGATCCGGCGTGGCATCGCCAACGGATGCACGGCCATCGCGCTCACCGACCATGTGTCAGCGAGCAACTATGAGTCAGTGATTGATGCTCTGGTGGCCGATTGCCAGCTTGCCGAGAAGCACTGGGAGATTCGCGCCATCGCCGGGGTGGAGCTCACCCATCTGCCGCCGGCGGTGATCCCGGAGATGGCGGCGCTTGTCTGCGAACGCGGTGCCCGATTGGTGGTGGTCCATGGCGAGACTCCCGCCGAGCCGGTCGCGCCAGGCACCAACCTGACGGCTGTCTCCTGTGCGCAGGTGGACATTCTCGCCCATCCCGGCGTGATTGACCTCGAACTGGCCACCCTCGCCGCGCAGAACGGGGTCTTCCTGGAGCTTTCCGCACACGTGGGACACTGCCTGGGCAACGGCTCGGTGGCCTCCATGGCGAGGCAGGCAGACGCGCTCCTGCTGGTGAACAGCGATGCACATGAGCCGGACGAGGTGCTGACCGAGGATTTCGCTCAGCGGGTGGCCGCGGGCGCGGGTCTGAGCGAGGCCGAGCAGAGGCAGGCGCTGCTACGCAACCCCGAGCAGTTGCTGGCCCGCGTCGATGCGCGCGGTCGTTGAGACGGGGCGCGTCGTCGCCCTCGGGGACCCTCGCGCGCGGGCGTTTTGACACCCCTTCCTGGGCCATGCTATACTCGCCTCCGTTCCCTGCACGAGCAGGAATCCCCCCTGAGGCGAGGTAGCTGCAGATGCCATCCGTACGTACCGCGCTCATCAGCGTGTCCGATAAGACCGGCGTTGCCGATTTCGCGGCGGGCCTGGTGCAACTGCGCGTCAACATCCTATCCTCCGGCGGCACCGCCGCGCACCTGCGAGAGGCCGGGATCCCGGTGACCGACGTGTCCGAGTACACCGGCTTCCCGGAGATGATGGACGGCCGCGTCAAGACCCTGCATCCGAAGATCCACGGTGGCTTGCTTGCCCTGCGGGACAATCCGGAGCACGTCGCCGCCGCGAAGAAGCACGGCATCACCTTCATTGACCTGGTGGCGGTCAATCTCTATCCATTCGAGCAGACGATAGCTAGGCCCGGTGTCACCCTTGCGGAGGCGATCGAGAACATTGACATCGGCGGTCCCTCCATGGTGCGCTCCGCGGCTAAGAACTACCGCGCGGTCGCCATCATCTGCAATCCCGCGCGCTACTCGGATGTGCTGAAGGAGATGCGAGAGAACTCGGGGGAGGTATCCGACGCCACCCGCGCCCAACTGGCGCGGGAGGCATTCTCCCACACCGCGCGCTACGACTCCGCGATCTACAGCTACCTGGCGGCACAGGCGGATGGGGGAGCTTTCCCTCCCTTCTTCCTGCAGCCGTACGCCCGGGTGCAGGAGCTGCGCTATGGAGAGAACCCGCACCAGCAGGCCGCTTTCTATCGGCGCGCCAACGCCTCCCTCGGCCTGGGCGCCGCCCGACAGCTCCACGGCAAAGAGCTTTCCTTCAACAACTACCTCGACCTGGAGACGGTGCTGGGCTTCGTGCGCGAGTTCCAGCGGCCCGCCGCCATCGTCGTGAAGCACAACAGCCCCTGTGGGGCGGCGGTGGCGGACACGCTCGCACAAGCCTACCGAGACGCCCTCGCCACCGACCCGGTCTCTGCGTTCGGGGGCATCATCGGTCTGAACCAGCCCGTGGACCCCGACACCGCGCAGGCGATCATCCAGGGGATCGAGCAGTACGGGTTCGTGGAGTGCGTGCTGGCCCCGGCCTACAGCCAGCGCGCCATCGCCGCGCTGCAAGCGAAGCGCGATCTGCGGCTGCTGGAGCTTGCCGACCTGAAGGCCAGCGATCCCTGGGCGATCAAGCAAGTGACTGGCGGACTTGTGGTGCAGACGCCGGACACCGCCGGCGATCCGGTGGAGATCAACGTGGTGACCAAGCGTGCTCCCAGTCCAGACGAGGAAGCCGCCCTTCGCTTTGCCTGGATCGTGTGCAAGCACACCAAGTCGAACGCCATCGTGGTTGCACGCGGCACGAAGGCGGTCGGGATCGGCGGCGGCGTCACCAGCCGCGTGGATGCGGCGGGGCTGGCGATCGAGAAGGCCGGCGAGCGCGCCCAGGGCGCGGTGCTGGCCTCGGACGCCTTCTTCCCCTTCCCCGACGCGGTGAAGGTGGCGGCGGAGGCGGGCGTCACCGCCGTCATTCAACCGGGCGGTTCCCGTAATGACGATCAGGCGATCGCCACCTGTGACGCGCATGACATGGCGATGGTGTTCACGGGCACGCGGCATTTCCGGCACTAAGCTGTGGTTGCCGTTGTTTACCACCGGAGGCGAACATGAACCGGACCCTTGGCCAGGTTGACCCAGAGATGGCGGCAGTCCTTGCCGAGGAGTTGGGCCGCCAGCGCGACTGCCTGGTGATGATCCCCTCGGAGAACTATGCTTCCAAGGCGGTACTGCAAGCGCAAGGCTGCATAATGACCAATAAGTATGCCGAGGGGTATCCCGGCGCTCGCTGGTATAACGGCTGCGCGGCGGTGGACAAGGCGGAGCAGCTCGCGATTGACCGGGCGAAGGAGCTGTTCGGATGCGACCACGTCAACGTGCAGGCCCACACCGGCTCCCAGGCGAACATGGCCGCCTACTACGCGGTCCTCGACCACGGCGACACCATTCTCTCCCTCTCCGTTGACCACGGCGGCCACCTCAGCCACGGCCAGGCCACCAACTTCTCCGGCCGCTACTACCGCGTGCAACACTATGCGCTGGACCGGGACACGGAGCTGCTCGACTACGAGGCCGCCCGCAAGGTGGCGCATCTCTACCGGCCGAAGCTGATTGTGATCGGCTTCAGCGCCTATCCCAGGATCATTGACTGGGAACCATGGCGGGAGATCGCCAATGAAGTGGACGCGCTGCTGATGGCCGACATCGCGCACATCGTGGGCCTCATCGCCGCCGGCGTCCACCCCAGCCCGGTGTCCCACGCCGATATCATCACCTCGACCACCCACAAGACCCTGCGCGGCCCCCGCGGCGCCTTCATCATGTGCAAGCGCCACCTTGCCGACGCCATTGACCGCGCCATCTTCCCCGGTATTCAGGCGGGGCCGCTGATGCACGTGATCGCGGCAAAGGCGGTCGCCTTCAAGGAGGCGATGACTGAGGAGTACCGCGAATACCAGCGACAGATTGTCAAGAACGCCCGCGCCCTGGCCGAGGGCCTGCAGGCCGGCGGCCTCCGCCTGGTCTCCGGCGGCACCGACACCCACCTGATGCTGTGCGATCTGCGCCCGCTCACCCTCAGCGGCCGCGACGCGGCCAACTATCTGGAAGAAGCGGGCATCATCGTTAACAAGAACTGCATCCCCTACGACCACCAGCCACCCGCCATCGCCTCCGGCATCCGCCCCGGCACCCCGGCCCTCACCACGCGGGGCATGAAGGAACCGGAGATGCAGCAGATCGCCGACATGATGGTGCGGGTCCTGCGCAACTGGAAGGCCCCAGAGGTCCGCACCCAGGTGCGCCAGGAAGTGTTGAACCTGTGCAAGCGGTTCCCCATTTACGACGACCTCGCGGTCGCATGACGCGCTACCGCGGAAGCGCGGTCTGCTTGCGGGACCTCGCCTGGGCTACCCCGAGATGACCTACCAGGAGGCCGTCTCCTACCTCGAATCCCTGATTGACTACGAGCGCACCCCCGCGGGCGCCGCGGCGGCGCGGTTGTGGAACCTCGACCGGATGCGGGAGATGCTCCACGCCGTCGGCGACCCGCACCTGAGGCTGCGGTGCCTCCACATCGCCGGCACCAAGGGCAAGGGGTCCACCGCGGCGATGGCGACTTCCATCTTGACGGCCGCGGGCTACCGCGTTGGACTCTACAGCAAGCCGCACCTGATCTCGTTCCGGGAGCGCATCCGGATTGGCAGCGACCTGATCCCCGAGGAAGAGGTGGCCGCTCTCACCGAAGAGCTGCGTCCGGTGATCGAGGCGACCAGATCCTCGGAGCTCGGCCCGCCCAGCTTCTTCGAAGCGTACACGCTGATGGCGTTCGTGCACTTCGCCCGGCAGGGCGTAGACCTGGCGGTGATGGAGACCGGCCTGGGCGGTCGGCTGGACGCCACCAATGTGGTCAGCCCGCTGGTCTGCGCCATCACCCGCATTGGGTTCGACCACACGCTGGAACTGGGCAATACCCTGGTCCAGATCGCGGCCGAGAAGGCCGGCATCATCAAGCCAGGGGTGACAGTGATCTCGGCGCCTCAGGCGGAGGAGGTCATGGAGGTCCTGCTCGACGCGTGTCTGGAGAGGCGCGCTCAGCTTATCGTGGTTGGCGAGCCCGGCGGGCCGCAGGTCACCGTGACCCGCAGCAGCAGGCGCCGCCAGGTGTTCACCGTCCACACTTCGGGAGTTACCTACGCCAACCTTGAGTGCCCTCTCCTAGGCGCCCACCAGGCGGAGAACGCAGCCGTCGCGGTGGGCCTGGTCGAGGCGCTTGCGCCTCACGGCATAGCTGTACCCCCGGAAGCTGTCAGGACGGGGATCAAGACCGTGCGCTGGGCAGGCCGTTTCCAGATTGTCAGCCGCCGGCCGCATGTCATCCTGGACGGCGCGCACAACGTGGTTGGGGCTGCCGCCCTCGCCCGCACGGTGGAGGCCCTCTTCCCCGGCAAGCGCATGGTGCTGGTTCTGGGTGTCGGCCGCGACCACGATGCCGAGGCCATCGCCCGCGAGCTGGGCCCAGTCGCCGACCGCGTCATCACCACCGCCAGCCAGTCGCCGCGGGCGGCTGACGCCCACGAGCTTCAGCGGCTGGTGTTCCGGCACTGCTGCCACACCTCTGCGTACACCCCGGTCTCCCTGGCGGTTCGCGAGGCGATTGAGCAAAGCCGGCCCAGCGACGTCATCGTGATCACCGGCTCCCTCTATGTGGTGGGCGAGGCGATGCGCGCGCTTGGCGTCGAGCCGTAGGGCGCGGCGTTCGCGGTTCGCTCTGAGCTTGCCCGTCAAGACCACTCTACCTGCTCGGCAGCGGCTGAGTCGCGGCATCCACCCCCAGCGCCCGGCACGCCTTCTCGAAGGTGCGGTCCAGCTCAGCCTGCACAGGGCCGTCCAGGTGGAACTCGTAGGCGGCGATGGCCGCCCGCGCGCGGTCAACGGCCTCCTGGTTGATCGAGCGTTCTCCCTCCGCCCGCCAGCGGCCCACATTGCTTCGGCGGAGCAGCAGAGAATCGAACACGCCAGGCAGCGCGTCGAGCGTAGTGTCGTGAGCGAGGAAGTTGCCCTCTGCTACACCCTCCGCAATCACCGTGGCGATCTTCGCCGAATCGCTGTCCCACTCGAATCCATCCAGCACGCGCTGCACGTAGCGCCCGATCTCCATGTCAATGATGAACTGCGCGGGGCTGAAGACCTCGTCCATGGAGAGCTGGCCGGCGCCGAGGCAGAACTCGCGGTAGCCCGCCAGACCGAGCATGAGCATGTAGGCGACGCGATCAACGGCCGCGAAAGCATCTGCTCGCTTGGCATTGGTGTTGAGGTAGATGACGTCTTGGCGGAAGCCGGAGAAGTGCTCGGCGACGTCTCGAAGCAGCACCTGGATCATCACGTTCTCCGGCAGGCTGTAGCCCACGGTCATGTCGCGCATATCACCGAAGTCCACACGCAGTGAGAGCCAGGTGTCCGGCCCGGCGCGACCAAGGCGCTGGGCGACGATCAGCCCTCCCAGGCTCTCCGCCACTCCCTGCGCCAGCAAGCCGGAGGGGAAGTAGGGGGCGGTCATCCCCCCCACCGGGATCGGGCACAGACTCAAGCTGGAAGTCACCAGCGGATCGTCCTGCAGCCGCCAGTAGGTCTCCAGCGCCAGGTGGTCGAGCCGCAGCGGGCTGATCACCATCTGCATGCCCACGTTGTAGCGCTTCCCGGCCAGGGCGTACATCTCCCCGATCCACTTGATGGCTTCGAAGTCGTGGGTAATCATATCCTCGCCGAAGCCGCGGGTGTTCTCCAGGCACGCCTTTTCCAGCCACAGGATCTGGATCTTCTCATCCACATCGCATGGGTAGACCGGCGCGCAGCCCTGGCCGTTGAAGCTCGCCACCAGCTTCAGCATCTCGACCAAATCGGCGGCAGTGGATGCGCGCACCGCGTCTGTGTGCATGTCAATGATGTTGAAGCAGTTCCACGGGGAGGTGACGCGCACGCGGCCGTCCGGACGCCTCTTCCGGCCTTCGGCGCGGGCGCGGGTGATCGTCTCCTCCACAAGCTCCCGGGAGAACTTGAGCCGGCCGCCGTCGAAACGCGCTCCGGGAGCAGCGGTCACTGCGTCAACCGTCTGCTGGTGTTGGCACTCGAGCCCGGTGTCCCCCAAGACCTTCACCACCGACTCGTGCAGGCCGGCCATCTGCGCGGGCGATACACCACCGGACAAAGCGAACTCGATCCGCTCCATACCACTCCCCAATCTCCGCGTCCGGTCAGGTTACCAGAGCCCCCTGCCTTCCCGCTCTTACCCATCGGCAGGCCGGCTTCCTGCCTGCGTCGCGGCTTGACACGGGTGGTATAATGGACTGTGGGGAGCGTGAGCTGGGCGCTCCCCCTCATCGCGTGAGGGCTGTACCAGGAGCCGTCTCTGTGACCGACTCACCGCCACTCGTGAAGGCTGTCGCCGACGAGCTGTACAAGTGCAACCGGTGCGGATTCTGTCAGACCCGCTGCCCCGTCTACCGCACCACAGGTCTGGAGGCCTCGGTAGCGCGCGGGCACTTTGCCCGCATGCAGGCCGTGCTGGAGGGGGAACTGCCGTTTGACGAGCGACTGCGTGGCGATGCGTTCGCCTGCCTGATGTGCCGCGCCTGCACCGCCGAGTGCCCGCCGGGGATACAGACTGACCAGATCATCGCCGCCGCGCGCGCCAGCTTTGTGAGCAAACGACAGTCGCGGGTGCAGCGCTTCATCTTCCGCCGCGTGCTACCCAACCCGGCGCTGCTGCGCACCCTCGCGCGCGCCCTGGGCCTGCTCAAGCGCACCCGCCTCACGGCGCTCTCCAAGCTGCTGCGGCTGCTCCCGTGGGTTGATCGCGGGCTTGCGGAGGCGGAGGCGATGATGCCGGCGCCGACCAGGTTCCTGCGAGATCGCCTGGCCGCCAGGTCGCCAGTTGCTCAGGGTTCCCGCCGCGTGCTCTACTTCGTGGGGTGTGGCATTGACTACACCCTCCCCAATGTGGGAGAGGCGACCGTTGATACCCTGGAGGCCCTGGGTTGCGGGGTGACAGTCGCGCCCAATGTGTGCTGCGGCCTTCCTCCCTACTCCTACGGCGATCTGGAGGCGGCAAGAAGGTTGGCGAGGAGTAACCTAGCGCTTCTCTCAGAGCTGGCTGACGACGCCATCATCACCGACTGCGCGAGCTGCAGCTCCTTCCTTCACCAGTATCCGGCGCTCTTTCCCGAGGACGATCCCGCGCACCCTCAGGCGGTCGCGCTTGCCGGCCGCGTCCACGAGTTCTCCGAGTTCATCTCATCCCAGGCCGCTCCGGGCGTCGCGGCCGTGAACGCGGTGGTGACCTACCACGATCCCTGCCACCTCAGCCGCTACGAGAAGATAACCAAGCAGCCACGCGAGGTGCTGCAGCGGATACCCGGCCTGGTGTACCGGGAACTGCCCGAGGCCGACTGGTGTTGTGGTGGCGCAGGCAGCTATGCGCTGTCTCACTACGATATGTCAATGGCCATCCTGAGGCGCAAGATGGAGAACATCGGCGCCACGGGCGCCGACATCGTGGTCACCACCTGCCCGGCCTGCATCACCCAGTTAAGGTATGGGGCGAGGCGGTTCGGCCCGGCCGTCGAGGTGCTGCACCTCTCCCAGGTTATCGAGAGAGCGCTGCCTCAGTGTACCGCCTGCGGCGCGCGTTCCGAGCCGGGCACTGTATAGAACGGGTTCTGCTTGATAGTATCTCCGAGTATCACCACCGGGTGTGTCTGCAGCGCGGTCACCACGATGTCCCCGCCGAGCTGCCGGGCATTGTACTGACACACCCAGGCCGCTGCGCGGCCGACCATCTCCTCGCTTACCCGCATCTCGTATTCCCCCCACACCTCCGGGCGGAGCGCCCGCGTCCCCAGCCAGGAGACGTCGGTGGTCGCGCGGGTTGCCTGATAGCCCTGGGCGCGGCCTTCCGCGAACAGCGCCAGCATCAGGTCAATGGTCCGCTCGGGTTCGAACACTCCCTCGCGCAGATAGAAGTCCACATCTGCCATCACCACAAGCTGCCCGGAGCCCTCCAGAGTGCGCAAATCACCGCCCACTTCCCCAAGCGCGGCGCGGATGCCCTGCGCTGATTCGGGGGGCGCGATCCACACGCAGCGCTGGCTGGCACGCAGCCCCGTGGCGATGAATGGGACCATGACCTCCATCTGCTGCTCGTGGCTCTCGAAGATGGCGCAGATGTGGTCCCCCCATGAGAAGCTGAACCTGCCATACCCAAAACCCGTCTCGGTAAGCATGGCCCTATCCCTCCCGGACGCCATTCCCCCTTTTCGGGTCATCCTCCTGTCAGCTTGGGGCTACGTTCCCGGCCCTGGGCGCCAGAAGCCAGTAGATGACAGGCCGGCGCACTGCAAGCAAACGAGCGATCCCCGAAACATGGAATATGAGTAGTGCGGTGAGCGGGCCAGATCCCACCGAGGTGACGTAGTATGGGGCGCAGGACGGCGGATTTGGCCGACCACCTGTGGGCGGAGAGCCTGCAGGAAGTGCAGGACACGCTCGGGCGGGCGCTGGGGGTGCCGCTCCTCTTGGTGGACCCCGCCGGGCGTCCGCTGGCGGTGTGCGAGGACCTGAACGAGTTCTGCCGCTGGCTCACCCGTGCCATCCCCCTGTCCCGCCCCTGCCTTGAGTGCGGCCGGTCAGAGCGTCTGACCGGGGCCCGCGGGGCGACCAGTTCGCTCGCTAACCTCTGCCAGGTGCATAGCTGCCCGCTTGGGGTTGCCGACGCGGCGGTCCCCATCTGGTCGGCAGGAGACATCATCGGGTATCTGGTGACCGCGCAGGTGTGTTTGCAGCCGGAGTCGCACGGCGAGAGCCTCCCCGCCGCCGCGAAGCTGGCCGAGGCCGAGGAACACGTAGCCCTGCTGGCGCGTCTCCCGCGCTGCTCGCGTCAGGCGCTCGAACGGGCGGCGGCCGGCCTGGCGGTTGTCGCCTCGTTCATTGGGTCCCTGGCGGCATCCCGTCGGCGCAACCTGCGCTTGGCCGAGCGGATTCGCGAACAGACGCGGTGGATCCAGGCCAACGAGTGGACGGACGCGGTCACTGGGCTGGCCAACCGACGCCACTTCTGCGCCACCCTGGAGGGGGAACTGGCGCGGGTGCGCCGCTACCAATGCAGCCTCTCTCTCGCCGTGCTGGACGTTGCCCAGTTCCACCACATCAACGAGGAGTTCGGGCATGAAGCGGGGGATGGGGTGCTGCGCGCCATCGCCCAGGCCCTCGCCTCCACCATCCGCCAAACAGACGTCGTGGGCCGGCTCGGCGGGGACGAGTTCGGCATCATCTTCACGGAGACCGGCCGGGAGGGCGCCATGATTGCGCTTGCCCGTATCGCCGCGCAGATAGAGGACCTGAACGCCTCCGGGGAGCTTCCCGTGGAGATCCGGCTGAACGTGGGCCTCTGCGAATACGCCCTGGGTGTACAAGACCTGCTGGCGGGGGCCCTGGAGGACCTGCAGCGGGCCAAGGAAAGGGAACGTTTGCCCTGCTAGCAGGGCCTCACCTCTCCCGCGGACCGCCCGCCCTCCTAGCGCTGCTCCCACCCGCCGGCGCCGGCGCGCGGCAAGCGCGGGTAGCGATGAAACCGCAGCAGCCGCGCGGTCAGATCCTCCCGCGTCTTCTCAGCCGCTCGCTCCAGGGACTTGCGCTGAGCGCTGTGGACGATGATCTCTGCCCCCGCTTCCAGAGACAGCTCGGCGGTGTTGATGGTCAGGTCATAGTGAAGCGGCGAATCTATGTCGCTGTCAAAGGCCTGCCGAACGAACCGGCGCCGCTGCTCGTCGCTCTTCCGCAATATGCGCTCTGCCGCCATACTAGGAATCCCCTGCCTGGCACAGAGGCGCGCCGCCCGGCAGGGCAGAGGAGCAATGATGCGCACGTGCAACGTCCCCGGATCAGTGAGCAGGAAGGCCGCCCCTCGCCCCACGATCAGCACATCCCCCTCTCGCTCCAGGGCGAGCAGCACCATCGCCAAGCGGCGCACATAGTGCTCCCGGCTGATGGAGGTCTGCCACTCCGCGATCAGCGCCTCCAGGGGCCCCAGCGCCACCTCATCGAACCGCGCTACATGCGCAACCGACAGCCCCCCCTGTTGGGCCATGTGCTCCACAATGGTGCGGTCGGCCACCCTCAGGCCCTCGCGCTGGGCCACCAGCTCCACCACATCTTCGCCGCCGCACTCCGCTTGTCGTGATACGGTGATGACCACCGCCCCGACCTCCCCGTGCTGCCCATCCATTCTACCACACTGGACGCCACGCGGCGCGCGGGCACTGGTATCGGGTGTGACCAACGACAGGCGGTCACACCCCCGGTATCGTCTACTCGGCGCTCTCCTGCCCCGCGGGCTCCGCCTCGCCCTCCGAGGCTTCCTCCGGCTCTTGGGTGGACTCGGGGGCCGGGGTCCCCGCGGTCAGGGACTGCTCCCCTTCCGCGGCCTCCGAAGCCACAGCCTGCGCCCGATCCAGCTCTCTTAGCCTCTGGAGCGCGGCGGCATTGCCGGCCACCATCCCCAGCGCCGAGTAGGCCCACTCCCGCGCCTCTCCGAATCTCCACAGGTCCAGGCAGATGCTGCTCAGCAGCGTGGCGGCCTCCATCCTCTCCGCCGTGGTCAGACCTGCCTGTGCAGTCCATGCGCCCTTCAGCACCCCCAACGCCTCTTCGCTCTCGCCGCAGTCGAAGAGCGCAGCCCCGTAGTCAACCAGATACCGCCCCCGTCCTGGATCGAGCACGGTGGCGCCCTTCAGCGCCTCCAGCCCCTCGGTGTAGTCGTCAGTTAGCCCCTGCACTGCCCGACGCGCCGTCTCCGTGCGCTCGGTACCATTGGCCTCCCGGATGACCTGTGGCGCTTCCACCACGCGGTAGCCGTAGAGCAGCCAACTGCCCAGCAGATAGTGCGCCTCCGCGGAGTTGGGGTTCTGCTCGACCGCCTTGCGCGCCGCGGCCAGTCCGAGCTGGGCGAGGATCTTCACCTCGTCGAGCTCCTGAGGTGTGCCGGGCCTGGAGGTGAGCTGTTGCCCGAGGGCGATGTTACGCTCCAGATCCACGCCCTGTTGACTACCACCCGCCGACACCTGTGCGTCCGGTGCTGCTGCCTGGCCGGCACCGGCGAAGACCAATATCAGCATCATCACTGTCAGGGCCATCGTCTTCATGCCATGTCCTCCCAAGAAGGCCACCCTGTATCTCCGTTTCGCCAGCAGCGGCCGAGGCTATTGCGCCGGTTCGTCGGCGCTCTGCCCGCTGATCGCCCGCTGGAAATCCGCAGTGTTCGCAAACTGCGCCACCAGCGTCTCGCCCTTCCATATCTCGAAGGGCTGGTCCGCCCAGAACTGGTTGATGCCGCCTGCCTCGGGGCCCCTCTGGTCGCCCATCTGGAGGCGGCCTCGCTGACCCGAGCGGCGGAAGAACTGCGCGGAACTGCCATCGAGAATCACGTTCTCCGGCTGTTGCGAGAACATGCGCAAAGGCGCTTCCCCCAGGCCGGTGAGGACCCAGTCTCCGGCGTAGACCACGTCCACGCTCGCCACCTTCTTGCCAGTGCCTGGGACGGTTGTGACGCCTGTGAACCCACACTCGGTTCCCTCCCAGAACTCCGCCAGCCATATGGTTTCGCCCACCTCGAGCTCGAATGGGCACCGCGACAGCAACGTGGCATCCGCGACCCGCGACTCGCCCTGTTTCACCTGCTCAATGCCGGCCGCCTCCTCGGCTGCCGCTTCCGCGGCCGCCGCTTGCTCTGCCTCCGGAAGCGCTTTATCCAGCCAGCGCAGGTGCTGCACCACGGCCACGTTCTCAGGGTTCGCAGCCAGCCCTGAGTAGACCCACTCCCGTGCGTCCTCCCCCTGCCCCTGGGTCTCGTAGATGCGGCTCAGCAGTAGGGCGATCTCCAGCTTCTCCGCCGCGGCAAGCTCCTGCTTGGTTGCCCAGGCTGACTTCAGATACCCCATCGCCTCGGACAGGCGATCGCAGTCGAAAAGAGCAGCCCCATAGTCAATGACATACCTGGCCTTGTCGGGCTCAAGGTCTGCCGCCTTCTTTAGGGCGGCTAGCCCGCGATCCACATCGTCTTCCAGCCCCTGTACGACCTGGGTGGAGTTGCCGCTGGCCGCGGTGTCTCTCGTCACCACCACCTGCCGGACCTCTTTCACCCCGTAGCCGTAGAGCAGCCAACTACCCAGCAGATAGCAGGCCTGCGCATTGTCCGGATACTTGGCAACCGCCTCCTCGGCTGCCCTGAGGCCGCTGCTGGCGAGGGCCTGCAGTTGCTTGAGCTCGGCGTCGGTGCCCGGCCGGGCGCTGAGCACCGCTCCCAGAGCAGTGTCCCGCTCGAAGTCGCGGGCGTTCTGCTCGAGGACAGAGGTGGCGCTCGCCCCCGGCTCGGCCGGCGGCTCCGCGGCCCAGGCCGGGATCGCCAGGAGCACTACCGTGAAGGCCAACCAGAGTCTCGCTCTCATCGCGCGTCTACCTCCTGCGAGGGCCGCCCGAGCCTTGCAGGGAGGGGCGTGCCCTCGGTGCCTCCCCTGTGTTTCTGCGCGCCTCCCACCCCTCCTGCGCCCTGTGATTCCATCTCCGCCCTCAATGCCCGATGTGGGGTACCACGTGCACCAGGTCCTCGGTGCGACACGGCTCCGCCTCCGCCTGGACGGTGGTCTCCTCGATGCCGAACTGCTGCCGCAGCCGGTCGTTGATAACCTGCACGATGACATCCCGCTCCTCCGCGGTGCAGCTGCCGACCGTCACGTGGACGCTCAGCGCCAGGAGGTTGGAGCAGATGGTCCAGATGTGCAGATCATGTATTCCCTCCACCCCTGGCACCGACTGCACCGCCTTCGCCACCGCGTCCAGAGTGATGCCCCGGGGCACGCCCTCCAGCAGGATGTGAGCGGTATCACGCAGCAGCCTCACCGATCCCACCAACACCGCCAGCGCGATGGCGATGCCGATGATGGGGTCGGCGCGCTGCCAGCCGCTCAGCCAGATCACCACTCCCGCGATCACCACCCCCACGCTCCCGCCCAGGTCGGCCAGCACATGCAGGTAGGCGCTCCGGATGTTCAAATCGCGATGCGCATGCCCGCGCAGATTCACCGCAATCACCGCGTTCGCCACCAGACCCGCAACTGCAACCGCCAGCATGCCCTGGACCTTGACGGTGGGAGGATGCAGGATCCGCTCATAGGCAGCGTGCAGAATCCCGGCGGCGATCAACAGCAGCAGCACGCCGTTCGCCAACGCCGCGAACACCTCCGCCCGGTGGAAGCCGAAGGTATGCTCCTTGCTGACCGGCCGCGCGGCGATCACCAGCGCGCCGAGGCTGAGGGCGAGGGAGATCAGGTCGGTGAACACGTGCGCGGCATCGCTCAGCAGCGCCAGGCTGTGGGCCCAGATACCTCCCGCCACCTCGGCCACCAGCACCACCGCGGTGAGCGCAACCGCGAAGAGCAGCTTGCGTTTGCTTTGTCCGAGCGCGGCCGCCCCCGCGTGCTCATGTGTGGGTATGTGATTGTGTCCGCACGGCTCCATCAAGCCGTCCTACCCCATCGTCCCCATCAGCTGCTTCAGCACCAGGAACACGACGCCGCCGGCAATCACCCAGATGGTGATGGGCCAGCGCTCCCCTTCGTTGACCTCCGGGATCAGGTCGGAAGCCGCCACGTGGATCAGCGTGCCAGTGGAGAACGGAAGCGCGTATCTAGCGATCGGCCCGGCCGCGGTCAACGCCACGCTTCCGAGCACTGTACCCAGCCCCATGAGAACGGCGAACTCGAAGGCGCGGGGCCGTCGCGCTCCGCTCGCCAGCGCCACCGTGCTGACCGCGAACCCGCCCGGCACCTTGTGCAGAATCACCGCGATGAAGACCACCATGCCGATCTGTGTTCCCGCCGCGAAGGCCGACCCGATCGCCACGCCATCGAAGAATGTGTGCACCAGCATCGCGAATAACGTGGCGGCGGTCACGGTGGCGCTCAGGATGTGGTCTGGCCCGTGCTGGTCGCCGGCGAAGTGGTAGTGTCGGCCGACGACGTGCTCCAGGAAGTGGATGACGAGATAACCAATCAGCACCAGGGCCGGCCCCCACATCGGCTCCAACCTGAAGCTCTCCGGGGCCATCGCCACCACCGCTGCCGAAAGCATGAAGCCGCCGCCGAAGGCCAGCGCGGTCTTCAGGCCGCGAACCGACCACGACCTGCGGGTGAGCACCAACGCGCCACCGGCGATATTGCCGAGCGCAGCGATGCTGGCGAACAGCACTCCTGCCCAAGGCTCGCTCATGGGCACACCCGCCCCTTCATGATACGCTTGCCACCACCTCCGGGCGCGATACTGAGGTTAGCTGCATAGAGCATGACCAGGGGATTCGACAGGGTCTCGGCAACGCCTGTCCTGCAAGGGACCACACGCCAGCCGAACGGCTGGCGCGTGCGCGTCTCCACGGACATGGACCGTATCGCTGTGCGGCCGCCGGCGGGTCCTGACAGCCGCTACTTCGCCGCCAGAGCCTTCACCAGGGCCTGGCCGAACTCCTGGGCGGCTTCCGGGCCGTTGGCGGTGATGACGTCGCCGTCCACCTGCACCTTGGCGCCGGTGTAGTCCGCGCCTCGTGCCTTCAGGCGATCCGCCTCAGCGCGCCATACTGTAGCCTGCTTGCCCTCCAGCACCCCCGCGTTCGCCAGAGTGACCGGCGCGAAGCAGATGGCCCCCAGCACTTTCCCCTGGGCCACTGCATCCCGCGCCAGCTGCTGCGCGGTCGGGTCATCCCAGTACTCCTGCGCGCCGCTGCCCCCCACGAACACCACTGCGTCGTAGTCTGCCGCCTTCACGTCCTTCACCAGTAGGTCAACGGGCGCCTGCATGCCCAGCATGCCCGTCGCCGGGCTGAGGTCAGATGAAGCCACCGCGATCGTTTGATTCGCCCGCTCCAACACCTTCCTTGTTTCGGTCAGCTCCTCGTCTCGGAACTCTTTGTGAGCAATGATCATCACCACCTTGCCAGCCAGTGCGGGGCGCCCCGTGGGCTGCAAGGCCGGAGGCGTTGGAGCCATGCCTTCCTGCTTCCCGCAGCCACATAGCACCAAGAGGCCGATCAGTATCAGTATCATGCGCATCACTCGCCTCCCGTTGGCCGCCGTGTTGAGCAACCATGGGCCCGGTAGGATTCGAACCTACGGCCGAGCGGTTATGAGCCGCCTGCTCTACCACTGAGCTACGGGCCCAACGTGCCGAATCGGCGCGGCGCTCTGGCTGGATTGTAGCCGCCTGCCACCTGTGCGTCAACGGAGGCCGTCGTACCAATGGGCCGCCCAAAGCCCTACTGCCCGGCCTGCACCAGCTTCAGTGCTTCCGTTTCCATCGCAGCCAGATACTCGCGCGTGTGGGCTTCGATGTATACGCGGACGAGGGGCTCTGTCCCTGATGGCCGCAGCAACATCCAACGCCCGTCCGAGGCGATCAGCTTCAGGCCGTCCAGCCTGACGGTGTTGACCACCTGCGAGCCCGCGAGCCGGCTCGGCGGCGCGCCGATGATCCGCTGCATCAGCGCGGCGGGATCAGCCACGTGTATATCCAGGCGCTTGCTCAGGAACACCCCCACCTCTCGCTGGAGCTGGTGAAACGTCTGCAGCGGCGACTGCCCGGTCTTCGCCACCATCTCTGCCACCAGCAGGCCGGCGAGAATCCCGTCCTTCTCCGGCACGTGCCCGCGCATCCCCAGACCGCCGCTCTCCTCGCCGCCGACGATGGCATCGGTCTCGCGCAGCGCCCGGCCGATGTACTTGAACCCCACCGGCGTCTCCTGCACGCCCATGCCCAGATGGTCGGCCAGGGCGTCAACCATGTGTGTCGTCGCGACCGTGCGCGCCACGCTGCCTACGGGAAAGCGCGTCCGCTGCACATGCCACAGCACCAGCGGGATCACCTGATTGGGGCTGAGGAAGGCCCCGGAGCTGTCCACGATCCCGAACCGGTCCCCATCCCCGTCCGCGGCGAGGCCGAGATGTGCACCCTCCGCAACCACCCGCTCGGCCAGGGGCTTCAGCCGGTCCGCCGATGGGTCAGGCATGTCCCCTCCGAAGAGCGGGTTGCGGTCCGTCCGAAAAGCCTCCACCTCACACCCCGCCTGCTCCAGAGCCGCGTCGAGGTAGCCGCGGGCGGCTCCGTGCAGGCAATCCACCTTCACCTTCAGCTTGGCGGAACGGATGGCCTCGAAGTCCATCTCCTCGGCCAGCTTGGCCAGGTAAGCCGGCCGCGGGTCGAAGGCTTCCACTAGGCGGCCGGACTCGTCACGCTTGATGCGAGTCGCGTCGCCGAGCGCCTCCGCGGTGTGGACTTCGATGCGGTCGGTGACATCAGGGAAGGCCGGGCTGGCATACTCGGGCACGAACTTGATGCCGTGGTAGATAGGCGGGTTATGACTGGCGGTCAGGATCACCGCCCCGGCCGCCTGGTGGGTCAGCACGGCGTGGGCCAGCACCGGCGTAGGGGTGTCGCGGTCGCTCACCCAGGAGCGGATGCCGTTGCCGGCCATCACCGCCGCCACTTCCGCCGCGAACTGCTCGGAGAGGAACCGGGGATCGTAGCCCACGATCACGCCGCGTTCGGCGGTGCCGCGCTCGCGGACGGTATCGGCGATCCCCTGCGCCACGGCGGCCACGTGTGCGAAGGTGAACTCGCGCGCGATGATTGCGCGCCAACCATCGGTGCCGAAACGAATCCGGTTCACCATGCTCCACCCCTTAGCGTGCGTCAGATTCCCAGATCACACTTCCGAAACAGCGGTGCGGCGTCGAACCCGGCGGCGCGGATGTTTTCCTCCGCTCCTTCCTTACGGTCAATCACATAGATGATGCGAACCACCTTCAGCCCCAGCGCGGCAAGACGTTGCGCGGCCGAGATCGCCTGCGACGCGGTGGTGAGCACATCCTCCACCAGCACCACCCGCTCGCCCGCCGCCATCACCCCCTCCACTTCCTTGGCGGTGCCGTACTCCTTCGCCGCGCGGCGGACAATCAGGTAGGGGATGTTCGTTTCCAGCGCCAACGCTGCGGCGAGCGGCACTCCCCCCAGCTCTACCCCGGCCAGCCGGTCCGGTGCTGGCGACGGCAGCAGCCCGGCCAGCGCCTTGGCGATCTCGCGCAGCAGCCGCGGGTCCGTCTCGAACCGCCACTTGTCCAGGTAGTACTTGCTCCGCTTGCCCGAGGAGAGGATGAAATCGCCTTCGAGATAGCAGGCCTGCTTGATCGCCTGCGCAAGTTCTGATCGCGTCACGGTCACGGCTCCTTACAACTGCTAGTATTCGATCCCCTTGCGGGCGCGAACGCCCCGCTCGTATGGATGCTTGACCGCTCTCATCTCCGTCACCAGATCGGTCGCCCCCAGCACCTCAGGCGGCGCGTCGCGGCCGGTGAGCACCAGCTCCACGTGCTCAGGCTTGCTGCGGAGCAGTTCCATCACCTGCTCCAAGGCGATTAGCTCGCGGCGCAGCGCGCTGAATACTTCATCCAGCACCACGATGTCATAGCGCCCGCTGGCAACCGCTTCCTGGGCGAAGGCGAGTCCTTCCTGCGCTTTGGCGCGGTCTTCGTCCGATGGCGGCAGCTTCCACCAGGGCGTGCCTGACGGAGCCTTGCTTGCGTCTCCACACTTGTCTGATGCAAAGCAGCGTATCTCCAGCTCTGGCGAAAGCCGCTCTGCGGCCTTCCGCTCGCCGGACTCGAACTGCCCCTTCATGAACTGGATGAAGCATACGCGAAGCCCATGGCCGATCGCGCGCAGCGCCAGCCCCAGCGCGGCGGTGGTCTTGCCCTTGCCGTCTCCTGTGTATGCCTGCACCAGTCCCTTGACGAGTGGCACCTGTTCCTCAGTCCCCCATCTCATCGGGCTTCGGAGGTGTCGAGGTGAGATGGCACGTGTCGTTCAAGCAGGCGACGCGAAACACATCAGGCGTGCCCGTGATGGTGGTGATGGAGCCGTTGCCCACCCAGGTCAGGTTCCACAGTGACAGCGGTATCCGCAGGATCTCGTACACGGCCGACTTGATCGGGCCGCCGTGGGTGACCACGACCACGGTCTGCCCCGGGTGGGCGCCCGCGATCATCCGCAGCGCCTCCATCACCCGGTGGCACATGTCCGGCTGGTTCTCGCCGTCCGGCGGAGCATGATGGAGACGGTCGGCCTGCCAGGCGAGGAACCATATCCCCTGGGTGCGCCCCGCCTCCTCCAGGGTCTTCCCCTCCAGCACGCCGAAGCTGCGCTCCCGCAGGGCGCGGGCGGGCTTCACAGTGAGCCTGTGCGGGGCCGCAATCACCTCTGCCGTGCGCCGGGCCCTCGCCAGATCGCTGGAGTAGATAGCGTTCACTTTCACCTTGGACAGGCTCTCTGCCACTAGCCGACCCTGCTCCCGCCCGCGCTCGCTCAGCGGCGAGTTCTGCTGCCCCTGCACTCGCCCCTCGGCATTCCACACGGTTTCCCCGTGCCTGACCAACAGCAGCGTCACCTCCTGACTCCGATCCTCCATTCCGCCCTCCCGAGTCATCGCGAAACTCAGCTTCCTCCCCTAGCCCACGTCACCCGATTCGTTCCAGGCCAACTGCGTGCCGTCCCGCGCCACCTGCACCGCTCCCATTCTCAGCCCCCGCGCTTGCGCAGGATCCTTCAGCGGCGTGTAGATGGTCAGCCGCCGCGCCCGGAAGTCCATACTCTCGAGAATGCCCAAGGCCAGCGTATCTCCCTCCTCACCCAGCAGTCCCACCAGCCGGTTCTCCAGGGAGCCGACCTCACAAGCCCTCGCGGTGCCCCCGAACCCCTCTCCAAGCGCTCGCAAGCCGCCCTGGTCGGGACGGCCCGACACCACCACGAACACCCCGTCCGCCCGGCGCTCTGCGTATACCACCTCGCACCCCAGCAGCTCCTCCGCATGTGCTCTTACGTGCCCCGGCACCGGCTCGCCGGTGGTCCACGCCGTGCTTTCCATCGGGAGATCGCTCCAGCGCGCCTGGAACACCCCTCCGTTCGCAAAGTAAGCGCCCAAGCGCTCCTGTCGTCGCGCCGTCCGCTCCTCCCGGCTCCGCTCCTTCACCCTGCGGGAGCGGCCCAGCCGCAAGACGCGCGGGCGGGCTCGATGGGCGTAGGGGGCGAGCAGATGCTCCACTTCATCCTCCGTCTGCAGCGCGATCACCGCGTCGGCCCCGACCAGTCGGATCTTCGCCGACTTCAGCGCCCGCGCCGCCGGTCCCGAGATCAGCCCGGTGGTGTCAACCACTATCGTCTCCGCTCCGGCCCGCCCGGCCGCTGCCACCATCACCGCAGCACTGGTGGCGCACTGGAGCAGGTGACCCATCGGAGATGGCGAGCCCACGAAGTCCACTGCCTCGGGCGCCAGGTCGTCGAGACGCTCGATCTCCTGCGTCACCAGTCCCACGCTCACACAGGTGGGAGGCCCTATGCTCGCCTGACCAACATCCGCGTCAACGACTGCCGTGGCACGCCCCGCCCGCCACGCCTCCCGGGCGAGGATGGCGGCGAGGGTGCTCTTGCCCGCATCCACGCTCCCGACCAGCAGCAGCGTTCCGCCCTGTCTCGCCGCCGCCAGAGCGTGTTCCCATGAGGCAGGCACCTCCCAGGAATGTCGCGCCTCGCCCACGCATGACCTCGTACACGCAATCGCTGGTTGGATGTTTTGCCCTCCACCAGCCGTTCTCCTTCGCCTGGACCGCGCGTACAGGGCCAAGCCTTGCCTGGCCGGCCAAGGCGGGGTAGAATATCAGCAATGTCATGGAAGGCCTGGAAGATCACCCTGCTCGTGCTGGCAGGGCTGTTTGTGGTCGCCCTTGCGGTGTGGTGGCTCACCAACCCGCGCATCAGTGACGAGCGCCAGATCCAGAACCTGGTGGCAAAGGTCGAGCACGGTGTGGAAACCAAGAGCGGCCACGAGATCATGGAGTGTGTGGCGCCCGACTACAAGGACTCCTCCGGTCTGGACCGGCTGGAGATCCTGAAGCTCGTGAACAGTTGGGTGCGCAGTCCGGAGCAGGCCGATGTATCTGTCGAGGACTATCAGATCAAGGTGGAAGGGCGGACTGCTACCGGCCACTTCACCGTCCAGGTCTACCTGCAGGACAGCGACTGGGGCCGGTCTCCACTGCAGATGGGGTTGGAGGTGAGGTTCGAGAAGCGATGGCGGAGGCTGCGCCAGGTATGGTTGGTGAAGGCGGCGGAAGGCCCCGCCCTTAGCGCCCCCGAGGAGTACCTGTAGACTCTCAGGAGCTGGTGCGTGGACGAAGTCGAGCTTGACATCGGCGATTCATACGAGCGTCAGCGGCTGATCGAATACAGCGAGCGGATGCGGGCGGAGGACGAGCAGCGCCGGCATGAGGACAGGGAGCTGCAGTCGCAGACCGCTTATCTGCGCATGCGCCTGGGCGACTTCTACATCCGCATGGGCAGGGTAGACCGCGCCCTCGGGGAGTATCGCCGGGCGATCAAGATGGACCAGCGGAACGCCCTCTTCCGCACCCGGCTTGGCGATACCTATGCCCTCAAGGACATGGCTAAGCAAGCAATGGCTCAGTACCGCATGGCGGTGGAGTGCGACCCTGAGCTTCCCGAACCGCGCATCAGCCTCGGGGACCTATACTGCCGATTTGGGATGTTCGCGCAAGCGGCAGACCAGTATCGGATCGCCGTGGAAGCGGAGCCGGCGCGCGCGTTCTACCGGTACAAGCTGGCGAGCGTGCTGGCCGCCAGCGGCCGGCTGACCCATGCAGTTGAGGAGATGCGCGCGGCGGTTGCGCTCGGCCCCGGAGAGGCCTTCTACCGTTTCCGTCTCGGCGACTTCTATCTGCGACTGGGCTGGCTGGAACAGGCCTCGGAGGAGATGCGGTCCGCCAGCCGGATGGCTCCGTGGGACTCCTACTATCTGATCCGCTACGGCGTGGTCTGCCTTGCCCTGGGCCATTTCGTGCAGGCGATTGACGCCTTCCGGAGCGCCCTGGAGATCGAGCCGCACAACCGCTGCTACCGCGTCCTGCTCGCCGATGCTCATGCCCAGGGCGGCTTGCAGCAGGAGGCGGATCGCCTGTTCAGACAGGTCGGTGAGCTCAACAGCTACGAGCTGGAGTTCGTGGGCCGCCGCCGCCTGGAGTCCCACTGCGCCGCGGAAGATGCGGATGTAGGATGAACGTCGTTACGCTCACGCTCGGTCTACTTGCCACCAACTGCTATCTCGTATCACAAGCTGGCTTGCCTCAGGCCCTCCTCATTGATGCGGCCGGGGATCCCGATGATCTCCTCTCCGAGGCCCGCTCCCGCGGGTTGGAGATCCGTCTGGTCGTGCTCACCCACGGGCACATAGATCACCTCGAGGCGGCGGCGGCAATCAAGCGGAAAACCGCCGCCCACCTTGCCGTCCATGAGCTCGATGCTCCCATGCTGGCGGACACCTTGCTCAGCGGCGCCGCGTCGTTCGGCTTCGCCCAGAGGAGCGTCGCCGCCGACCGCCTGCTCAGGGAGGGGGATGTCATCACGCTGGACGGGACCGATCTCTCGCTCACGGTTCTGCACACTCCGGGGCATACGCCAGGCAGCATCTGCTTGTTGGGAGAGCAGGCGCTTTTCTCCGGCGACTGCCTCTTTGCTGCCGGCATCGGCCGGACCGACCTGCCAGGCGGAGATGATCGGGCAATGATGGCCTCGCTTCGCCGTTTGGCTGCCCTCGACCCGGGCCTCGCCGTCTACCCCGGCCACGGCCCGGCCACCACCATCGGCGAGGAGCGGGAGAGGAACCCGTGGCTGGAGGGATGATCGCGGGGGCAATGCTCGGGCGCCGAATGGCACAATGCCAGCGGGAGGACCCGCACCTCATCCGTTGTGCACGCAGGGGGCCGCCTCCATTTATGGCGTATCCTGCATCACTGCAATAGCGGTAATGCAAGACACGACGCACAGAGTGGCTAGGTCGCCTGCGGCGCCGCCAAGCACTCCGTCCATGTGGAAATCTCGCGACAAGAACCACCGACGCGCAGCATGTCCCCGCAGGTCGGCCCTCGCCGATGCGGGTAGTAGTATCCCATCACCTGAAGGAGGCCTTCGGCACCGTGAAGCTGGATCGCCGGGAGTTCCTGCGGCTGGCCGGGATGAGCGCAGCCGCGTTTGCGCTCTCGCGGCTTGGCTTCGCCGCGCCGGAGAAAGGAGAACAGGATCAGATGGCATTTGAGCTTCCCCCTCTGCCGTATGGCTACGACGCTCTGGAGCCGTACTACGATGAGGCGACCCTCCGCCTGCATCATGACAAGCACCATCAGGGTTACGTGGACGGTCTGAACGCCGCCGCCAAACAAGTCGCCGGGATGCTGGGATCGGGCGACTTCGCCGGCGCCAAGGTGGCGGCCAAGGCGATGGCCTTCCACGGATCGGGGCACGTGCTGCACTCCACCTTCTGGACCAACATGAAGCCGGGAGGCGGGGGCGCGCCCTCCGGAGACCTGGCGGCCGCGATCGAGAAGCAGTTCGGCAGCTTCGACAGCTTCAAGAAGCTGTTCGTCGCCACCACCAACGCGGTGGAAGGCTCCGGCTGGGGCATTCTCGCCGTCTGCCCGGTGACCAAGATGCTGGGGGTCCTGCAGGCGGAGAAGCACGAGAACCTGACCGTGTGGGGCGTGCGCCCGATCCTCGTGCTGGATGTCTGGGAGCACGCCTACTACCTGAAGTACCAGAACAAGCGCGCGGACTGGACCGCCGCCTTCATGGACCACCTCGTCAACTGGGACGACGTGGCCAAACGATACGCGGAGGCGGCGAAGTAGCGCCGCGGGAACGGGTCCGCTGCCGCGCTGAGAATGGCTCTTGAGTCAGGGGAGTCCGCCGAAGTGCCTTCGGCGGACTCCCGGCGTTCTGCTGCAGCCACCGGGCCGCCCGAACACATTGACTCCCAAGCCGCGTCCTGATACCCTGCTAAGCAACCGAGCCTAGGCCGAATGGCATGTGGCTGGCTTCCTCCTGATGACTGAGCAGGCCTGAGCGCCGGTGATGGGTTGGGAGGAGCGGACATGTGCAGTTGGGTCGGCTTGCGTTGTCGCATTCTGCCGTTCGCGGCAAAGGCAGCTTTGCCATCGCTCACGCTCGCATTGTGCGTCAGCGGCGCGGTATCTCCCCTTCGCGCTGCAGACATGAGCCCCGTGCTGGTTGGCACACTGGGCGTGGGCGCGCCGTCTGGTATCGCGCTGCAGGGAAGCTACGTCTACTGCGCTGCCGGGGGAGGGCTGGAGGTGTTCGACATCTCCGATCCGGCGCACCCCACCCCCGTGGGCTCCTGCGACGTGTCGGGTTGGGCCGCAGATGTTGCCATCTCCGGCAGCTTCGCCTACATCGCCGCAGGAACGGCCGGTCTACAAGTGGTTGATGTATCAGACCCCGCGCGACCCGTAGTGGCTGCCGCTTGTGGGGGCATGGAGAACGCCTGGGCCGTCACTCTCTCTGGCTCCTACGCCTATGTGGCGGACTGTGACTGGGGCTTGCGCATCATTGACATCAGCGACCCCCTGCACCCCGTGCAGGCCGCCGCATACCAGCACTCATACCGGGATACATATGAGGTCACCGTGTCGGGAAGCCGGGCCTACGTCCCGGCGGGATACGGCGGGTTGCGCGTAGTCGACATCTCTGACCCGACGTCGCCAGTCGAGATAGGGGTGTGGCAGCACCAGCCGCTCGGGTCTGCTATTGCCGTCTCGGTCGCCGTCTCTGGTGACTACGCCTATGTCGCATGTGACGGCAGCGGCGCCGAGGGCCTGCATGTGCTCGACATCTCTGATCCTTCCGCCCCGCAGGAGGTGGGGCACTACCAGGCGGAGGACTGGACGTACGGCGTAGGCGTATCCGGTGACACTGCCTACATGCTCGAACAGACCGATGCAGGCGCCTGCCTGCGTATCCTGAGCCTGGCCGACCCTATTGCCCCAGAGGTCGTAGGCTCCTTCTATACCACCATGATCCTCTCTGATTTCGCTGTCGTCGGGGAGTACGTGTACGCTGCGTTCGACGGCTTCGGGATGGGTGTGCTGGATGCATCAGATCCCGAGACGCCTGTGCTCATCGGCCAGTACACCGCCCCTGGCTGGGCATACGCGGTTGCGGCGCAGGCCGATCACGCCTACGTTCTTGAGTGGGGCGGTCCGCGTGGTTCTCTGCACATCGTGGACACTTCACGGCCCCCTGTTCCGCTTGAGGAGGGATCTTGTCCCCTGCCGGTCATCGCGGAGAACCTGGCCCTTTACGGTGACTATGCGTACGTGGCCTGTGGCTCCAGCGGCCTGCGCATCGTAGATGTCTCGGATTCGGCCAACCCCTCCGCGATCGGGTCCTGGGTTTCAGCGTCGGCAGTTGATGTGGCGATCTCAGGTAGTCACGCTTATCTCGCGGACTTCAACGGCAGCCTGCTGCGCGTCCTTGACATCTCCATCCCGCAGTGGCCTCGGCAGGTCGGAGAATGCACCATCAAACCGAGCGCCATTGCTGTGCAAGGTGACCTCGCCTATCTGGCGTCAAGTTGTCACCTCGCGATTGCCGATATATCCGACCCGGCCAACCCAAGCGTGATTGGCTGCTGCGAGAATACGTTCTCGGCCTGGGCACCGGCCGTGACAGTCGCCGATGGCTACGCGTACAAGGCGGCTTGGGAAACCGGCTTGATCGTGGTTGACGTCACTCAGCCGACCTCGCCCCGCGAGGTGGCGGTGGTCCCAGTGCCGGCGGAGGTGCATGCTGTCGCCGTATCGGGCCGCTACGCCTATGTTTCCGCGAGTGAGGCAGGCTTGTATGTGCTCGACATCTCCAAGCCCGCGATGCCTGTCGTCGTCGGGGTGTACCCGACCTGGGGCGCCGCGATGGGCGCTGACCTGGCAGGCGATCTGATCTACCTCTGTGACTATGGCAAGGGCCTGTCTGTGCTTCGCGTTGCCCCCGGCTTCAGCGATGTGCCATCTTCCCACTGGGCGTTTGACGAGATCCAGGATTGCTATCGCTATGACATAGTGCTAGGTTACGCGGACCGTAGCTACCACCCAGAGGAGCCGGTCACCCGCGACCAGATGGCCGTCTACATCTCCCGAGGCCTGGCCGGCGGAGACGGGGCCGTGCCTGACGGGCCGCCGACCGCTCACTTCAGCGATGTCCCACCAGATCACTGGGCGTACAAGTACATCGAGTATGCGTTGGCCGCGGGAGTAGCCCTTGGCTACCCGGACGGCTCCTACAGGCCCGGCGACATCGTAGGCCGCGGGCAGATGGCCGTCTACATGGCGAGGGCCCTGTGTGGAGGCGATGACAACGTGCCCGATGCCCCCGACGGAACGCCCAGCTTCCCGGATGTGGGGCCCTTCGCCTGGACGTACAAGTACGTGGAGTACTGCCATAGCCAAGGAGTCGTGGGCGGCTATCCCGACGGGTCGTACCGGCCGGGTGCGATCGTAGACCGGGCTCAGATGGCGGTCTATGTGGCGCGGGCGTTCGCACTGGTGCCCTACTGAGTCTCGCCGAATAGGGTGACGGCGAGACTCAGACAGAGCACGCAGGAAGCCTCGTGGGGGCTGCGAGGCCGTCACCCTAATCTGCGAGCAGCAGTAGCTCCTGATTCCATCAACACTGAGCGCACCACAGGGGGCGGCCCTGCTGGGCCGCCCCCTGTTCATTGACACCCCTCGCGCGAGGTTGTTATACTGCCGCATGTGGGGCGGGGCGAACGTTCTGCCTGAGAGGAGGCTGCTGTGAAGTTCGGGCCAGTTCCCTTCCTTCTGTACATCCTGCTAGGCGTTGTCGTAGGTGTCTTCAGCGGCCTGTTTGGCGTAGGGGGCGGGATCATCATGGTGCCATTCCTCGTGCTGCTGGCAGGGCAAACACAGCAAATGGCCCAGGGCATCTCCCTCGCGGCGATGGTGCCCGCTGCGTTGGCAGGCGCCATCCGTTACTCGAAGGGCGGCAACCTGAACCTGTGGATAGCCCTTCCCATCGCCATCGGGGCTATCCCAGCAGGCTACCTGTTCGGCGCTGACTGGGCGCAGAGGCTTCGCGGGGACACGTTGAAGACGATGTTCGCCATGTTCATCGTGGTGATGGCTGCCCGCATGATGCCTACCGCGACACCCAAATCCATGAGCTTGCTCCTCGGGACGGCCTTCGTCGCAGTCGGAGCGAGGATGCTGATGGCCCGCTAGGCTGGGAGCTGGAGCCGGGCCCGTCGCCGGGGACTAGCAACCCATGTCTTCCCCCACTAACTACCGAAGCCGGGGAACGCCTGTGAGGCAAGCCCTCCCCGTTCTGCTTGCCCTCGCGGTGGCATCTTCGCTCGTCGGCTGCGGCGGACGCGGTCGCCGTGGGCAGGCCGCATGGCTCGCGAGCTGGGTCGGCCGCCAGTCTTACTCCACCTGGTACACCTTTCGCTCGCGTGACCAAGCCCCCCACCATCCCGAGAGCCCAGATGGTCTCACCCTCGGAAGCCCTCAGGTCTTCGCCGCCATCGGCTGCGGCGACGACGACCTCTCCTCCCTGGATCTTCTGTGGGCAGATGAGGCCTGCGTGCGAGTGCTGGCCCACCCGCTCAAGGTGGGGGTGAAAGCCGAGCGCTCCCAGGTCGAACTGCTGGCCGCCTTCCCGGAGCAGCGCCTACGCCGGGTACGACACACTTCTGTGGCCGTGGCTGAAAGCAAGAGCAAGGACCTGCGTGTCACCTCGGTGGACTTCGCACCCATGGGGAAGACGGACAGTTTCCTCGTTCGCTGGTTCTTGGTGGAGAACATCGGCAAGAGCAGGCAGGATGTGTCCCTGGTGTTCGACGTAGGCGCCCCCGGCCAGTGGCTGCGGCGGGACACGCGGACCTGGCAGCTTGGAGACCGGCTGGGTTTCGTGTCCGACGCGGAGTTATCTCGCGAGAACGACCGCCTGGAGGCGCGGGTCGGACGACTGCGGCCCGGCGGCAAGAGCGCGGTGGCGCTGCTGGTGGTGGGGGCGCGCGACCGCCTCCGTCTGTCGCAGTACATCGCCCGTGCTGAGGAGAGCGTCGGCGCTCTGCCACAGCTCCTTGAGCAGACCCAGACCAACTGGGAGGACTGGTGCGGCCGCACGCCTCTTCGCACCGGAGACGAGCGCACGGATGATCTGCT
>Ga0315277_10001906_pt1 | contig 29475 bp, 11 predicted proteins | sample YL17G05_15_MG_FD_203695 | JGI IMG/M metagenome (GOLD analysis project Ga0315277, IMG submission 203695) | Sediment microbial communities from Yellowstone Lake, YNP, Wyoming, USA - YL17G05_15 | ecosystem: Environmental > Aquatic > Freshwater > Lake > Sediment | place: USA: Wyoming | collected... | reverse complement strand
TGAATCGACGGGAAAAGGACCAGGGAATGTTCCACACGAGTTTCACGCCATCGGCCGAGGCTCAAACCGGGGCGTACCAGTTCTGCGTCACGCTGCCCGGCTCAGACGACGAGCTCGGCTCGACGGGGGCACTCGTGGAGGCCTTCGTGCCCGTGCGGATGGAGGTGAAGGCGACGCCGTCCAGCGAGCGGTTCGGCCCGAACACGCCGCCTGCGGTGAAGGTCACCGGCCGGTACCTCTGGGACCAGCCCGCGGGCGACCTGCCCGTGAGGCTTGAAGGCACTCTATGGCCGACGGCGTTCGAGTCAAAGGCTCATCCCGACTTTCAGTTCGGCTCGAATCGGCGCGAGGCTCCCACTCTGCTGCCGGCGACCGACGACCAATTGGACGAGCAGGGTGGATGTGAAGTGCAAGTGAACCTTCCGGAAGCTCTGAAGGCCGGATTGTACACGATGCGGCTGTCCACCACGGTCACCGAGCCGGGCGGGCGATCCATCTCATCCAACGCCTCGGCAACTCTGGACCTGCTCGACATGCATATCGGACTTCGTATGCCCAAAGGACAGGTGGCCCCGGTGGGAGAGACCATCGCGATCGACTGGGTGCGAATGACGGGCGACGACTGGCCTGCAACTGCCGGTCCGATGACCGGGCAACTGCTGCGAGTCGAGTACGACACGGTTCTGAAGAAGGTCGATGACAGGTACGTCTGGCAATCTGTGGAGAAGACGCAGAAAATGGGGGAGGACCGGGCAATCGCGCCGGCTGACGCTCAGGGCTCGTTCGATATTACCTGCCCCAATCCCGGCATGTACCGCGTAGTGGTCACCGACACAGGCAGCGGCAGCGTCACGACTCTGGAGTTCTACGCTTCGCGCGTCAGCGAGAGCGCCCAGAGCCTGCCGATGAACCAGCCCGAGCGCGTGGAGGTCGTCACCGATAAGAAGAAGTATCTGCCGGGGGAGACTGCAAAAGTTCTTCTCCGCAGTCCTATCCCTGGCACCGTCCTTCTGGCGGTTGAGACGGACAGCGTGGTCGCTCATCACATCGCCAGGATTGTCGAAAACACCCGCGAGCTTGAAGTTCCGCTCCCGGCGGAGCTTCGGGGCAGCGCATTCCTGACGGCCACGGTGATCCGCCCCGTCGATCCGAATCAGGAGAGTTGGCTGCCGCATCGTGGGCTGGGCGCCGTCCAGGTTCTGATGGATCACGCCTCGCACCGAATCTCAGTGAGCATCGACGCTCCGGCTAAAGCACAGCCCGGCGAGCCCGTGACTGTGGCGGTCGATGCGGGCCGGCCGAGCGATCCGAACCAGCCTGCTCTGGTGCACGTGTGGGCGGTGGATGAAGGGATCCTGCTGGCCGGCGCGTACGAGACGCCGGACCTGCTTGACTTCTTTCTTGGACCACGAGCGTTAGGCGTCGCGACGGCCGATGTCTTCTCCTGGCTGCTCCCCGACTACAAGAGGCCCAGCGGTATGGCCCGGATCGGCGGCGATGGGTTCGATCTGGACTCGCTGCGCCGAAGCCCGGTGCCGACCCGCACCCGCGAGCCGGCCGTCGTGTGGCAGGAGGCGGTCCCGGTCGACAGCGAGGGCAAGGTGACGGTGCGGATGCAACTGCCCGACTTGACGGGGCAACTGCGAATCATGGCGGTCGCTGTGGATCACGACCGCTATGGCACGGGCGAGCGCGCCCTCACTGTCACTTCGCCTCTGCTGGTGGAGGCGAGCTGGCCGCGATTCGCGGCGCCGGGAGATCGGTTTGCCGTGCCGGTCAAGCTGTTCAACTCGACGGACGGGCCGCTGGCAGTCCAAATAAGAGCGGTCGTTTCCGGACCCGCTGAAGTACGGGCAGATGAAAGCGCGGAAGGTCTCACCGTCGAGCCGGGCAAGCCAGTGACACAACTGCTGCAAGCGCGGGCGACTGGGACGGGACCGGTGGACGTGAAGATCGAGGCTGCCGGCGATGGTTCTGCGAGCACCCCGTTGACCGCCCATAGCATCACCACTCTGCCGGTGCGTCCGGCTACCGCGCTGCACACAGCGGTAGAACTGAAAGCTGTCCCAGCCGGTCAACAGCTCTCCATCGAGCCGCCCGACCTGTTCTTGAAAGAGACGGCCCAGATGAGTATCTGCGTCAGTGCCCGGCCGACTGTCGAGCTGCAGGCCGCTCTGGAGGACCTGATCGATTACCCGTATGGCTGCGTCGAGCAAACGAGCAGCCGCTTGCTGAGCCTGGTTTACGCGTCTGAGATCCTGGACCCCAATCGCGCGAAGGCAATCGACGGCATGGTGAAGGCGGGCATCGCGCGACTGTGGTCGATGCAGACCCCGTCCGGCGGCCTGAGCTACTGGCCGGGCGATCCCGCGCCGAATCTGTGGGGGACCGCCTATGCGGCCTCTTCCCTGCTGGAGGCCAGGAACGCGGGCTACCAGATCGATCCCCGCTTCACAAGCGAGCTGGTCAAGTTCCTGGAGAGCCGGCTGAAGGGGATCGGTGAGGATGACCCGGACATCAACACCCAGGCCCTGATCTGCCGGGTGCTGGCGGGCTTCGGAGAGCCGCCCCACGGCTGGATGGCCCGGCTGGCCGAGCAGAAGGACAAGCTCGATATGGCCGCCCTGGCGCACTTGGCGGGCGCATTCCATGCGGCGGGGAATAAGGAGAAAGCCCTGTCTCTGCTTCCCGACAGCCCGCCCGGAACGGCGATTGCCACCACGACAGCCGGGCGATTGACGTCGCAGGTCCAGCAGGAGGCGGTCTGGCTCGGTGCCCTGCTCGATATCGAGCCGAACCACCCGATGGTCGCTCCGTTGGCGGCGAGTCTGAACAAGGCCCGGTCCAACGGCCAGTGGGGCAGCACGTTGAACAACGCCGCGGCGGTTGCGGCCTTGACCCGTTACCAGGCGATGACGACGCGGGATCAGCCGGAATTCACCGGCGCCATTGAAACCGCAGACGGCCGAAGCGTTCGCTTCAGTCACAAGGAGGCCACGTCGCTTGAGTTGCGCAACACTGTCGCACCCGTTCGGATCTCCTCCGAAGGACACGGGACAATCTATGTTGTCACGACAAGCAGGGGCCTGATCCGGGATGATCTGGTCAAGCCGTATGAGCGGCAGTTGAGCGTCGAGCGCCGCTGGACCAACCGGCAGGGTGAACCGGTGGATACAAATAGCCTGGCCGTGGGAGACCTCGTGCAAGTGGAAATCACCGTGAGCACGACCGGCGGGACAGTTCACAACATCGCTGTCGTGGACGCTCTCGCCGGCGGCATGGAGGTCGAGAATCCCCGGCTGGCCACTTCGGCCGAGACAGGAGAGTCCCGTGGCGATTACCCCGAGCATGTCGAATTCCTTGACGACCGTGTCGTGCTGTTCTGCACGGCGGATCGTCAGACGAGGACCTTCAGGTACGCCCTGCGGGTGATCACGGCCGGCGAATTCGCCCTGCCTCCCGTTCAGGCGTCATGCATGTACGACCCTGGCGTGGCGTGCCTGGGAGAACCCGGACGGGTAATCGTCCGCGGTCGGTAAGTCTTGCATGTTCACGCGGTGTGAAGCCGGATGAAGACGAACAGACCCATAAAAGTGCTGAAATCGCTGCTGAAAGTCCTGGCTTGCCTTTCATGCCTTTTGGCGGCTGCTTTCGTTCTGGTCTGGCATCTGTATCCGTTCCCCCGGGAGCGGTTGGAGCGGTGGTCCACCAGCCCGGTCGTGCTTGACATCAGGGGAAGGCAGATGTTCAGCGTGGTCGGCTCGGATGAGCAGTGGCGGTATCCTGTTCGCATGGCGGATGTCTCGCCCTGGCTGGTTCAGGCGACCATTGCCGTCGAGGACGAGCGATTCTATCGTCATCCCGGCGTCGATCCGACTGCCATCGTGCGCGCGGTCGGACAGAATCTGCTGGCCAGGCGAATTGTGTCAGGTGCTTCCACGCTGGACATGCAGGTGTGCCGGATGATGGATAACCGTCCCCGCACCTGCACGGCCAAAATCGCTGAGGCCTTCCGGGCGGTGCAACTGGATCGCCTGATGAGCAAGCAGGAGATCCTTGAGACCTATCTGAACGTCGCGCCCTACGGCGGCAATCTGCGTGGGGTGGAAGCCGCGTCACTGGCCTACTTCAACAAGAGGGCGAAGGACCTGTCTCTGGCGGAGGCCGCTCTGATTGCCGGCCTGCCACAATCGCCGAGCAGGTACTGTCCCGACAGGCGCCTCGACGCGGCGCTCGGCCGGCAGCAGGTCGTGCTCCGCCGCATGCTCGATGCGCGGGCGATTACTGCCGAGCAGTTGGCGCAGGCCCAGGCCACTCCCGTCGAAATCTCCAGGTCGGCCCGCTTTCCACAAGCCATCCACGCCAGCTTCCTGGCATTGAGGCGAAGGCCGGCAGGGGGACGGACGACGATTGACCTCGACATTCAGGGGCAGGTGGAGCGGCTGGCCGGCGAGCACCTGGCGACGTTGCCGGAAGGGACGGAGCTGGCCGTCGTCGTGATCGACGTTGCGAACTCGGCCATCACGGCAATGCTCGGCTCCGGCGATTCCAGTGATCCTCTCGATGGCCGGGTCAACGGCGTATTAGCCAGGCGTAGTCCCGGCTCGGCGCTGAAGCCCTTCATCTACGCCGCGGCATTCGAAATGGAACGGCTCAATGGCGAGTCCACGGTGTACGATGTGCCCATCACGCGGGCCGGCTGGACGCCTGCGAACTTCGACAAGACACACGTGGAGGAGATCGTCGCCGCCGAGGCGCTACGGCGATCCCTCAATGTCCCCGCGATCCTGGTCGCAGAGGAAGTCGGGTTGGCCCATTGCTGCGGCGTACTGGAGGCAGTTGGGATCGATCTGCCGGCCGATGCCTGCAAGCGAGGCGGCCTGGCCCTGGTCGTCGGCGGCGTGGAGGTGACGTTGCTCGATCTGACCAATGCGTACGCCACGCTCGCCCGCCACGGCGTCCGCCGGCAGCCGCTCTTGTTTGTGAATGAATCCGCCGACCCAAGCCTCGCCCTGAAGCCCGAGGTCTGTGCCTCCATCAGCGACATCCTTTCCTCAAGGCGCCGGCAACCGGCGAGTGCAGACAGCCAGTCCGCGAATGATCTGCCCTGGTTCATGTGGAAGACCGGGACCAGTTCCGGCCGTCGGGACGCCTGGGCGGTCGGCCACAACTATCGATATGCAATCGGCGCCTGGGCAGGGCGGTTCCGGGGCACCGGCCGGCTCGAGTACGTCGGGTCCGGGGCCGCCGAGCCGCTGCTATGCAGATTGTTCTGTCTGCCGCAGTTGCGAGCCGAGGCGGACCCGCCGGCCCCGGCGACGATCCACGTACGCAGGCCTCTGTCACTGCCTAAGGAATTGGTCGAGGACCTGCGGATCACGACTCCGGGTGCCGACGAAGTCTTCATCGCCGTGAACGGCTCGGCCGTTGTTCGCGCCCAAGCCAACTGTGACGGCGCCAACTCGTGGTTCCTCAACGGCAAACTCGAAGGCACCGGCCAAGCCCGACGGCTCGTATTGACTCCAGGGTCCTACGAGCTTCGCTGCGTCGGTCAAGAGGGATCGTCATCGACAGTCACGTTTACCGTGTGCTCCCCTGAATCATATTCCCGCCGCGACACGCCAGTCGCCGGGGCTCCCTGATCCGGCTTCATGGTCACCATCGGAAGAACCGGTAGGGGTTGTCCCATTCTTCCGGCTGGTCGAGGTAGAAACCGTTGAGCCAGCGTTGCTCGGCTTTCGCGGCATCCACCGGCTGATGGAAACGGTCCAGAAGCGGCGTAGAGCCGGCCGCTCCCATGTTCCCCAGCAGACGCGAAACGAGGAACGACACACGGCGGTGGGTTCGCCTGAGATTGGATTGGTCGCCCTCGAACTGCCAGGGCGCCAGTTGGCAAAAGACCACGTTCGCCTGTTCGGCCTTTGCGAGGACGCCGTCGCCGACGACCTGGGCTCCCCCGGAGATCAGAGGCACCTCTCTCGGATCGCGGTTGTGGACATCGGCGGGCCCGACTCCGGCCAGTAGAGAATCTCTTGCGAGCGGCTCAAAATACGTGGCGATGTGTTCGGCTTTCTGCGTGGCCACTTTGAACGGCAGCAATGTGTTCGCCTCGTCCTGGTCGAGGCCGATCGCGAGCAGATGTCCGCGGGCGTTAAGCCAATCGGCGATTTCCGCCGCGTGGCTGGTCAACTCGCGTCCTCCGCCGGGCCCGACGACGAACACGTGGTCGGGCGACAGGCTCCCGCTCTCGAAAGCCGCCGGCGAGAGGCCGGTGGATTCGAGATACCGCCTTCCGGCCGGATCGCCGGCATAGACGACCTGTCGCCGCGGAGCCGGTGTCCAGGTCGATACGTACTGCAACAGATGGTGCACGAGTACATCGGCAGCGGCATCGGTTTCCGTGCGCCCGGTGACATCCATCTGGCAGAACAGGATCATTCCCTTGCCCTCGCGGTATTCCATCAGCGGGCTGTACTGGAGGCTGTAACCGCCGTCGAGAATCGGCAGGAAGTCGCCGCACGCGGGCTTCTCGATCAGGATGGAGGCCACGTTGCCGCGATTGCCGCAGCGCCAGATGTGCGTGACCGGGATGCCGCACCACTGCACGGTTGGGCCATACCGCGGCCGCGACTCGTACGTCAGACGCGGCGCGACGATTGTCGCTTCGCCTCGCCAATCGCGCAGATGCTCGCCGGCAAGCCCCGCCAGAATCGGATGATCGCTCACCCGCGCGAAGACCTGTCTCAAGCCGTACTCCTGTGAGCGGAATCCGAATCGCTTCTCCAGGACGTCCGCCGTCTGCTCGAACACGATCACCTTCAGGCCGTCACGGACCCGCGTGACATCCGGCGCCGGACCGCCGATGGTGAGTGCGGATTTACCGATGACAAGAGTGTCATACGCGGACAAATCAGCCCCGGCTTCCACGGACTGATACTGAACTCCCCACTTGCTCAACAATGCGCCGGTCTGGCCGTTGGGATCGAACAAGGCAATCTTCGAGATCGCTTGCACTTTCGGTGGCAGCGGCAGCACGTCGATGAAGAAGCTGTCCGCCTGGGTCTCGCCGGTGCTGAACTTGAAACTGCCGATCAACTCGTACCTGAGGGGCGTGGATGTCGCTGGCAGTCCGAGACGCAGTGGAATGCGCTCCTGCTGGCCTGCCGCAACGGTGACTGCCTTGTCGCCGGTCACAGGTTTCAGGGCTGGTTTCGGCCCACCGGAACCGGTCTGGTGAGCCAAAGCCCACACGGCGCAGTCGCACGTCACGGCCTCGCGCGAGTTGTTGATGACGACGATCTGTTTCTCGACCGTTTCGCCGGGATAGAAGTTGTGGTCCTTGCTTGTGAATGCCTCGGATTTGCCGGCGATATAGGCCAACAGCGGGCGGTTGTTGCGAATCAGGGCCTGGGCGGCCTCCGTCACCATCCAGTCGGAACGCTCATACGCCAGGTCTATCCGCTCGTATTGCTGCTCGATGTAGTCGGGACTGAACCCCGGCCGCTGCAAGTTGTCCCAGTCCACCGGAAGATTCCTGCGGCTCCGGTCCACCCCGTCGCGCAGCTTCCAGAAGTGCCCGTACTCCCACGGGGAGTTCGCCGAGACGCCCCAGGTGCGAAATGCCCGCCAGTTGTCCGTCAGGTACATGGCGAACACGGGATACCGTTCCTCGAATCGCGTGGACCCTACCTCGACCGGATAGTCCCAGCGATGCCACAGTTTGCCCGCGCGGAACTGCTTGGCCTCCCAGCGCAGGTTCGCCTTCTCCGGCTCGCTGATGCGAAACGCCTTGTCCCCGAAGAACTGCGCGTTCCACTCCGCCAGGCAGAATTCCCAGGGGACCACGGCGCTGCCGAACTCGCGCTTGCCCTTGTACCAGCCGCGATACATCGTCCAGTCCCACGTGAACGGCGCGCCGTATTCGCACGTGAACACCGGCTTGACCCCCTGTGCCGCCCAGTGCTCGAACCAGTCCGACAGCTCCTGAATGGGGACGAAATTCGGATAGAAATTGATCGCGTGCATCGAGCCGAGATTGCCCGACGCGTGGTGGTAAACGATGCGGGACGGGTCCAGGCGCTTGACGATTTCCTCGGCCCGCAGCGCGAGCTTGGCATTTCTCAGGCCCCAGCTCTCGCGCGGATCGTGGATGCCGTCGATCAGGTCCGGGTTCATATCTTCCTCGTACCCCGTGGCGTTATGGCTCATGGAATACGCGACCACGGACGGGTGATTCTGCGCGGCGCGGACGTAGAACTCCGCGTGGCGGGCGTACCCGTTGCTCCGGTCGGCGTCCGGCGCCTGCCAGTCGTAGTGACTGAAGTGGGGCTGGGAAAACGACACGAGCATCCCCACATCGTCCGCGGCTCTGAGGATTTCCGCAAAGCTCAGGTGCGAGCCGGGCTCGCAGCCGTAGTTGTGCGTGTACACGAAATTGATGCCGAAGCTTTTGAGGCGCTCCAGGCTCTCGCGAGTGGCCTGGTACGTGGCCAGGGCGGCGCCGATTGCGGTGTTATCAAGCGGCACGGCGGACAGGAAGATGCGCGTCCCGTTGAGAAAGAAGTCGCGGCCTTCAATCCAGAATTCGCGGAACCCGAATCGCACGGCAGCGGCGGTGTCCAGCGCCTGGCCGGCGCCATCGAGAAGCGAGACCTCAAGATCGTACGTGTTTTGAGGAGTGTGAGTGTCCCAGAGCTTATCAGGCATCCACCGCTCCGTGCTTGCGATACGGCCCTCCTTCAGATCGCTGCCCTGGAAAGTGCGGCTCGTGAACTCCTTGACTACCGCTCCGTCCTTCAGGACCCGTGAGCGCAGAGCATACCGCACGTCCGTCGTGAGTCCGTCGATTGCTGCATCGAGCGTAAGCTCCCGCCGGCGCACGGACGTGTCTATCCGCAGGTCGTCGATTCGCGGCCCGGCGGGCGTGCTCGCCAGGAACACGTCGCCGCACAGGCCCCGCCGGGCCACCGTGCCCTTGACCTCGCGGGCCGAGGCGCTGTCGGTGTACGAGAGCATGACGCCCTTGAGCGGCATGGCGACCACCAGCAGACTGAGCCTGTGTATGCTGCCCGGCCGGCACGCCGAGCTGAGGTCCAGTTCGCTGGCGGGAAAGCGAATCTCGCCTACCCTCTTTCCATCGATATACACGGCCGCGTAGGAATTCAGATACTCGATACAGATCGCGATTCGTCGGCCGGCCCAATCGGCCGGAATCGTGATGTCCCGCTCATACCATGCGGCCGTCACGTTGCCGAGCCTCTGATCCTTCCAGTTCGGATGAGCGTACAGGGTCTGGCTGTCCTTTTGCATGTAGTCGCCGATGCCGGGCCAGCAGCCGGGGACTTTGACGTAGCCCCAGTTCGCCACAGGCGCCTGCTGCGAGCCGGCGTCTGCGGGCTGCCACCGCCACAGCCCGTTGATACAGATTCGCTCCCGAGTGGGCGTTGTCTCGCGGTGCGCTTTGCTCAGGTCCCACACCGCCTTGACCCCCGGCGGCAGAGGCACAGCCTCTACATCGGCCGAAGCAGGCCTCGCCGTTGGGGCGGAATCGCTGATCGCCTCGACAAGGGGCTCGAACAGCAACCGGCGCACGGGCTCATGGTAGAGATTCGGCTCGCCTGCTGCGGCCTCCAGCATTTCGCCGTTGCGCACGGCGACGAGGTTGAGGCTTGGCACGACGAGGACGATCTGGTGCCCCGCGCCGGAACCCCAGTATGCGTCTCTGGGCAGCTTGGCACAGTAGCCGTTGTTATTGCTCCACCAGCCGATGCCGCAATTGCCGGGCGTGCCCGCATCGCTCGTGACCTGGCGGACGGCGTCCTTGCTGAGCAGTTGCTTGCCCTCCCAACTCCCTTCGTGCAGCATGAGCTGGCCGACGCTCGCCACGGCCCGGGCCGTGTAACTGCCGCCTCCCCAGGCCCCGACCAGCGGCAAGCCGTCCACCGTGTATGTCTTGCCGTAGCCCGTCGTCCAGTCCTCGTCGGGCACGCCGATCGGCCGCATGATGCGATCGCGAAGGAGCGAGCGAATATCTTTTATCGGGGCGTCCCGCAGGGCGGCGGTCACACAGTAGGTGAGCATTGCGATGCCGGGATTGCTGTACTGCATCCTCTCGCCCGGATCGAAGAGCACCGGAGCCGAGTCACGCGCGAGCGTGAACGGGTCGCGGGGCGGGGCAAGCTGCTTCCAGAAGTTGCTTTTCCAGCCGGTGAGTTTGTCGTGCGGCAGGTTGTCGGCCTCCGCGTCCTCGACGCCGGAGGTGTGCGAGCCGAGCTGACGAATGGTGATCTTCGACTTGCGCGGGTCGTCCTTCCACTGCGGCACGTATTTGGTTGCCCGGTCATCGAGCGCGATGCGGCCGTCGCTCATCGTCACAGCGGTTGAGAGCCCGCCGACAATCGCCTTGGCCATCGAGGCCGTATAGTGCTTCGTGGCCGGTCCCTGGCCCGGGGCGTACCATTCATACACGATCTTGTCGTTGCGAACGACCAGAAACGCCGTCGTCTTATGGCTCGCCAGACTGTCCCTGAGTGCATCGAGTTTCTGACTCGACATGCCCTGGCTTTCCGGCGTGGCGCTTGGCCAGCTCCAACCTGACCGGGTGTCCTGCCTTGTCGCATCAGTTTGCGCACCGTCCGATTTCTTCTGTTCCGGCGGGTCGGCATCTACTCGCAGGTAGAGGACCGCGCCGCCGGTGAACGGGGCCTTGAACGAGCGTCGTGCGCCGCCATTAACCTCGCCCCCTTGCTGAACGGTCCCTTCGACTGGATGAATCCACTCCACTTTCAACGGCGCTGTGGCAGCGGACAAATCGATCATCGCCTCACTGCCGTCAGGCACGTAGGCCACATACTCTTTGCTCGGCTCGGCCAGGCAATAGCCGGAGCTTGCCAACTCACCGTGGGGCGTCATTGCGCCCAGGTTCACGTGCTCCGCCAGCCGGCGCGCGACGCCCATCGCGCGTCGAATCGGCTCCCATTGAGAATCTTGCGGCTTGCCCAGGACGGCGCCGTCGTACGGGTCCATGAAGATAGGGTTTTGCCCGCGCAGAAAGCTCTTCCAGACCCAGGCCGGGTTTCCGCCCACGCCCCAGACGTGATCGGTGTCGAGCAGGCTGACCTTGCCTCCCTCCCAGGCCGGCGGCTCCTCGGCATACCCATCGGCCCGCCCGGGCGAGAGCCAGTCCGCCGGGCTTTCCAGCATCGTGGCGATTCTCTCGCTGCCGTGTCCCGTGATGCCGACCGGATGCTGCTTCGGTTTCGTCCGCTCGTAATCGTGGATTGTCGTGACCACCCACCAGTTCCACTCTTTCTCTCCGCCCTCGTTGATCACCTCGTAGAGCACGTTGTCCAGATCGTTGAGCGTATCGACGACCTTGCGGATGTACGCCGCCTGAAGCTCGTTCACTCGGGGGTTGCCCAAGGTGTGGACCCGTCCGCTCAGGGCGTCCGCTCCTTCGATCTCCGGACCGTTGATGTTGTTCGCGGGATTGAACGGGTGCGAGCGCCAGGCCCAGCCGTCTTCCGTGTTCCGCCGCCGGTTGCCGTGCATCAGTCCCCAGCCTTCGAAGAGCATCACGCTCACGTAGATTCCGCGTTCTCCCGCCGCCGTCACGCGCGACCGCAGCCGCTCGAAATACTTGTCCTGGAATTTTGTCAGGTCGAATTTTGGCTTGCCATCAAACGCCTCGCCGGGACCGGTTCGCGCCCAGGGCAGCGGCGTGACTTTATGGATGAAGTCCTTGCCCAATGCGCCGTTGGCCCGCGTGTCCCAGGTGGTTGAATCCCACGCCCATAAACGGATGAAGTTGTGGTGATGGCGCTCGAGGAAATCCAGATACGCGGAGAAATCGAATTTTTCCGGCGGGTCGCTGCGGCCCATATCCAGGAGGTTATTCCAGGTATGCGCGCCGGTCAGGTATACGGCTTTCAACGAGCCATCCGCGTTCCTGGTTCCATCGGTGAAGTACCGCGGATTGGCCGGATGTATTCGCAATGGCGACGTTGCGACGGGTTTGACAATGGCCGCCACCCAGTGACCTTTGGCGGGTGCGGTCACGGTCACCACGCGGCCGCCCTCCAGCGTTTCACGCTTGCCCCAGTCGGCCGTCCCGATATCGATCCATCGCACATCGAAGCGGCCCGGCGCGTTCCTCAGGTCCAGGCCGACGGAGCCGCCGTCGGTGAAATAGAGTGCATAGGCCTGGCCGGGATGCGCGGCCAGATAGGCCTCGTTCTCGCTTCGGTCGCTCAGAAACCGATTGGCAGGCTCGATATCCCACAGCTTGATGACGGATTCCAGTCTCCGGGCGGACTTGATGGCCGCAACCGCCGGCTCAGAGAGGCCCAGTCCGGAGTCGGGCCGGTGAAACCTCGCCGACGCCGCTCCACCGATGACGTGGCGCCACCATCGCTCCAGGCCGTCGCGGCTATTGCCGAAACGGCCGCCGTCAGCGCCGTACGTCTTCACCGTGTTCAGCGGGCGAGGTTGTTTGCCGATGTGCTCGCGGACCCACTGAAAATTGTCCCAGTGCTCCTGGCCCTTCTTCTGATTGTTCTGCGAGACATCAGCGAAGTCGTAACGTTCCGGATGGTCGAGCGTGCGCCTGTGCTCGTCGGCCTTCAGGTCCCAGGCGTCCCACATCTCAGTCACGCAGACCTGTCTACCTGCCGCCTTGGCGCGTCCGCGGATGTAGTCGGCCCAATATGCGCCCCACGCCTCTTCGCCCGATGTCTCGTTGTCCATGCAGTAGAGCACGTGGTCGTACTGGAGCGAATAGGACAGCATCTTGTCCACGAACCGCTGCTGGTATTTGAAGACGACCGCATTGTTCCGCTGCTTTGGCGTGGTGAAGAAGAAGGGCTGCTTGTTCTGGCCGGCGTGGCTGGGGTAGTGCTCGGCGAAGCCGGACTGCGCGTAGGTGTAGTTGATGTTGTTCTTCGGATTGTATGGGTGCGGCTCCCAGCTCGTGGTCGAGTAGTCGAAGCGGTCCCAGACCTCGATCTGCACGATGATGTCGCGCTCGGCGGTCCACCGGAGCATGTTCTCGAACCGCCGCCAGTACTCGTCGTTCCACTGCTCCAGATCGTACTGGCCGTCGGGCCGCCGCTTGAACGGATAGACCTCGAAACCCTTGTCGTTGCGATCGCTCATCGTGTTGCGGATGTAGTTCGCGCCCACGGCGGCCATCTCGTCCAGGTGGCTTTGGAGATCGGGAATCTGGAAGAGGTTATCGTCCTTGCTGCCGCCGAGCAGCAGCAGGGGTCGGCCTCTGTATTGCCAGTAGTGCGGATTCCTCGACCACGGCTGGATGCGGTTCGCATCCTCGGCTAGACCGAGAGCAGGAGCCAGTGCCAGGATCAGCCAAAATGGCAGTAGTCTTCTCATAGAGATCCTCTTCAGTTGCCATGATTCTCATTGGTGTCAGAACGTCTCCCAAGGGGCCCGCGTGAAGCCGGGGGCGGCCTCGCGGCCGAACCGAAGGGGCGCATTGCCGTTCTCGAACGCGCCGATGTCCGGCGCGGCGCCCTGGTAATCGTCGTTGAGGCCCGGCAGACGAACGCCTTTGTCGATCGCCGGGTTGGGGGTCTGGACAAGCGGGTCGGTGATTGCGAAATTCTTGCCGCTGCGCGAGTACTCGACCCTGCCCCACTTGATGACGGGGACCGTCGGGGCCAGGAACCACTCAAGGCGGTCCGAGGGCACGAACATGGCGCGGACCAGCCCCCCCGGCCAATAGCCGCCGGTCAGGTCGTTGCGAAAATCATTCGGCGGGCCGTCACGGTCAGCGGAGGGATAGGTGTCGCCGCGGACGCGGAAGATGTTGTTCTTCGACACGGCGTTGCTGACTCCGTGGCCGCTGAAGACGCTCAAGGCCCCGTTGGGCTGGAGGGCCGTGTTGTGGAAGATGTAGCGTCGGCCGCGGTCGCCGGGGACTTCCTCGCCGTTGACGGTGATGGTCCTTCCGGAACCGGCGGTTTTGATGATCACGCCTCCGCAGGGGTCCTGGTGAGAGATGCGGCTGGACGCGAACACGTTGCGGTAGATGTACAGCGGCCCCATCGAGGTGCTTGCCGTCGCGATAAACGCGAAGGTCTTGTCGATATAGTTGCTCCAGATGCGGACGTTCATGTTCGCGCCCTCGCTCTCGATGGCGTCGTCCCAGCAGTTGGTGATGATGTTGCCGTAGATGTCGGAGTCGCGGTTGGGGCTGCCCTGGAAACTGAAGTTGCTCGCGCCGCCGATCCCATCGTTGTACCCGTGGTCCTCGGTGGATCGGATCTCGTTGTAGCGGATGATGTTCCCGCCGGAGGAGTTGATCAGCGTGATCCCCTGCGGGCCGTCCGGGTGGCCGGACTCCCAGTCGTTGGAGCCGCTGCGGGGATGCTCGATCAGGTTGCGCTGGAGGACCAGACCTCCCGCGCCGGTCTCCGCGTAGATCGCGCTGTCGGAGCCTTGAAAGACGCCCCAGACCCGCGCGCCGCCGAGCCGGCCCCAGAGGGTCATGTGGCAATCCTCGACGACCACGTTCTGCACGCCCTTGCGGATCAGGACGGCGTGCTGTCCGGCGTTCTTGAGCTCCAGACCGCGAACGATGACGTAATCTGCTGCCACTTCGACGCAGGCGTCGTGCAGATTGAATACGTCGATCACGGTCTTGGTGCCCGGCGCCGCAGTCACAAGGTGCCAGGCGTCGGCCGTGCCGGGTTCGGTGACCCGCACGGGCTTGTCCAATTCGCCGGCCGCCAGGTGCGTCGTCTTGCCGATGGGGAACTGGTCGCTGCGGGTGCGGCCGGAGAATTCGACCGTCTGGCTGCCGCATGCGAGGCGGACGAGATATTCCGTGTCGGGCTTGAGGCCCACCAAGCTTCCGCGATATTGCCGCTCGCGCGAATCGTACACCAGCGGCAGGGCCTCACGCCACGAATTCTCCTCGGCCTGACGGTATTGCACCTTACAGTCGCCCTGCTCGGCGGCGGGATAGTACAGTCCCAGACACTCGAAGGTCGGCACGACCCACGCCTGCTTCTGCTCGGCTGCCGCCGGGCTCATGGCCGGCACCGCTGAAATGATTGCCAGACACAATGTGCCAATCCAAGCTCGCATGTTTGATATCCTCACCATTGTTCTGCACATGTCAGGTTGGGGGCGGTTTCACTCGGCGTGTTGTCGGTCGCCTCCGGGTTCTTGAGACAGTTGCCGGGCCAGAGGGGATGTTTGGCTCTGCGCCGGCTTGTCCATCTGTGCAAACACCCGTCTCATGGCTGCCGCGACCTCCGCCTGCGTTTGCGTGGCCAGGCCGGAGAAACGGCAGAGGCTGTGGAAAAAGACGCCATCGGCGCCGCAGTCTCGTGCCCGCTGGAGATAGTCTTCAAAGTATCCGGCCAGTGTGCGCTCGCCGAAGCGCTGGCGCCAGAACGGGCTGCCGGGCTGCTGGTCCGGATCTATCGTTACCATCGCGCCGGTCCAATACGCTACGGGCCGGTCCGCCGCGCCTTTGAGCGCCTGGGACCATTGACGCGTGACCTCCTCCAGGCCGTAGTCGCCGCGCGCTTCCAGGAAGAGGTTGTAGCCCATCTCGCCGATCACGTCCACGTGACGCGCGATCTCGCCGACTTGTCCGGCTTTGGAGGCGGGTCCGTAGAGGAATAATCCCACCGGCAGCTTGAACGTCGTTCGCAGCTCGTCGCAATGATTCAGGCAAGACGCTGGAACGTCCAGGCCGCCGCTGCCGCTTTCCTCATCGACGAAAAGGATGTCCGCGCCCAGGCGGATGTATTCCTTCCACACCTCCATGATGCGGCCGTGGTCGGGGCCGTCGCCGTATGAGCGTCGGCGGTCGGTAAAGCCGAAGACGCCGGCCTTGATCCCGCGCGCATGGAGTTCCGGGATGAGGCTTTCCGCCATGCCTCGGAAGCGCGGATTACCCCACGAGCTATTGTCGAACCGGCCCTGCCAGTAGTGGAACCCTTTGAGGAGCACGAGATCGCAGCCTCCGAAGAGGTCGAGGCTGGCCAGGATTTCATCGATTGTAAGATCATTGGTGCGATGACTCCGCTCGAGGAACTCGTAGGTGACGACGCGGAGATCCTTCGCCAGCCACCAACTCCGGCTCGTGTTTCGCACGTTGCGCTGCTGCCGGAATTCGCGAAACAACTTCTGGGCGAGCGGGAAGGTTTGGCTCTGCAGCCGCTTGTCCAGGCAGTACATGACGACGCCGTCGCACTTGCCGTCGCGCCAGGCCTGCAAGGACATGCGGAGCCATTCGGTGATGCGCTCGCCAGTGGCGGGGTCGCCGTGACGCTGGCGAAACTCCGATTCGTCGCCGGCCGTCATGGAGACGAAGGGAATGTGAAAGCGTCGCTGGCCCGGTTTCAACTCCCTGCCGAAACCCGCCTCGAAGGCTCCCTTCTTGTCCACGTTCCATTTGCCCGGCTCGGCCAGGTCGGCTGCAATCCGAAGGTTCTCCGCACGCAGATCGCTCAGACACCAGCGCACGCCGAAATTGCTCACCCCTTTCTTATCGATGAGCCGAAACGCGATCGTGGCGCTGGTCTTGCCTCGCACGTGCTCCGTCACGTCCACAGTCACCGCGTTCCAGCCTCCGGGACCGCCGGCGACATCCTCCTCCCACGCGACGGCCCCATCGACGAGCAACTGCTTGAAGTGATAGCCCGATGTCGGGCCGGTGAAGTCGTCGCGCTGGCGGAACTGAAGGCGGTATGGTCCCGCGGGCAGCACCGTGGCGGACTGGCTAGCCGTCACGAAGTCGCCCGCGCTTGACGACGTATCCCAGGGATAGCTCAGCTCACTCGGCGGGGCGACAGCCTCATCGTTGAGGACGGCCCACGTCCGCTCGATTTCGTCGCGGTCCTGAAGATAGGCGACTACGGCGCCGTCGATCACCTCGCGGTAATCCTCGGCGAACTTCGCCCGCATCTCATCGAAGTACATCAGCGGCAGAAATGCCAGCCGCGGATTGATGCGCTTTGCCTTCGCCTGCATCTCGCGCAGGTATGCCGGTGTGAAAAGTTCGTGATTCGCGTAGAAGTCATCGATCACCCACGCGGTCAGGTTAGGATGTTGGAGCGACAGCCGGGCGATCTCCTCGGCCCAGCGATGGTAGTCCAGGCGGAATGGCTCGGAATACCACGTCCCGTAGTTCGGCGGGCTTTCCGACGGCGGCACGAGATACACCCAGACCTGGATGCCCGCCTCGGTCGCCTTCGGCAGGAACAGCTTCAGATCGTCCCAATCCGTCGCCGCATGCCAGATGAGCCAGTAATAGGTGGTGACGCCGAGTTCCTTGAGCCTCGCCACCATCGCATCGATATCCACGCGACCGTCCAGCCGGCGCAGCTCCGAGTCATAGTCCGCCAGGTGCTGATGGAAAAGCTCCCGATTCGCCTGTGCCGATGCGGCGCCCGGCGACAGAGTAGACTGCTCCGACCCGGCGGCCGCTTGCGTGACTGTACCTGCCAGCACCAGCACGAGCATTGCACACATCATCCGAGCGTTCATCGCTTGCCATACCTCCAATGCAGCTTGTCTGCCTCCTTGCGTCACGGCGTTGCCTCCTGCACGAATCTTTGCAGCCGATCATCTTAGCCGGGGTCTGCACCGGGTGCAAGGTCGATGGTTGAATGGATGCGGCAGACGTGGTACTCTCGTGGAAGGATGTCTGCACTCCGACGGGCAGGTCCGTCGAAGTGCGATTGCCGACGATCGATCTGCTGTGAGAACTGAGGAGAGACGCGATGTTCCATGTACGTGCCATTCAGGAATCGACGACAGGACGGCCGAAGTTCATCGGGCTCTTTGTGGGTATGCTGCTGCTGTGCGGCGTTGCCTCACGTGCACCGGGCGCCGTGCCTCGGTTGGTTGTCCCGGAGGGTTTTGGGGTCAACATCCATTTCACGGGCGAGCCGCAGGACCTGGACCTTATCCGTGACGGCGGCTTTCGGTGGATACGCATGGACCTGTCCTGGTCCGGCGTCGAGCGGGAGAAGGGCGTGTACAACTTCGAGAGGGCCGGCTACGACGCCCTGACCGCCGGCTGCGAGAAACGCGGCATCCGAATCATCTACATCCTCGATTACAGCAACAGGCTCTACGAGCAGGAGCAGAGCGTCCAGACCGAGGCAGGCCGAAAGGCGTTCGCCGCATTCGCCCAGGCCGCCGCCAAACGCTACGGCGGCAAGGGAATCTTCTGGGAAATCTGGAACGAGCCCAACATCAAGCAGTTCTGGGTGCCCCAGCCGGGTATCGAGGACTACTGCAAGCTCGTCGCGGAAGCGGCGCCGCTGATCCGGCAGGCGGACCCGTCCGGCGCCGTCGTTGCACCGGCGACCTCCACCATCCCCTTTGACTGGCTCGAAGCCTGTTTCAAGCAGGGCCTGCTCACCTGGATCGACGTGCTCAGTGTGCATCCGTACCGGGCGCAACGGCCGGAAATCGTCAGCAGCGATTACGACAAGCTCCGCACGCTCATCGGGCAGTACGCTCCCCAGGGCAAGGAAATCCCAATCATCTCGGGCGAGTGGGGGTACTCCAACATCAACTGGGATAATAGGCGGCTGCCGGATGAGCGACAGGCTTGTTACCTGGTCCGCATGTTCCTGACGAACCTGCAGCAACGAATCCCGGTCAGCATCTGGTATGACTGGAAGAACGATGGGACCGACCCGAACGAGCGTGAACACAACTTCGGTACGGTTGGCCATGACCTGAGCCCCAAACCCGCGTACGTCGCCATGAAGACGCTCTCATCGACTCTCGCCGGCTACGCCATCGAAAAGCGGCTCGACTCAGCCAGTGAGAGGGACTTCATTTTCCTGCTGACCCAAGGGAATCACCGGGCATTGGCCCTGTGGACCCCCGACGGCAAGCATCCGGTGACGCTTCCCATCGACGCCTCTGACGGGACCCTTATTGACATGCTGGGCCAGAGCTACCACATTTCCTGGGAGCCCAATCAACTCGTGCTGACCATCTCCGGCAGCCCCCAGTACCTGCTCATCGGCAAGTGATATGCGGCCTCGTCTTGTCGCCCTCTTAGAGCAATGCCCGTTTAGACCGGGCAGATGCAACAAAGGGTGGCACGGGCAAACTCGTTTGCCCGTGGGATTTCGCGTGTTCAAGCTCGACTCAAGGAGCACCGTCAAACGAGTCTGGCGGTGCCACACGGTCGATGCCACCCGGACGAGACCGAAGGCGTCCCTGTGGAGGTACGCTGCAATTCGTTCTACTTCCGGCGGCGGGCGATCTTGCGGGGATCGACGATCTGCCTGGCCGGGACCTGGGCACGGGCCAGGACGAGCTGCGCCCAGCGCGTGTTGCCCAAGCCCGTACGGTGATCGTCGGAGGAGACCTGGAACGTCACGCCCTCGGCGGCGAAGAGCTTGACGACCTCGACGTACTGGGCCGTAAGCTCGCGCGGCGCGATGGAGGCCTGGTGGAACCAGTAGATCGTGTCGTTCATCACGTCAAAGATCTTCTTCTTGGCGGCCATTTTCGCCGCCAGTTCCCGCAGGAGGCGCGGGGGATAGTCCGCCGGCAAAGCGGATGGGCGGGTGTTGCCCGTGTTGAACGGATGGGCGATCCCGTCGAGGTATTCCACGTCGCACAAGCCCATGTAGGTCCGCACGACGTTCTCGACGTAGGCCTGCTTGTCGGCCGGCGGATGGTTGAGCGTACCCTCGGACTGGCCGCCGAGGTCGCACAGCACCCACTCCAGCCGCGATGCGTGGCGCTGGTCGATACTGATGCGGCCGGTCGTATCCAGCGCCGTCGCCTCAGCGCCGATCAGCACGATCACATCCTGCTGGCCCGACCGCTCGCGCTCGATCTCCGCCACGTACTTGTCGAACTCGGCCTGGGATTCGGAAATCTTGCTCCCCGGCGTGTAGTGGTCGGTGATGGCCACCGCGTCCAACTCGAACGCCCGGGCCTCCAGAATGTGCAGCGGGATCGAGCTGGCGCCATCCGAGTAGATCGTGTGCGTGTGCAAATCGTGATTGACACGGGCCGCCTGGGACGTCACGCTGGAAGAGACTGAGGTGTCGGCCGCGGCGCCTTGTGCCGCCTTCCACGCCGTCATGCCCGCTGTCGCCGACACGGATGCCTGGAGAAGTCCTCGCCGACTGAAAGATGCCATGGTTCTGCCCTTTCCTGCTCAAATCAGAAGGCATCGGTTACCGACTGCTGGGATCCACGAGGGCGGCTTCGTCGAATGCGGCTTTGATGGCTTGTGGCGTGTCGGTGGCGATGATCATGCCGGTCTTCACGGCGACGCTGCCGGCAGGCATAGCCACGAAATGCCTCAGCGTCCAGACGTCGTCGACCCGCTGCTCGAAGTACAGCGTATTTCCGGTGCGGCGGATGCGAAGCTCGGCCTGCGACTGGTTCCAAGGCGCGGTTTGCAGCAGGGTCGAGACCCCAGAGGCTGTGATGCGCCGTACCGTCACCATCGTCCCATCTTCAATCCCGAACGCATAGCGCACGGGGCTTGGGCCCTCGTTGATCTCCGCCAGCACCCCGGTCATGTAGTCGGCGAATATCTGTCCCCGCAGAGTCAGCCTGGTCAGGAACGCCCAGTCCGTGGAAGCCGGCGCCGAACGCCAGATCAACGGGTACTTCGGCGAGGCGGCGCCCAAAGGATATGCGGCTTCGCCCCACACCTGCAGGGCCAGATTCCCCGGCACCTCCGACAGGGAGTAAGACGGACCCGTGGCGTAATTCGTGCGAATGGCCACGTTCTCCAACTTCCAGAACGATTCGAGGCGCGGAAGGTCGAAGAGGCTGAGTCCCTGCGACCCGCAGACCGCCGCCTCGCGCTGGATCGTGGCCGAGGCATTATCCCCATCCTTACACGTCAGCGAGACCGTGTAGAGGCCCGGACGCGGGAAGGTGACGCCGACTGCGTTCTGGTCGGCGGCGTCCAGCGAGGCGTCCGAGGGCGTCACGGACCACGAATACTGCAGCGGCGCGCCTTCCGGATCGTAGCTGTCCGAGCCGTCGGCCGTCAGTTGTTCGAGCACGGTCACCTCCCAGGATGGATCGGCCTTGATCGCCATCACCGGCGAGGCGTTGCCCGTCTTGTTCACGACGATCATGTCTTCCTGGAGAACCGCTCCGAACTCATCCACTCCCTGCACCGTCACCTGATTGACGCCGGCGTGAACGAGAATGCCGGTCAGCATCCAGGTGGATTCATTCATCCACGTGAACTGGGCCTCCGGATGGCCGGCGGCCACAACCTTGAAGACCCGCAGCGGGGCCAGGCCCGTGAGAGTCACGGTGTCGGCCGGAGTGGAGATCGGCTGGCGATTGTTGGTGACGATCAAGAACATCATGGTCCTGTTCGCTCCCAGCAGATTGAACGCCGGCCCCTGGCGATTCGCGAACCAGTTCGCGTACGCGAAGTTGAACGGGAACTGCGTGCTGGAGTTCTCCTCCATCTGCAGCCAGGCATAGATCCTCGCGGAATTGAGGGTGTAGTTCTCCAGCAGCCGGTTCAGGTAGTGTTTGAACAGCCGCATGTTGTAGGACTTCTCAAGATACGGGCGGAACCCGGCCATGCCGTTGTAGAACGGGGCGCCGGCATTGTCGAACGACCGCTTCATGTCCCACGGGAAGAACATGAATCGTCCGTCCGTGGAACGGCGGTAGAAGTAGCAGTTCTTGCCGCGATCGAGCGAGAAGAAGTCCCAGGCATGAATATAGCCCGCCACGGCGCACGCCTTCAAAAGGGCCATCGGATCGACGATCCGCTCGATCTCTGCCTGCGTGTACGGACCCACGTACACCTTCTTGAAGAAGCTGACCAGCGCGCTGTGGTCATCTTCGTTTTCCTTGGTGCGTTTCATCCATTCGCTGCGGTAGCGGCCGGGATTGTCGGAGCCCTTGTAGCTCCAGTCGGCGTCGCGATTCCTGCGGTTCCAGTTGTCCGTGAACCACCATTCGTCGTCGATCTTGTACAGTTCGCCGTCACTGCCGTTCTCGTAGGCGCGGTCGAGGAAGTCGTTGCCGACGGTCTCCACCTCCTCGCGGACCCCACTATTTGCGCTGTTGACCTTCACGAGGATGAACTCATTCTCGGGGGTCGGATTGCCCAGCAGGTATTGCCAGTAGCGGACGATCCGGTCGTGGCTCCACCAGCCAACGTCGTAGGTGCGATATAGCATGTTTCGCCTGTCACGAAAGACGTTGTCCTTGGGGAACTTGAACTTGGCGCGATCGACGCCACCGCCGCGGGTCCAGGGGCTGCCGGCCGGCCGGATCTCGCTCCCGTAGATGACGTCCTTCTCGTTGACGATCACGGTCGAGTTGAAATAGTGGTTCGACAGGCGGGGGAATGAGTAGCCGTAGGGAGGCGTCGCGTTGTCCTGGTCTGAGACGGCCTTCAAGTCCAGGGCGGACACCACGAATCGCATCCGGCGCAGGTCCCCCGCGGGCATGGGCGTATCGACCACATACATGGCCGGTCGATTGTCCCCTTGTCTGGGCAGTTGGCTGGCTAGGCCGCCGGGGAGTTGAGCCCGGACGTAGAACTGCACGATCTGGTTGCGCTGGCCGTATTCCGTCAGTTGCGTGGTGTAGATTCCGTCGTCGGCCTTTTCGTCACCGCCTGATACGCCGTCGTCATACATGGCCTTGCTGGCCCAGACCCCGCTGCCGGTATTGTTGTCCAGGCGGTGAAACAGCAGGACCTCAGGCGCCGGCGTCACAGAAGCCACATGGGCCGTCACGCGTACAGACTGGCCGGGGCCAGGTACGGCTGGATCATGCGTGAGGTCATCCACTTGCGGGGCAGGCTCGGCGCTGAATCGCGAGTTCCGGGCTCCGGGGGTCCCGATATTTCCTGACACGGGCAGCGGAATGCTCGTGGCGATGCTGTGGTCCCAGGTCTCCAGGATCAGACGCGAGGCGCCCGACACCCAGCGGGCGTCGAAACTGACCTCGTACGTCTCGTTGGGCTGCATTGCGGTGACATCGATCTCCACGCGATTGGGCCGGTTGTCGCCGTGGCCATCGGAGATGATGTGAAGCTCTCCGTTCTCCAGATGGCTGGCGTAATGGGTTCCCTGGGCGAGCCAGCCGTTGGCGCTGCGGCCGTCGGTGGACATCTTGTCGCCGTTGGCGATCAGGTTGGGCCCCAGGCGATTCAGCCGGACCTGGATGTTCTTCAGGACCACGTGGCTGTCGCCGACCAGGTAGAAATGCAGCTCCTTGTAGTCGGTGGGCGAGCCCATCGTCGATAATTGCCGCCAGACATCTGAGTAACTGTAGTGCTGGAAGGGCATCCTGTTGGATTCGTCGCTGTCGAGCCAGGCGGAAGACAGGCTGTTGTCCATCCAGGGATTCTGGAGTTCCATGCTGCTGCCATCGCCGTTGGTCAGATTCGGCCAGTCTCCGCCGGGCAGGTAATCCACCTCATCGACCAGGTTGTTCGATTGATCGACCAGGCGGATCGCTTCGCCCTGGTTGCTCAAGCGAGCGTCGACATCGCCTACGACCGGGATGTTGCCGTATGTGGCGCGCACCCAGTTGGCGTCGGCCGCCACCACCAGGTAGCCGTCGCGCGGGATTGTCGTCCCGTCAGGAATCATGAAATCGATTCCGCTGACGAACTGCCAGCCCGAGACGTCGACCGCTGCGGCGCCGCGATTGTAGAGCTCGATGAATTCCCCGGTCGGCTCATTCGACGGCGGATCGTACATGATCTCGTTGATGACGATATCCGTGTTCCTCACGGGGTCGTTGGCCGCGCCCCGCGTGCTGTGGGTCGAGGCGTACCATTCATTCGATCCCTCGGGAAACGCCTGGAGGCAGTTGCCAATCGCCGGCAGCTCGAAGACCCGTGCAAACAGCACCGTGTCAGTGGAGTTGATCAGGAACAGCGTGACCTCGCCGCCGGAGGTCGGGAAGGAGACGTTCTGGCTGGCGTAGCCGCCTGGCGGCAGCGAGCCGCTGAGCGGTACCTTGTCCGAAAAGTCGATCTTGGCCGATAGGAACAGGCCCTCCAGCGGAACTGCCTCGTCGCCGTCATTGTAGAGCTCGATCCAATCCACCTTCTTGGAGGAGGTGAAGTGCAACTCGTTGAGATGGACCTCCGCGGCGATGTTGCTCTGACTTGTGTTCGGCGTGTTGGGGCTCGGCTCTGTGAAGAGGAACCAGGAACTGCTGCCGGTGGGCTTGCGGCCAATGGACCGGCCGTCCAGCGGCATGACGGTGCTGATGGCATTGATGACCGCTGTGCCGTCCGGAGCGACTAAGTAGACTTTGACAGGACTGGCCAGGGCCAAGCCGGACTCGGCGAAACCAACGCAGGCCAAGCCGCCCGCCGGAATTGTGACGTCGGTTGTCGCGCGGAACTTCTTCAGGTTGGCCGGGTCGTCCGTGAGGTAATGGTCCCGCAGGTTGACCGGGCCGGCTCCCGGGTTGTAGATTTCCACAAATCCGGCCCCGGCCGCTCCCGGCAGGACCTCGTTGATCAGCAAGCTCGGCTGAGTCGGCACGGAGATGTTCAGCCGCATCCCGAATACCACGTCGGAGCTGGTGCGACTGGTCTGATGCACATCCACGGCGAGCACATTCGTCCCGTTGACGAGGGCCGACCCGTCGGCGCTGATCACGCCCACCTCCTCGACGGCGTCGCCGGTTGTGCGGCCGGCCGTCGTGATGAAGGTGACCGTCCCCGAGGGCATGCCGGACCTGCCGATCTCCTGGCCGTTCAGATAGTAGACCGCGCCGTCGTCGAGGACCTGGTCCACAGTGAGCGTCACGCCCTTGAGGCTGCCGTTGTACGTGAACGTCTTGCGAAGGTAGAATGTCAACTGCTGGGAGTTTGCAAATGGCGTGCGAATGCCCGGCGCGGGCAGAGAGGCAGTTTCAAATCCGAACAGTCCCGGCCCCTGCGGCCACGCGCTATCATCGAACGCCGTCGCGTACCACCCTGTGCCCAGGTCCACGTTCTTGTCATTGTATTTCCACGTGTCGCCGTAGTTGACGAACGGGATTCCCGCAATGAGGTTGACTTCCGGGCTGGTGATGGCGGTCTCGGCCGCCTGGATTTCCTCACTGCCGGGGGTGCCGCCCGGTTTGCTGCTGGCGGCCCAGTTGCGCCAATCGTCGATTCTCCGGTCCGGATTCTTCAGCACGAGCGAGTGGCCGGCCCCGTCGGCCGCCGGAGGCCAGCGGCCCCGGTCGTTGTATTCCACGGAGCAGATCAGCGTCCCATTCTTGTCCCTGAGAGTGATGCGTTCGCCGCCATTGCCCAGGTTGCCGCTCCAGGGTCCGAAGACGCGAATCGTCGGCGGCAGGTTGTAAGCGTCCCGCAGTGTCGCCTCATCCACGCCCGATAGCACGATCCGCTCGAACGGTTTCAGAAAAGTCCGGTCCGCCGCATCGACGGAAAACGCCGGGAACGTGTACTCCACGCCGTCGCACATCCGCCACTCGGCGATGTCAAGAGGCGTGGCGGTGTTGTTGTACACCTCAATGTACTCCGGCAGTGGGTCGGGGGGATGGTACATGATCTCGCTGAAAACGACCTGCTCGGCGCGGACGGCGGACACCGCGGCCAGACATGCGACGAGCGACGCGGCAAACCAGTGCAAACCTTTCATCGTGATCCTCCAAAGACCCACAACGACTCCAGACCGTGGATTCGACCGATCTTGCGTCCGTGACGGCCGCAGGCCATGAACGCCTCCAGGCTGCATCCTCCAGCCTACCTTCGTAGTGACGGGCCCGTCATCTCAACGGCCGGGACGAACGACAGAGACAACTCCATTATAACACAGACCGTGCGCAACACAAAAGGGCGATGCCGAGTCAATGCTCCGGCGGTGGATTGCCGTTGGCTTGAGGGTATCATGAGTCTGAGTCATACGGTCACCCCACCAGCCCCGAATTGAGCGGGATTTCCCGTGGCCTAACAGTGTTCTTGGCAAAAAAAAACGCGATTCTCCAGGATTCTCATGAATGGGAATACCCTGCTTTCAGCCTCCACCTCGTGCCCCCAAGGGCCTCATCGGGACGTCGCGGGGGCGCAATATCTTGCGCCTCGGTGGTCACAGCGCGCAAGGAACTGTCTCCGTCACGTCACGGAATTCTCAGATTTGAGAATTCCCTCGCCGTGCCGGCCGTCTTGAATTTGGCAAGGGCCAAATCAATTGAATAATTCATCATGAACTGATACGATAGGAATAGTGGTAATTCATGTGGGGATTTGTGTCGATCGCATGAGATGCAGCAACTGGTTGAAGAAAACAGTCTGAGGCAACGTGCCTGCTGGTTGATTCGGCTGCGGTGGCTTGCGGCGACCGTCGTGGCGCTGGCCACCTTCACGTCCGCTCGCATGCTCAACATCCCGGTTCGCGAAGTGCCCCTGTACAGCATCGCCGCACTGCTTTTCCTCTATAATGCCGCCGTCCTTCATTTGTTGAACCGCTTCACGAGGGCCGGCTCCGGACAGAGCAGGGGGAGAATCAGGAGCCTGATCGATTTTCAGATCTTCACAGACATGGTCATCCTCACCGTGCTGCTGCATTTCTCAGGCGGTCCCGAGAATCCGCTATTCCTCTTCTATATCTTCCACGTGATCATCGCGAGCATCATGCTGTCGGTGTGGGAGAGCTACATAGAGGCGACTTTAGCGATTCTGTTGTTCGGCACGCTGTTGCTGCTGGAATCGACGGGGCTCGTGCCGCACCACTGCCTCATGGGACTGATCAATCATTGCCGCTATGAGGAGAAGGGCTACCTTGCGGCCAGGTTTATCACGTTCGTGGCGACTATTTACCTGGTTGCCTACATGGCCGGCTACATTGCCGTGAGGCTCAGACGGGCGGAGGAGGCACAGCGACAAGCCAATCAGTTGTTGCGGGAGAAGGACCGCGTCAAAGACGAATACGTTGCGCACCTGACGCACGATATCAAAGGGCACCTTGCCGCCATCCAGAGTTGCCTCGGCGTCGCGGCCGCGGACTCGCTGACCGGCGAGACGGCACAATTCGTCCGCCGAGCGTACCAGCGAACGCAGAAACTGACGGTCTTTGTGAGAATGCTGCTCAAGTTCACAAGGCTCAAACTCGACGGGAACACGGAGATGGACCTCTTCCGCGCCTCGGACGCGATACAGGAGGCTGTCGAAGCAGTCCAGACCGGGGCCCAGGAGAAATCGCTGTGTCTCGAATGTCATTTGGATCCGGCTACCGCCATGGTCAGCGGGAACGAGATGTCGTTCAAGGAGGCGATTGTCAATCTGCTGTTGAACGCTATCAAGTACACGCCCGCCGGCGGCGCGATCTCCGTGACGGCACAAGTGCAGTCCGGGTCCCTCGTCATTGAGATTGCCGATACGGGCATAGGCGTGCCGCCGGATGAACAAGCCAGAATCTTCGAGGAGTTCTATCGCGCGAGCAACGCCAGGCAGGTGGAGCCCGATGGCGATGGCCTGGGTCTGTCCCTGGTAAAACGCGTCATCGAGCTGCACCAAGGGATTATCGGTTTTTCCAGTCGGCTCGGCTCCGGCACGACGTTCCGCATCGTTTTGCCGCTGACGCCGTCTACTGACACTCCGGCGCCGCGAGCAGAACCCGTATCTACTCGATCACACGTCTGATCTGGCTGCCGTCGATTCGGAACGTGCAGTCGGCCAGTTTCTTTGCCTCGCTCATGCTGTGCGTCACATGCAGGGTCGTGACCGCCACCTCGCGGCGGACCCGCTTGAGGAGATCGCATACTTCGCCATGTGTATCTTCGTCCAGACAGCCCAGGGGCTCATCCAGGCAGAGGATACTCGGCCGGGCCGCCAGCGCCCGGCCCAGGGCCACGCGCTGCTGCTCCCCGCCGCTGAGGCCCGGCGGCTTTCGATCGAGGATACGCTCGATGCCTAGCAGCTTGGCCAGCTCGGCCACACGCGTCCTGATGGATTCTCCCGGCGTGTTGCGTATCACCAGGGCGAATGCCAAATGCTGGCGGACCGTCATTGTCGAGAACAGCGCTCCATCCTGTGGCACGTAGCCAATCCCTCGTTCGGCGGCCTTGAGGCGCGTGACCTCCCGGCCGTCAAGGATGATCCGGCCGGTCCGGGCCGGCTTGAGGCCGCAGATCGTTTCGAGAATCGTCGTCTTGCCGCATGCCGTCCGGCCCATGAGCACGCCGTACTGACCCGTGGGAATCTCCAGCGAAAGCCCCGAAAGGCTGAATGTGCCCGCACGGACCGTCACGTTCTCCAAAACGATCATTTCAGAACCTGTCTCAAAGAGGGGGCCGTCCCAGGGCTCGCACCAGGAGCAGGACGATCACCGCCGCAACAACCATCAGCAGCGATACGGCTACGGCCGCCTCAATATTCCCGACACTCAATTCCAGAAATACGCTCGTCGGCATGACCTCGGTCCGCATCCGCGTCGCGCCGGAGAAAATCAGGATCGGCCCGAACTCCCCGAGGGCCCTCGCCCACGCCAGTGTGCCGGCGGCGAGAATGCCCCGACGCGCCTGCGGCAGCACGATCTGCCAGAAGGCCTGACTCTGCGAGCAGCCCAGCGTCAGCGCCACCTGTTCCTGGCGGGGGCTGATCTGATCGAACGTCGTGCGCATCGTCCGCACCGCGAACGCGCAGGCCACCATCCACTGGGCCAGAATGATCCCCGGCACTGCGTATGTCATCGGGATGAACCGCTCCACGAATCGCCCGGCGGGAGTCCGGAACAGGATCAGCAGGCTCAATCCAATGACCAGGGGAGGCAGAACGATTGGGATATCGAGCACGGCATCGAAGATCGCCTTGCCCCGGAACGGATATCGTGACATCAGGTAGCCGATGGGCACCGCGATCCACAGCGACAGCAGGGCCGTGATGCTGCACGAGATCAGGCTGAGCCGGATCGCATAGCGGATGTCCTCGCTTCGCAGGGCCGCCAGGAAGTTCCCCGGCGTGGTGAACGACAGGTCCGCCAGCAGCATCCCGCCGATCAGCAGAACGTACACGCTGCCCAGAACGCACAGACCGACGACAAACGGCACATCGCTCGGGACGCGATGCAGGCCGGACCCTGCACGAGACTCTCCGGCGAGCGTGGACGCTTGCTCAGCATTGACAGGGCGGGAAATCGTCATGGCTTTTCCGATGCGTACAACCAGCGAAACCCCGCCGTCTTGTACTTCTGTTGCGACTCCGCCGATGTGATGGCATCGAGCAGGCGACGCGTGAGATGTTTGTACGAGGAGCCCCGCGCGATAGCATAGGGCTGGACCGCCTTGGCGCTGGGCAGATCGATTCTCACGATATCGAGATCGTTCCGCACCTGCGAGATGTTGGCCTCATAGACGATCACGGCGTCGAGGCCGCCGGCACGGAGCTGATTGACGAGCATGTCCGCCGTCGGCGTTTGCGACCGGACGTTGGCCATCACATTTTTCAGCAGGCCCGCCCTGTCGAGCATCCGTTCCGTCAGGGCACCCAGG